>CBJMC01400__coassemble_1006_pt1 | contig 21206 bp, 19 predicted proteins | sample CBJMC01400__metabat2_low_PE_039 | metagenome-assembled genome bin CBJMC01400
GAGCAGAAAAGACGTCTGAAGGATGCGGCGGAGCTTCTGGGGCTGACAGATTATCTGAAAAGAAAACCCAGAGAACTGTCCGGCGGTCAGAGACAGCGTGTGGCCCTGGCCAGAAGCGTCTGCAGCCAGGCGCCCATCTGTCTGATGGACGAACCCCTGTCCAACCTGGACGCAAAACTGAGAGCTCACATGCGTACGGAGATCCGCAGGATCCAGAAACAGCTGGGTATGACGGTAATCTATGTAACTCATGACCAGGTGGAAGCCATGACCATGGGAGATCAGATCATGGTGCTGCATGGAGGAAAGATCCAGCAGACAGGTACGCCGCTGGAACTGTACAATGAGCCGGCAAACACCTTTGTGGGAGGCTTTATCGGATCTCCTCAGATGAATTTTGCGGATGCGAAGATGTCTGATGGGAATCTGGTGCTCAATGACAAGCTGGTGATCCGGCTGACAGAGGAGGAGAGAAACCGTCTGCCCCAGGGAAGCAGCTGGAAAGTAGGTGTGAGAGCCGAGCAGATCGAGCTGGCAGAGCCGGAGACCTCCAATTACAATCTGGTATCCACCCTCAGTACTGAGATGATGGGAAATGAGACACAGGTGATCTTCTATGTGGGAAATACCGCATTTACCGCCCGCTGGACCGGACAGTATCTGATTGAAAATAATGAGAAGATCAAGATCCACATTCCGTCGGATGCCCTGCATTTCTTTGATGAGCAGACAGGAAGCCTGATTCGGCCGGCACTGAGCATCAAGGGGCGGAAGATCCTGACGGCGTAGAAAGGAGACAGACGATGAATAACAGTTCCGTGAATGTGACTGCCCCATCGGCGGTTATGGAAGAGGAAAAGGCAGATCAGAAAGTGAAAAAACCTTTGCCCCTGTGGGTGATCTATGTGCTGCCCTCCATGCTGATCTTTCTGATCTTCGTGATCTATCCGTTTTTGAAAAATATCGTGACAAGCGCTTTTGCCACATCCAATACAGGAAGCCTCACCAGTTTTGTAGGCCTGTCCAACTATATTGATCTGTTTACAGATCCCCAGTACCTGCAGATCCTGAAAAATACCGTGATCTATACGGTGCTCACCGTTCCGCTGACGGTGGTGATCTCTCTGATGCTCGCGGTGCTGTCCTGCACCGACCGTCCGGGAATGGGAATTTTCAGGACCATCTTTTCCTCCACCATGGGAATCTCCGTGGCGGCGGGATCGGTATTCTGGAACCTGCTGTTCCATCCCACAGCAGGACTGCTGAACCATGTGGTGCAGTTCTTCGGGGGAGAGAGCATAGGATGGCTGACGGACAGTCACTACGCGCTGATCTCCATATCCGTGGTATCAATCTGGATGAACATCGGATTTTCCTATCTGGTGCTGATGGGAGGTCTGAAGAATATCGATGATTCCCACTATGAGAGTGTGGAGATCGTAGGCGGAGGATTCTTCTACCGGCTTCGGAAGGTGACCATTCCCCTGATCTCACCGTCGCTGTTCTTTGTGGTGACCACATCCCTGATCAATGCCTTTCAGTCTTTCGGACTGATCGATATGCTGACCTCAGGCGGCCCCAACAACAGTACCAATCTGATGGTATACCGGCTGTACAACGATGCTTTCGTGAACTTCCGTTTCGGTTCCGCATCGGCCCAGGGAGTGATCCTGTTTGTGGTGATTTTCCTGGTATCTCAGCTGCAGACAAAGCTGACGGAGAGGATGGTGACTTATCAATGAAAAAGGTGGAGACAACCCTTACTTATATCATACTGACCATTGCTGCGGTTTTTGTGTGCTTTCCGATCCTGTTCTCGGTGGCTTTGAGCTTTTCCGATCTTCAGGATATCCTGAAGGGAGATTACATCCCCAGCGGTCTGAATTTTACCAACTACATCAATGCGTTTCAGACGCAGCCGCTGTTTCATTATATGATGAACTCGGCGATCACAGGTGTGCTGTCCACCGTACTGCAGATCCTGTTTGCCCTGCTGGCCGCATACGCCATTGTATTTATTCCCTTTAAGGGCAAGAGGATCCTGTTCATGATCATGATGGCTACCATGATGATCCCGGGAGAGGTTCTGGTAATTTCCAATTTTCAGACCATCCGGTCCATGAACCTGCTGAATACCTTTGCCGGACTGATCCTGCCGGGACTGGCTTCCACCTTCGGAATCTTCCTGCTCCGGCAGAATATGATGCAGATTCCCATGGAACTGAAAGAGGCTTCCACGGTATCCGGATTGTCGGATTTCCGGTTCTTTATCAAGGTTGTGGTGCCGATGGTTACCAACGCCATTGTTACTCTGGCAATTTATCTGTTCCTGGTAAACTGGAATTCCTATATGTGGCCTCTGCTGTCAACCACTGATGATACGGTTCGTACCGTACAGATCGGACTGCGTCAGCTGAAAAATACAGAGGCGGTCAGCGATTACGGCATGATGGCAGCCGGAGCGATCATCACATCCCTGCCCACACTGCTGCTGATTTTCTTCGGACAGAAGCGTCTGCAGGAAGGTATGACCAAGGGAGCAATCAAATGATTAAATCATACCAGGGCCCTCCGGTCCGGTATATTTAATAAGGATTTCGGAAGAAATCCGCAAAATCAGGGGATCGGATCCCCATAAGAAAAAGGAAAAAAGAGGAGAAAATTATTATGAAAAGAAGAATGAAAAAGGCTATCAGCGCACTTGCCCTGTCCACCGCAGCGATCCTGATGTTCAGCGGATGCGGAAGCCAGACGTCAGCGGCCACCGGTACGTCCGGAAGCACACAGTCGGAGGACGGAAAGATCACCATTTCCTTCTGGCACTCCATGAGCGGCGATACGCAGACTGCTCTGGAGAAGGTGGTGGACGGTTTCAATGAGAGCCAGGATACTTACCAGGTGGTAGCGGAGAATCAGGGTACTTATGACGAGTCCACCGGAAAATTCTTTAATATGGCCAACGGTTCCGGAAGCGCTCAGATCATCCAGATCGGTGAGCAGAACCTGCAGTCCATGATCGATTCCGGTATGGTAGCCTCCATCAGCGAGCTGATCGATACCTATAATTTTGATGACAGCGACCTGCTGGAGCAGGTGGTGAACTTTTATACGGTAGACGGTCAGATGTACGCGATGCCCTTCAACTGTTCCTCTCCGGTGGTTTATTACAACAAAGAGGTCTTTGACGCGGCGGGAGTTACCGAATTCCCCACCACCTTTGAGGGCATCATGGATGCGGCTCAGGCCATTGCAGAGTCTGATGACAGCATCACGCCGGTGGGAATGTATGCTTACGGATACGCTCTGGATCAGATGGTGACCAATATGGGCGGATTTACCGTGAACAATGACAACGGAAGAAGCGATCGGGCCACAGAGGTGGCTTACCAGGATCAGATGACGGAAATCTTCAACTGGATCAAGGATCTGCAGGATGCCGGCTATCTGCTGAACTACGGAACGGATGGAACCAACACCATCAGCGGATTTACCCAGAGACAGGTAGCCATGTTTATCAGTACCTCCGCAAGCTGCAGAAATGTCATCGACAGCAGTGATTTTGAGGTGGGCGTATCCGCTCTTCCCGTTCCGGAAGGTGTGGAGGCTCAGGGTGTGTATGCCGGAGGCGGCGCTCTGTGCGCAGCGGCTGGTATGGATGAGGAAACCGCTCAGGGTGTGATGGATTTCTTCACCTACGCTACTTCTCCGGAGGTGCAGGCTCAGTGGGCTGCTGATACGGGATACTTCCCCATCTGCAATGCGGCGTACGAGACAGATTCCATGATTTCCACCTATGAGGAATATCCCCAGCTTCGGGTGGCTGCGGATCAGCTTCTGAACTCTCAGGTCAATGAAGTGACTGCGGGACCGCTGCTTTCCCAGCTTCCTCAGCTCCGCACCGATATCCAGACCGCTCTGGAGGCAGTGTTCAACGGTGAGGAAGTGGAGGCATCCCTTCAGCAGGCAGTGGACAGCACCAACTCCGCCATTGCCAATGCCAATGCGGGTGTGGAGTAAATCAATTGCAAAATTCTGAAACCTGATGTATAATCTGTTCTAAACAAGGACGTTCTGCTTTTGGCAGGGCGTCTTTTTTTCGGTGCGCCCGGCAAGCAGCCGCCATGCTTGCATGAGCGGATATTTGCCGGGCAACGGACAGCGAACGGCTTTGCCGTGAGCCGCCCGCAGTATCGCAGGGATCAGATAAGGGAAGGAACTTCCACTGTCTGATCAGGAAGGACAGAGGGTATGCCGCTTTTTAAAGCGTGGAAATCAGGAAGGAGGAATGCGCGGATGATGAGGAATAAGGACTGGATGATGCTGAACGGCATCATTTACCGGATCTATGCCACGGAGGATTTTCGCAAAATGCAGCGGATTTTCCTGGAACGGATGCGCACGCTGATTCCTTTTGACGGAGCCGTTTTCCGGCTGGCGGACGGCCGGAAGGGGGAGCAGGCGGTCTGCGGGGAAATGACCTGCGGGGAGGAGTTTATGGAAAGGGAACTTCAGGAGGAGCTGTATGGCGGACAGAGCATGGTTTATCGGGAGACGGATTTTGCGGATCCGGGACATCAGCGGGGATATGGACTGCGGATGACGCTGGTACACAATGAAAAATATCTGGGAACCGTGGCCTTTTTCCGCTCCCCTGAGCGGGAGGATTTTCAGTACCGTGATATTTTTCTGCTGGATATGGTGAAGGAGCATCTGGCATACCGGCTGGACGAAGGAGAAAAAACGCGGGTCAGGCAGGAGGATGTACGGATGGAGGAGGAACTGGCGGTAAACTGCGGGCTCACCAGAAGGGAAATGGAAATTCTCCGGTGTATCATGGAAGGGCAGGGAAACCGGCAGATCGGCGAGACGCTGGTGATCACGGAAAATACCGTGAAAAAGCATATCCTGAATATTTACCGGAAGCTGGGCGTCCGCAGCCGTGTACAGCTTTTTAAGAAGATACAGGGCATGGAAGAGGAGTAATCTTACACTTTTTAAGTAGAGGAATCACACGAATGGGGAATTGTAAAGACAGGCAGAAACGGTATATGATAACACCATTAAGAGCAAAGGCGCCGAAATCCTTTGCTCTTTTTGTTTTCTGAAAGAAAGGGAGGAGGCTGCGTATGAAAGAATTGATGATTATTATAAGGCCGGAGAAACTGGAGACCGTGAAGAATATCATGGAGGAGATGGGCTGCGGCGGTATGACCATTTCCAGCGTGATGGGCTGCGGAACCCAGAAAGGGTACGATGAGGAATCGGGACCGTACCAGAACCAGATCAAAGGCTTTAAAACCACCATCAACCTGCTGCCGAAGATCCGGGTGGAGGCGGTGATGAGAGACAGTATGGTGGAGCCCGTCATCGCCAGAATCCGGGAGGAACTGGCGGAAGGCCATGTGGGAGACGGAAAAATCTTTATCCGCAGCGTGGAGGATGTGGTCCGCATCCGTACCGGTGAGCGGGGCAAGAAAGCATTATAACGGAAACAGAGGTGGAGCGATTTGGGAGAAAGAAAAGTTACGGTGAAGCTGGAAAAGCTGAACAAGGTATATGACGGCCAGAACCATGTGGTGAAGGATCTGGATCTGGAGGTCTATGAAGGAGAATTTCTGACGCTGCTGGGTTCCTCCGGGTGCGGGAAGACCACGACCCTGCGGATGATCGCCGGTTTTGAAACTCCCACCGGAGGAAACGTATATGTGGAAGGCGAGAACATGGAAAACAGAGAGCCCTATGAGCGGAATGTCAACACCGTGTTCCAGAGTTACGCGCTGTTTCCCCATATGACGGTATTTGACAATGTGGCTTACGGACTTACCATCCGCAAGGTGAAGAAACAGGAAATCCGGGAACGGGTGCTGCATATGCTGGAGCTGGTGCAGCTGGGAGGTTTTGAAAAACGGTATCCTTCCCAGCTCTCCGGCGGTCAGAAACAGCGGGTGGCCATTGCCCGGGCGCTGATCAACCGGCCCCGGGTGCTGCTGCTGGATGAACCTCTGGGAGCGCTGGATCTGAAGCTTCGCAAGCAGATGCAGCTGGAGCTGAAACGGCTGCAGAGAAAGCTGAACATCACCTTCATCTATGTCACCCACGATCAGGAGGAGGCGCTGACCATGAGCGACCGGATCGCCATTATGCGGGACGGCGTTCTGGAACAGGTGGGGACGCCGCTGGAGATCTATGAAAATCCGGCCACCCGTTTTGTGGCCACCTTTATCGGGGAGACCAATCTGTTTGAGGGATATATCAGCAGCAAGAAGGGCGAGGAGATGACGGTCACGGTGGAGCCGGGAATGATCCGGGCCTGCGGCACAGGATTCCGGGAGCGGGAGATGGTGGCGGTTTCCGTCAGACCGGAGCGCATGAAATTTTCCTCCGTTCCCGTGGAAGGATTTACCATTTCCGGTGAGATCCGGGAGCAGATTTACGCCGGCTCCGTGCTGAAAACCATTGTGGTTCTCCCAAATGGAAATGAGGTCCGCATCGAGAGACTTTCCAGTGAGGAACTTCCCAAAAGCGGCAGGGTCTATCTTTACTGGAACAAAGGGGATGAAAAACTGCTGCATTCCCTGGATGATGTATTTTTCGACGCTGTGGAAAATGTAAAAATGGCTTAGGAGGTGATGGGATGAAGACAGAGAAAAAAGATATGGCAGCCGCCCTCCCCATGGTGGGGCCGGTGACGCTGTGGCTTCTGTTTTTTGTGGCGCTTCCGCTGGTCTTTGTGGCGGTGATCAGTTTCTGCAGCATTGACCAGAACTACAACATTCAATTTCAGTTTACGCTGGAAAATTACCGGAGACTGTTTGACGCCAGCTACCTTCAGATTTACGCCCAGTCGTTTCTGATCGCCGCGCTGACCACCGTGCTGTGCATCCTTCTGGGATACCCCTTCGCGTTTCTCATCGCCAGGACGTTTCCCAAGCGGAAGGCGCCGCTCTACATGCTGGTGATCATTCCTTTCTGGACCAATTCCCTGATCCGGATCTACGGATGGAGATCGTTTCTGGGAACCAACGGATGGCTCAACAGCCTTCTGCAGGCGCTGCATCTTACGGATACGCCGGTGGATTTTCTGTTTCATCAGGGGACGACGGTGCTGGGCATGGTTTACTGCCTGTTCCCCTTCATGGTGCTCCCACTGTACACGGCCATTGAAAAGCTGGATCAAAGTCTGCTGGAGGCTTCCTCGGATCTGGGAGCGAAAGGACCGGTTACCTTTTTCCGGGTGGTGCTGCCGCTGACAGCCAGCGGTATTTTTTCCGGTTCCATCATGGTTTTCATTCCGTGCCTGGGATTCTTCTATGTGTCGGACATTCTGGGAGGCGGAAACGCGGATGTGATCGGAAATCTCATCGAACGGCAGTTTCAGAGCGGAAATAACTGGCCGCTGGGGGCGGCGCTGTCCATTATTCTGATTGTGATAACCCTCCTGCTGGTAAAGCTTTACCAGAAGTGCGGGGGCAGCATGGAAAGTCTGGGGGTGTAGCGGATGAACAGAAACGGCAAAAAGAAAATGAAAAGAGGACTGGGAGTGGCATACTGTACGCTGATCTACCTGTTCCTGTTTCTGCCCATCGCCGTGGTGGCGGCCAATTCTTTCAACGCTTCCACCACAAAGCCCTACCTGTCCTGGAAAGGATTTACCCTGGACTGGTACGTCCGGCTTTTTGACAACGGATCGCTGCTGGAGGCTTTTGGAAATACCATGCTGATTGCCGCTGCCAGTACGGTGCTTTCCACCGTGATCGGCACGCTGGGGGCGGTGGGAATGTACCGGTACAAATTCCGGGGGAAGAAGACCGTTGACGCGCTGCTTTATATTCCGGTGGTGATTCCGGAAATAGTGCTGGGAATTTCCCTTCTGACGCTGTTTTCCAGAACGGGGATCCCCAGGGGGCTTTTCACCCTGATCCTGGCTCATACCACCTTCTGTATTCCGTATGTGATCTTCAATGTGCGGGCCAGGCTGGCCGGCTATGATGATTCGGTGGAGGAAGCGTCCATGGATCTGGGGGCCGGAAGGGTGCAGACCTTTCTGCGTATCACGCTTCCTGTGCTGGCGCCGGGCATCGGCGGAGGCGCCCTGCTGGCATTTACCCTCTCCATCGATGATGTGATCATCAGTTACTTCACCAACGGCCAGGTGAGCACCTTCCCGCTGAAGGTGATGGAGAGTATCAAAAGCGGCGTATCGCCGGATGTGAACGCCTTGTCCGTGCTGATCCTGACCGGCACCATCGCGGTGGTGGCATTGACCCAGAGCGGTCTGCTGAAAAAGAAGAGAAACTGAGGAGGAAAAGGAGGAGAAAGATTATGAAAAAAAGAGTGTGTGCAGGTTTGGTGATTTTATCGGCGATGCTTTCCATGACCGGCTGCGGAAGCGGCGGTGGAAGCGGCGATGCAGGGGAACTGAACGTGTTTATCTGGACAGAATACGTTCCGGATTCGGTGGTGGAGGCCTTTGAGGAGGAGACAGGGATTTCGGTGAATGTGACCACCTACTCCTCCAATGAGGATATGCTGGCGAAAGTAAAATCAGAGACCGCCGGAGCCTATGATATTGTACAGCCCAGTGATTATATGGTGGAACAGATGGCCGCCCAGGATATGCTGCTGGAGCTGGATACGGACCGGCTGGAGAACCTGGATAATATCGGGGAAGCCTACCGGAATCCCTCCTATGATCCCGAAGGAAAGTACGCGGTGCCCTACATGGGCGGTGTGGCCGCCATCGCGGTGAATACGGATATGATTCAGACGGAAGTGACCTCCTATGCAGATCTGTTCACCGAAGACTTTCAGGACAGTCTGGTGGTGCTGGACGATTACCGGGCGGTGATCGGCATGGCAGCCCGCAGCATCGGCCTGAGCATGAATGAGACCGATCCGGATAATCTGGAACTGATCAGGGAACAGACCCTGAAGCTGAAGGACAATATCAAACTGTATGACAGTGACAGTCCCAAATCCGCGCTGATCGCCGGGGACTGTTCGGCAGGTGTCTGCTGGAGCGCTGAAATCGCCCTGGCCATGGAAGAGAATCCCAGCATCGAAATCGTATTCCCGGAGGAAGGCCCGTATATCTTTATGGATAACTGGTGCATAACCAAAGACGCGAAGAATGTGGACGCCGCCTATCAGTTTATCGATTACATGCTGCGGGCGGAAACCGCACAGCAGGTATCAGAGGAATTCCCGTACTTGCAGCCCAACACGGCAGCCATGGATCTTCTGGGAGAGGAATATTCCTCCAATCCGGCCAAGAATGTGCCGGAGGATGTGATCGCCTCCGGAGAGTATGTGCAGAATCTGGATACGGATTCCCTGGCGGTATACGATTCCATCTGGACAGAACTGAAAAAATAAACAACAGCAGAAAAAGGGACAGATCCGGTCAGAGGGTCTGTCCCTTTTTTAAGAGCTCCCAGCGGGAGGAAACCCCCGTTTTCCGGAAGATGTTCTGCATATGCTTCTGAAGTGTGTGAGCGGAAATTCCCAGCGAGTCCGTGATCTCCTCGTTGGATGAGAAAGTCAGCAGAAGCTGCAGAATCTGGGTTTCCCGGGGGGTCAGCCCGAAGGTCAGCCGGAGCTGTTCCAGACGATTTTCGTCCGTCTGTGCCTGCTGCGGCCGTCCCTCCAGAAGATTGTGCAGGGCCGCGTTCAGATGGATGCCCAGGGAGCGGAGCCGGAACATATCCTCGTTGGTAAATGTCCCATCGATGCGGGTGTGATATAAAGTGAGAATTCCCAGCATCTTCTGCCGGTAGACGATACTGTACTGGATCGAATCAAAAACATGATACTTCTGATAACAGCTCCGGTAGATGGGGGAGCTGAGACGCTTTTCCTCCGGAACCAGCTCGCTTTCCCGGACCAGCGTGGACTCCTTAGTGTGAAGAATCCAAAGAAGCGGATCCTCATCCAGACATTCCATATATTTTTTTTCAGCCTCCTCAAAAGAATCCGGTATACACAGGGCCCGCTCAAACCGGATCTCATCGGCAGCGGCCAGGGGATCTGTCAGCAGAATACTGGCACAGCTGTAGGGTACCAGCATTTTCAGAGGAACAAGAAAGTCGTTTTTCAGCTCCTCCAGGGTGCGGCAGGCATAAAGATGGTAGACGATATCGTTGAAAATAAAGAATATGTTTTTGTCCATGACCGGATTCTCCTTTCGTCAAAGGATAAAAGAAATTTGATATATCATAGCATGGTAAATACTTAAAAACAAGTATTTATAACGAATTTTAAGCAGAAACTTCCGCAAAGATACCATTGAAGAGATAGAAAGAATAGAGTATGATTAACCCATAAAATAAATACCGACATAGATACAAAGGTGTATTTGCTGTGGGAACACAGTGGATGCACCTTTTTTTCATGGCATGGAAAACAGCGTTTTCTTCTGTCGTGAAATTGTCTGACTGGAAAGGAAGGGAGACTATATGGCAGAGAAACAACAGGTAATCAAGGATCTGGAACGGGTGATTTCACTGATTGAGACAGACAGTGATCAGATTCCGGAGGAAGAAAAAAAGAAGATGGTCAGCGAAACACTGGATCATTTTGACAATTACGTCAGCCCGGGCTGGCTGAAATACCGCAAATCCGTTTCTTCTGATTCGGAGAACGGCGCTGTTCTTGAGTGGCAGGATGAGGGTGCTTACTGCTATGGATTAAACGGTGAGAAATTCATCGACTGTCTGGGCGGATTTGGCATCTACACCTGCGGCCACAGAAATCCTGCCATTCTGGATGTGGTGAAGGCACAGCTGGATCACCAGGCACTTCATTCCCAGGAACTTCTGGACCCCCTTCGCGGCTATCTTGCAAAGGCGGTGGCGGATATCACTCCGGGTGACCTGCAGTACTGCTTCTTTACCAACGGCGGAGCCGAGGCAGTGGAGATGTCCCTGAAGCTGGCCCGGATCGCCACCGGCGGCAGATGGTTTATTTCCACCGTGGGCGCTTTCCACGGGAAATCCATGGGAGCCGTCTCCATGGGAGGTAAGAGCACATACCGGATTCCGTACATCCCCATGGTGCAGCAGGTGCAGCATGTGGAGTACGGCAATGCGGAGGATATCCGCAAGGCCATACGGAATCTCCAGGCGGTGGGCGAAAAGGTGGCCGCGGTGATTCTGGAACCCATCCAGGGTGAGGCGGGTGTCATTGTTCCGCCGGAAGGATATCTGACGGAGGTGCGTAAGATCTGTGACGAGACAGGCGTGGCCCTCATCTTCGATGAAATCCAGACGGGTATGGGACGGACAGGAACTATGTGGCGCTGTGAGGCGGAGGGCGTGGTACCGGATATCATGACCTTTGGAAAGGCTTTCGGCGGCGGTATCATGCCCATCACCGGAATTATCTGCAAACCGAAAATGTGGGTACAGGATCTGATTGACAATCCCTGGCTTCTGGGATCCCCCACTTTCGGCGGCAATCCGGTCTGCTGCTCCGCAGCTATCGCCACCATCAAATATATGCTGGAGAATGATATCCCCGGTGTCTGCCGCGAGAAAGGAAAAATGCTGAAAGCGGGGCTGCAACAGCTGGCGGAGAAATATCCGGAGGTAATCCAGGAGGTGCGGGGTGTAGGCCTGATGCTGGCGGTAGAATTTAACACCTGTGAGCTGGGTTACGAATGTGCCAAAGGCCTGTTTGCCAGAAGAGTCATGACGGCGGGAACACTGGTGAACGCAAAAACCATCCGTTTTGAACCCACGGCAGTGATTTCTGAACAAGATATCAGGGATGTGATCAGCCGGATGGATGAGGCGCTGGCCGATACGAAGAAGACATTTGGCCTGTGACAGTAAAGCCGAAAGGATTTACTGCTGAAAATGGAATTCCGTCATGCGGGATATTCCGGAATAAGGTTTTTCATAATGCGAGGAGGCATACCGGAGAAAACGGGTATGTCTCCTTTTTCATGGCAGCAAAACGCCTGCGAAGCCGGCTTTGCGCTGCCCCGGGAGGATAATATATGAATACTGGACTTATTGCAATTCTCATTATTTTAGTTGTCATCGTGGGCGCCATCATCACCAGGCGCTGTATGGAATTTCTGATCGGCGGATCCATCGTGGCGGCCATCGTCATGTACGGAGGCAATTTCCTGTCCGAATGGTGTTCGCTTCTGCAGACCTCTCTGACCGACAACGTATGGATTTTCCTGGTCTGCGGACTGTTCGGAAGTCTCATCGCCCTGCTTCAGGAGTCAAAGGGAACCTTCGGATTTTCCGCGCTGGTGTCCAAATTCTGCACCAATCAGAGAAGGACGATGCTGACCACCTTTATCATGGGTATCCTGATTTTCGTGGACGATTATCTGAATGTGCTGACCATCGGCGTCTGCATGAAGAATGTCAGTGACAAGCGGAAGCTCCCCAGAGAAAGTCTGGCATATATGCTGGATGCCACCGGAGCCGCGGACTGTGTGCTGCTTCCCTTCTCCACCTGGGCAGTGTTTTACTCTTCCCTGTTCTGGGAGCAGCCCAGCGTACAGGAAATGGGATTTTCTTCCGCCATGTCCGCCTATGTGCATGCGGCGCCTTTCGCGTTCTATCCGATCCTCACCCTGCTGATTGCCCTGTTGTTTGCTCTGGGCATTATGCCGAAGCTGGGTGCCATGAAGAAAGCCTTTGCGCGTGTGGAAGAGACCGGAAAGGTGTACAGTGATGCCAGCCGCAAATACAATCATGAGAACAGAAAAGGCTATGAGGAAAGCGGAAATCTCTGGAATTTTGTGATTCCCATGGTGATCCTGGTAGCCCTCACCGTAATCACCGGCGACCTGCTGGCCGCAGTGGTGGTGGCGCTGTTTGTCTGCCTGGTGATGTATGTTCCCCAGAAGCTGATGAATCTGGAAGAGTTCTTCAACCTGATTATCCGCGGTTTCGCAGATATGCTGCCCACCCTGATGATTCTGCTGATCGCCTTTGTTCTTCAGGGCGTGACGGAAGGTATGGGTATGACAGACTTTATCATTGATGTGGCAGAGCCTCTGATGACCGGGGCGGCATTCCCGGCAGTGGTATTTGTGGTTCTGGCGGCCATCTGTTTTGCCACCGGTTCTTTCTGGGGCATGAGCGCAGTGGTTTCTCCCATTGTATTCCCCCTGGGCGCCGCCATCGGTGCCAATCCGGTGCTGATCATGGCAGCCGTGGTATCCGGCGGAGCTTTCGGAAGCCATGCCTGCTTTTATGCGGACGCTACCCTGCTTTCTTCCCAGAGCGCGGGAATCGATAACATGGAGCATACCATTACCCAGCTCCCCTATGTGGTGATTGCCAGTGTGCTGGCCATTGTGGGATTTGTAATCTGCGGAATTGTCATGTAGCGCAGGAACGCAAGCCTGATGCGAGGATGGTGAGAAAATGAGCGGCAGAAGATTAATTGTCCGGAGCCGGGCGGTGTACACGGGCAAAAAAAGCCGGCCCGTCCCGGCAGCTATAGCTGTGGAAGGAAAACGGATTTGCGGGGTACTGCCCTGGGACTGTGAAAAACAATATAGGGAGTGGGAAATCCATGATTACGGAGACCGGATGGTGATGCCTTCGTTTATCGACGCCCACACCCATCTGTTCTCCGGCGCGGTCAGCGCCAGCGAGTATGTGTGTACGGATCTGGGCCGGGGAAAATCCCAGGAGGAATGTGTGGAAATTATCCGGGCTTTTGCCCGGGAACATCCGGATTATCCCAGAATCCGGGGAACGGGATGGTTTGTGGGAAACTGGAAGGAGGATCGGCTTCCGGACAGAAGGCTTCTGGATCAGGCCATCCCAGACCGTCCGGTGTATCTGCAGTGCGCGGACGCCCACAGCATGTGGATGAATTTCCGGGCCCTTGAGGAGGCGAACATCGATCCCGACCGGAAGCTTTCCGACGGGATGATCGTCAAGTTTGATGATGGTCAGATGAGCGGCCTGCTGCTGGAACCCTCGGCCTGTGCCCCGGCACTGGAAAAATATATGGAGTTTTCCGACGAGGAAATGCTGCGGATTCACCGGGAATTTCAGAAACACTTGGCAGCCCTGGGAATCAGCGCTGCCAGCGAGATGTTTGCCGATGATTATTTGGAGAAAACGTATCACGATTATGGGCTGCTGAAGCGCCTGGATGAGGAGGAAGGACTGTCCGCCCACATCTACGCGTATACCAGACTATTCGGCTATACCGATTTTGCCCCTTATTTCCGGATGAAGGAATTCTTTGATTCTCCCCATTTCCACATCGGAGGCCTGAAAGGGTTTGTGGACGGGGTTACGGAAACCTTTACCGGAATGATGCTAAAGCCTTACACCGACCGGCCGGACTGCCGGGGGCTTTCCGTTCCCCTGTGGCCCCGGGAAAAAATCGAAGAAGAGATCATCGCCGCCAACGGGGCAGGGATTCAGGTGAGACTTCACTGCATTGCTGACGGATCCGTCCGGCTGGCGCTGGATGCCTACGAAAAATCGCGGGCCGTCAACGGGACCATGGATTTTTATAATACCATTGAACATATTGAAAATATCCATCCGGATGATATTCCCAGATTTGGTCAGATCGGAGTGCTGCCCTCCATGCAGCCCTATCATCTGACCCTGTCCAGAAATGACAAGATTTACCGGATCGGAGAAGCGCGCTGCCGCTATGAGTGGCCGGAGAGGTCCATGAGGGAGAGCGCCGGCATGCTGGCCCTGGGAACGGATTTCCCTGTGGTGGATATCAATCCCTTTGCCAGTCTCCATTCGGCGGTCACCAGAAAAGATGAATATGGCGTGGCCACAGGCCACAATCCCTGGGAGACGCTGACGCTTCCGGAGGCGCTGTGCGGTTATACACAGGACGCGGCCAGAGCATACCGGGCGGAAAAGGAGATGGGGACGCTGGAGGCGGGAAAACTGGCGAATCTGCTGGTGCTGGATCAGAATCTGTTTGAGGTTGACGCAGAGAAGATTCCCAAAACACAGGTTCTGGTGAACTATTTTGAAGGAAAAAAGATTTTTGAGAGGAGTGAAGGTTATGGATCAGAAAAAGATGTTCATTGACGGCTGTTGGACGGAAGGCAGCGAAGGAAAATCGGAACCCACCATCAATCCCGCCAACGGCCAGGTGCTGGCTTACATGACGGTGGGAACCAAAGAGGATGTGCACCGGGCCGTGGCTGCTGCCAGAAGATCCTTCTATGAAACCAGGGAATGGAGAGATCTGGATTCCCAGAGCCGCAGCGATAAGCTTCTGGAGATCGCGGACGCCATTGAGGCGGAAAAAGAGGAATTCGCCCGTCTGGACAGCATGGATCACGGAAAGCCCCTGCGGGAGGCGGAATGTGATGTGGACGACGCCATTCACTGCTTCCGCTATTACGCGGGAATTCTGAAAGCGCCCTGCGGCGGAAGCTATGAGGTGAATGACGGCTTTGGAGCCATGCATTCCTATACCATTCACGAGCCGGTGGGTGTGTGCGCGCTGATTACCCCCTGGAATTATCCGCTGCTGATGGCAGTCTGGAAGCTGGCGCCGGCTCTGGCCGCGGGCAACAGCGTGGTCTTCAAACCCAGCTCCAACTGTGTGCTGTCCTGTGTGAAATTGTTTGAGATTTTTGAAAAACTGGAAATGCCCAAAGGCAGCGTCAACCTGGTGCTGGGCCCGGGCTCCGTGGTGGGAAATGAGATGGCAGCCAGCACGGATGTGGATATGGTGACCTTCACCGGCAGCACCCAGGTGGGGCAGAGCATCATGCGGGCCGCCGCGGGAAATGTGAAAAAAGTGGGCCTGGAGCTGGGCGGCAAATCCCCCAACGTGATTTTCGCGGACGCGGACCTGGAAGGCGCTGTGGAATGGGCCATGGTGGGTATTTTCTTCAACCAGGGCGAGGTCTGCTCGGCGGGCTCCAGAATCATTATAGAGGAGAGCATAAAGGATGCCTTCGTGAAACGGCTGGCCCAAAGGGCCAACGCTATGACCATCGGAAATCCCCTGGACAATCCGGACATGGGACCGCTGGTAACGGAGGGACATATGAACCGGGTGCTCTCCTATATTCAGAAAGGAATCGACGAGGGCGCCACACTGGTATGCGGCGGCGAACGGTATACGGAAGGGGAATGTGCTTCCGGGTATTATGTGCGGCCCACCATTTTCAATGATTGTACCAGTGACATGACCATCGTGAGGGAAGAAATTTTCGGGCCGGTGGTGACCATCCAGACCTTCCGGACGGAGCAGGAGGCCATCGATCTGGCCAATGACACTCCCTACGGCCTGGCAGGAGCGGTGTTTACCGCGGACGGCGCCCGGGCGCTGCGGGTGATCCGGGAGATCCGGGCCGGAATCACCTGGATCAACTGCTACAATCCCACCTTCAACGAGGCGCCCTGGGGCGGATACAAGATGTCCGGCATCGGAAGAGAGCTGGGCGTACACGGCCTGGAGGAGTATCAGGAGGTAAAACAGATCAATATCAACCTGAATCCCGGCACCCTGGGCTGGTATGAACACTGAGAAGGCCATCGGCGGATGGCAGAGAGAGGAGAATGTGATATGACGAAAAGCAAGTATGTGGTGACCATCACCAGACAGTTCGGAAGCCTGGGAAGGCCCATCGCCAAACGGATGAGCGAGATTCTGGATATCGGTTACTATGACCGGGATCTGGTGGATGAGGCGGCGAAGAAACTGAAGCTGCCAGTATCGGTGGTGGATAAGGAGGAGGAGTCGGCGAAAAAGGTCCCACTGAATCCCTTTACCCGCATGAAGTATCCGCTGGGAAAAGGCACCAGCGATACCCAGGACGCTATCTTTGAGGCACAGCAGAATATTATACAGTTCCTGGCGGAAAAGGAGACCTGCATCATCGTGGGCCGCTGCTCGGATTTCATCCTGGAAGAGATGAAAAATGCCATGCACATCTATATTTACGCTCCCTACGATGTGAGAGTGCAGCAGAGTGTGGATAATTTGAAGATGGATATTCAGGAAGCCCGCCAGATGATCGTGGATGTGGATGAGGCCAGGGATTCTTATCACATGCATTACGCGGGCTATCTGCCGGACGATAAGAATCACAAGGACATTATGATTGACAGCAGCTTCCTGGGGGTGGAAAAAACTGCCCAGTTTCTTGCGGAGGCAGTCAGAAGAAAATTCGGGGCATGAGGATTGGTTCATGCCGGTGATCAGCGAGGAGTAGGATTATGAGCGAATTAAGAGAAGCATTACCGGAAATTAAAACGGAGACGCTGCCGGGGCCTAAGGCAGCCGCTGTGCTGGAGCGCAGAAAAAAGATTATGCCGGACGCCATCCGGTGCGTCTATCCCTGTGTCATGGAACAGGCAGAGGGAGCCATGATTGAGGATGTGGACGGAAACCGCTTCCTAGACTGGGTGGGCGGCGTGGGCGTCCTGAATGTGGGACACTGCCATCCCGAACTGGTGGAGGCTGTCCGCCAGCAGGCCGGAAAATATTTTCACGGCATGGCCAATATTGTGACCCATGAGCGGTATATTGAGCTGGCGGAAAAGTTGGCGGCTGTCACACCGGTAAAGGGAGAGGAAAAGAAGGTCATGTTTGCCAACAGCGGTGCCGAGGCGGATGAGAATGCGGTGAAGATCGCAAAGGGATTTACGGAACGTCCCAACATCATCGTATTTTCCGGAGCTTTTCACGGCCGCACCATGCTGACCATGTCCATGACCGCGAAAAAAGCCTATTCCCGGGGGATGGGGCCCTTCCCCGACGGCGTATACCGGGCGGAGTTCCCCTATCTCTACCGGAAGCCGGAGCAGATGACGGAAGACGCCTATATCCGCTGGTGTGTGGACAGTGTGAAGGAGGTCTTTGAAAATGCCTCTCTGCCGGAATATGTGGCCGCCATGGTCATCGAGCCGCTGCAGGGAGAAGGAGGATTTATTCCGGCCCCCCTTTCGTTTGTAAAAGCCCTGAGAGAGATCTGTGACCAGTATGGAATCCTTCTGGTGGCAGATGAGGTGCAGACCGGATTTTGCCGGACGGGCCGGTTGTTTGCCTGTGATTACTGGAAAGAAGCGGGCGTGGAGCCGGATATTCTGGCCACCGCGAAATCCATCGCGGGAGGAATTCCCCTCAGCGCGGTGATCGCCCGCAAAGAGATCATGGACGGGATTCCTGCAGGAATCATCGGCGGCACCTACGGAGGAAATGCCCTGGCCTGCGCGGCGGGCGTCAAGGTGCTGGAGGTCATTGAAAAAGAGAACCTGGCGCTGCGTTCCCGTCAGATCGGCGAAAAATGCCGGGAAAGATTCCTGAAATGGAAAGAAACGTTTGAGCAGGTGGGAGATGTCCGGGGCCTGGGAGCCATGCTGGGGGTGGAATTTGTAAAGGATAAAGCCACCAGGGAGCCGGATCCGCAGCTGGTATCCGACATCATCCAGGAATGTGCCCGCCACGGACTGCTGGTGGAAAACGCCGGTATTCATAACAATGTGATCCGCTTCCTGGCCCCGCTGGTGATGACGGACGCGCAGCTGGAAGCCGGACTTGCCATTTATGAGGATGCCATCCGGGTATGCACAGAAAAAGGAGGTGCCGGATTATGAGAAAAGTGACAGTGGCTGCCACCCAGATGAGCTGCAGCTGGGATCGGGAGGAAAATCTGAACAAGGCGGAAGGTCTGGTGCAAAAGGCGGCGGCGCAGGGCGCCAATATCGTTCTTCTGCAGGAGTTGTTTGAAACTCCGTATTTCGCCCAGATCCAGAGCTTTGATTATATGAAAATGTGTACAAAAGCGGAGGAAAATCCGGCGGTTCTCCGGTTTCAGCAGGTGGCCCGAAAGCTGTCGGTGGTGATTCCGGTGAGCTTTTATGAAAAAGCGGGAAACACGGGCTTCAACACGCTGGCCATCATCGACGCGGACGGAAGCGTCCTGGGTTATTACCGCAAGACCCACATCCCCGACGGCCTGCCCTATGCGGAGAAATTTTATTTCACTCCGGGAGATACCGGTTTTAAAGTATGGGATACCAGATATGGCCGGATCGGCTGCGGGATCTGCTGGGATCAGTGGTTCCCGGAAGCCGCCAGATGCATGGCGCTTATGGGGGCGGAGCTGCTGTTTTATCCCACCGCCATCGGCAGCGAACCGGTGCTTCAGAACGATTCCCAGCCCCACTGGACCCGCTGCATGCAGGGCCATGCGGCTGCAAACATCATGCCGGTGATCGCCTCCAACCGGATCGGTACGGAAGCGGAAAAGGATTCTGAGATGACCTTCTACGGCTCTTCTTTCATCGCCGATGAGACGGGAGCGCTGGTGGCCCAGGCGGACCGGGAAAGCGAGACGGTGCTGACCGCTTCCTTTGACCTGGATGCCATCGGGGAGAAAAGACGGGAATGGGGCGTATTCCGGGATCGGAGACCGGAAATGTACCAGATTCTGCTGACCCATGGAAAGAGGTGAGGGCAGCATGGAATTTCAGTATTATCTTCCGGTGAATCTGATCTTCGGACAGGGGAAGGCCGATCTGGTGGGAGAAGAGACCGCCAGATACGGAAGGCGGGCCCTGGTGGTGACAGGAAGAAACAGTGCCAGGAAAACCGGTCTCCTTGCCCGCATTCAGGATTCTCTGAAAAAAGCCGGCGTCTCTTCGGTGGTCTATGACCAGGCCCGGCCAAACCCCCTGGCTTCCGACGCCTGCCGGGGGACGGCGCTGGCCCGGGAGGAGAAGTGTGACGTGGTGGTGGCCGCAGGCGGCGGAAGTATCATCGACTGTGGAAAGGCCATCGCGTTTCTGGCGAAAAACGATGGTGACATTTTTGACTATATTTTCGGGCTCCGAAACGGCAGTCAGGCGCTGCCGCTGGTGGCCCTGCCCACCACCTGCGGAACCGGCAGCGAGGGCAACTGCTTTGCCGTGCTTACCAATGACGAAACGGGAGACAAAAAGTCGCTGCGCAATATGGTCAGTCTCCCCAAAGTATCCATCATCGATCCGGAGCTGATGGTGACCATGCCCAATGGTGTGGCTTCCAGCGTGATGTTCGATGCCCTCTGCCACAATATGGAGGCGTATCTGTCCAAAACCACCCAGCCCCTGGTGATGCAGCAGGCGCTTTTTGGGGTGGAGCTTCTTTCAGACAATATCCGCAGGGCTCTGGCGGATCATTCGGATATGGAAGCCTGGGCGCGGGTGTGTCTGGGAAGCACGCTGGGCGGCATGTGCATCAATATGGCGGGAGTGGCTTTGCCCCACGGCATGGAGCACCCGGCCAGCGGCCTGAGGGATATTATGCATGGCCGGGGACTGGCGGCCCTTTCCCCGGTGATTTATGAAGCTACCATTCCCCGGGCGCCCGAAAAATTCCAGGTGCTGGCACAGCACATGGGCGGCGGTGATTTCCTGGTGCTTCTTACGGAGCTTCTGCGGGACATCGGCCTTGAGACCACCCTGTCGGCGGAAGGCGTCAGAAAAGAGGATGTGGAGTGGATGGCGGACAACTGCCTGAAAGTGTCCGCCGCGGCCATCAGCGCGCACCCGGTACAGTTTGACAGGGAAGCCATTGCAGAACTGTACCGCAGGGCAATGTGAGGATGGAACAGGAAACCGGAAGGAAAAACGGAAGAATCAATGACGGGAGGATGAAAGATGTTTCGCGAAATGAGACTGAAAAGACAGCAGATGGCGCCGGAGGAAGCGGCGGAAGTCCTGAAAAAGGGCACTTCCGGGGTACTGGCCCTTGCCGGCGATGAGGGATATCCCTATGCGGTTCCTTTAAGCTATGTGTATGACGAACAGGAGGGAACCATTATTTTTCACTCTGCAAAAAGCGGTCATAAAATCGATGCCGTCCGCCGGGACGGGAAGGCGTCCTTCTGTGTGGTGGGACAGGATCAGGTGGTGCCCGCCGTGTACACCACCTATTACCGGAGTGTGACGGTATTCGGAAAAATGCGGATTCTGGAGACCGATGAAGAAAAGAGAGCTGCCATTGAAAAGCTGGCCGTAAAGTATGCCCCCGATGACAGCGAAGAAAACAGAAACCAGGCCATCCGGCGGGAGTGGAAGGGACTCTGCGTCCTGGAAATGCGCGTCGAACATATGACTGGGAAAAAGGCATCGGAACTGCTGTAGAGAAAACTGACTGAAACTTGTATTTCCAGGTCAAAAATGATAGAATAAGTTAAGACTTTCATGATACCTTTATGGCCATGCGGCCAGGACAGAGGAAAT
>CBJMC01400__coassemble_1016_pt1 | contig 21073 bp, 18 predicted proteins | sample CBJMC01400__metabat2_low_PE_039 | metagenome-assembled genome bin CBJMC01400
GAAAAGAGAACTGCCGGCAGGCACGATATCTGTTTTGGAAAATGCAGCGAGGATAGAGAATGTCTGGGAAGATGATAGCGTAGAAGAAGTTATTATATTGAAACTGGCGGAAAGACTTCATAATATGCGTACGGCACAATTTGTTACAGAACAGCAGAGAAAGCAAAAGGCCAGAGAAACTATTGGTCAGATTCTTCCAGTGGCGAAAAAGATGGGAAATGCCAGACTTACAGCGGAACTACAAGAACTTTCCGTAAAGTATTTGTGCGAAGGGGATTAAGAACAACAGAATGATCTGATATGAAAAACAGGGCTGGCAAAGCCAGCCCCCAATCTTACTGCAGAGCAGATTTCAGCGCCTGCGCCAGCTGATCCGGGCAGGAAGTGCTCTTAAAGCCGCACTGGATACCCTCCAGCCGTTTGATCACTTCATTGGCATCCTGTCCCTCAATCAGGGAGCAGATGCCTTTAAGGTTGCCGTTGCAGCCGCCCACGAAGGACACATTGTGTACTTTTCCGTCTACAAGATCAAAGTTGATTTCTTTGGAACATACGCCTTTTGTTTTGTATACCATAGTAATTCCTCCTATCCTCACCCATTATAGCAGATCCTTTCCGGCCTTTCCAGCAGGATTTGACAGAAATCGATGTATTTGTGTTTCATTCAAATTTCTGTTCCTTCTACTGTTCCGCGAGATGTCCTGCTGCATTTGTAGCGGGACCCCGTATCGGCTGCCGTGAATCCGAAAGGCTTATTGCATGACTTTCCGGATATCCCTAATGGCAGATAATTACCGGACCAGTTCTGTCCGGGTGTTTCCCAGTGCCCGCTCCCCGCGGATCTGGTATCTGCTCAGCACAAGTGAGATGCACAGCAGAGCCAGGAAGAAGCCCAGCTGTATAAGAAGTCCGGTGAAAACCGGCCGAAGCTGTTCTGCGGAATAGCCGGACAGGTGAAAGATTCCATCAGCCGTGGTGCTGTACCAGTAAGACGGAAGAAAGCGGCCCACATGGATGACATTTTCACCCAGAAGATCCAGGGGAACAAAGACGCCGCCCAGGAAGCTGAGAATCAGCGCTGCAATATTTGCCGCCGCGTTCTGAATATTGGGATTGCGGATAAAATGGCTGCATACCAGCGCGCCGGCCATGGCTGTCAGGGAGGCCAGCAGCGAGTTGCACCAGATCAGCAGCAGGGAAACCGGTTCCATGGCCAGGGTGGATTTCCAGTCAATGAGAAACGCGCAGAAACTGGTGAAAATCCAGATCCCCAGAGAAATCAGGAGAGCAGCCAGCCATTTCTGCAGACCGGAGGCCATGGGGGAAAGAGGGCTGATATTGTTCCGCATGCGGATCTCCAGACGGTTGAAGGGAATAAAAATGGCACTGACGCACAGCATGATCACCACCACCAGAATGTAATATTCGATTACGGTAAACTGCTGAAAGAATGTGCTGATGCTGGTGGCGCGTCCATCGGACAGCAGATGTACCGGGGCTTCCGTGAGGGAAATCTGCAGGGCAGTCTCCGCAGCCTGCTGCAGATCGGAGATTCCCGGAGTCCCCATACAGAGGGACAGGGTATCCAGATAGCTCTGGAGAAGAAACTGCACATAATATCCGGAAGCACTGTTCGGTTTGGCGGAAAAGGAAATATTTTCCGGATTTCCGTCTTTCAGAGAAGAGGCGAATCCCCCGGGTATGATGAGGATGGCATTGGTGCTGTCGAAGAACAGTGCATCCTGCAAAGCCTCTGTCTCATCGGCAATGGATACTTCCTGGCCGAAGTGATTCAGGTAAGACCGGATACTGTCCGCAAGCGCGGGATTGTCGTCCCGGTCAATCAACGTATAATGAAAATTAGAATTTTCAAATCCCTGATGATCCGATTCACCGGAGGACATCTGGCCCGCCACAATGCCGATGGCTGCAAACATCAGATTATACAGAAGAATCAGAAGCAGATTTTTGCGGATGATTTTCATGCAGGCGCTAAATACTTTCATATTGCTGCCTCCTTTCGAAAATGAGGATAATCACAAGAAGCACTGCCGCCATTACTGCGAGAATTCCGATGTTCTGGAAAAATCTTCCATAGTTATCGTAATAGTACAGGCAGTAGAAGGCGTCCGCGATCCGGGAAGCCGGATTAATCAGGGCCAGTATCGGACAATGGGTCTGGATCTGATAACTGATTCCCTCCAGCATCAATCCTGCCAGGAAGGAACAGATCATGGTGACGATGATGACAATTCCGGTTTTTACCCCTTCCGAAAGCCGGTTGGTGATGGAGATGGCGGCTCCGAACAGGAGCCCCACCAGCGTGCCGCAAAAGCAGGTGAGAAGCACCATCGGCCATTTGCCGCCGAAGTCCACATCCAGAACCACGGCCATATACAGGACAGAGAGTCCGACGCTCATAAAGCTGACGGTCAGATAGGCCAGCAGATCCACCAGCAGGGAAAGCAGCGGACGCTGCGGAGCCACACACCGCCGCGCGCCCACGGCGGACAGGTTGGCCTGCCTGAGTTCCACCGCCACATTGCCCAGAAAACCCGCATAAAGACAAACCATTGCCAGAAGCGAGTAGAAGTAAATAACGGTGCCACTGACAGAGCGATCCCCGGATACATTATCCACGGAAATGGATGTGTCAGAATTTCCGGTAAAAAGCGTCTGTATGGAGGAGGGATCCGCACCGGCGTCCAGAAGACTCCGGATCTGAAGATACCTGGTGAGAATGCTGCGCAGAATCGTCTGGCTGGTACCGCTTTCCTGTACCGTGAGAAGCGGGCTGCCGTTCTCCATGGAAATATATCCGTCAACGGCCCCATCTCTCAGCAGATCCTCTGCCTCCTGCGTGCCGGAGACCTTTTTCAAATCCAGCAGTGCATTTTCGCCGGATCCCGAGAGCTCTTCCAGAACCGACAGCAGCACATCGGCTTCCCCGTCGGATGTTTCTGCCCAGGCCACAGAGATTTGCTCCAGCTGTCCCTCTTCATCCAGAGAGCCAAAGGCAAAATAAAATAAGGTGGAGAGAATAATGGGAAATAGAAACATCCAGACAATGGCCATTTTATTTCGCAGACAGATTTTTACAATTTTAATATAGCTGTTCATGTCCGTATCCACTCCTTTCCGGGAATCAGTCCCGCAGTTCTTTTCCGGTGATGGCCAGGAATACGTCGTTGAGGGTGGGCGGTTCCGAATAGACCCGTCCGGGATGAATCTGCTGTTCTTTCAGAAGATCAAGGATGGTGATCATGCCGAAACCATTGGCGCGGCAGCGGACGTCCAGATTCCCGTCCCGGAAAACAGCCTGCCGGACGCAGGGCAGTTCCTGAAGCTCTTTCAGCACTCCGTCCGGAAGTTCCGGCAGTTCCATACGGATTTTCTCATCGGCGGCAATCATACCCTTCAGTTCTTCCTTGGTTCCCACCGCCAGGGGCTTCCCCTTATCCATAATCATGATTCTGCTGCAGAGCTGTTCGATTTCTTCCATATAATGGGATGTATATACAATGGTGGCGCCCTCCCGGTTCAGTCTTCGAATTCCCTCCAGGATGTGATTTCTGCTCTGCGGATCCACTGCCACAGTGGGTTCATCCATGAAAATCAGCTTCGGCTTGTGAGCGATGCCGCAGGCAATGTTCAGCCTCCTTAACAGTCCGCCGCTGAGTTTTTGCGGATAGAACTTCCTGTATTCCTCCAGACCGGAGAATTCCAGCGCCTCGCTGACGTATTCGTTCCGCTGCTGCCGGTTCCGGATGTAAAGTCCGCAGAAATAATCGATATTTTCCCATACGGTCAGCTCCTGGAACACGGCGGCATTCTGAAATACAACGCCGATCTGCCGTTTCAGATCGTAAGCGGTTTCCGACATGGGTTTTCCAAAAAGAAAAATCTCTCCTTTATCAAAGGTGAGCAGGGAAAGCATACAGTTGATGGCGGTGGTTTTTCCGCTGCCGTTTGGCCCCAGCAGGCCGAAGATTTCCCCGTCGCTGACTTCCAGGGAAAAATGATCGAGAGCAATAAGGCTGCTATAACGTTTTACAAGATTGTGTACCTTTATCATATAAAAACAGACTCCTTTCTTACGGTGCTAATATCTAATATAAATTATAGAGGAACAGACGCTGCCCGGACAGTGAACCATGTCACAAACTGACATGACAAATGTCATATTTCCGGACCAAACTTTTCATTTCTCCGGGGATATGTTAAAATGAAAACGGAATTTTCCGGGAGGATTGCCCATGAAGCAGATGATGACTGAAAAAATTCTGATATTCCTGTTATGCATGATACCCGCAGCCCGCCAGTCATCGGCAGAACGGGTGGGCGCGCTGCTGTTTGCGGTGTCCTGGGCCTGTCTGTCGCTTCTTGTCCGGGAAAAACAGCAGAAGATCATGATTGTGGTTTACGCGGCTCTCTGTCTGGCAGGGAAGGACGGCCTGTTTTTTCTGCCGGTGTTTTTCTACGATGCGGCGGGAGGCAGGGACAGACGTTTCCTTTTGGCCAGGGATCTGCCGGCTGCAGCGGCGGTGGCGGCCGTTTCGGCGGTGGCCGCCGGAGAATCTCTTTTCCTGTGGTGGTATCTGCTGCTTCTGCTGGCGCTGGCCTTCTGGCTGCGGCGGCGGTGCGATGAGAGACTTGCGCTGGAGGAGAGGTTTCATTCTTATCGTGACCTTACTGCAGAACAGTCGGATATCCTGAAGGAAAAGAACAGGGAACTGATTGACCGTCAGGATTATGAGATTGAATTGGCCACGCTCAATGAGAGAACCCGCATTGCCAGGGAGATTCATGACAATGTGGGGCATCTGCTGACCCGGTCCATTCTCCAAGTCAGCGCCCTGCAGGTAGTGATGAGAAACGAGAACATCATGGCGGTACCTCTGGCAGAGCTGAAGGATTCTCTGGAAGATGCCATGGACAATATCCGGAGCAGCGTACATGACTTACACGATGATGCCCTGAATCTTGAGCTGTCTCTCAGGTCCCTGACAGACTCCTTTTCTTTCTGCCCGGTAAGACTGGATTATGAAGCGGGAAAGCTGCCCCGGCAGGTGGCCTGCTGTTTCCTGGCGGTGAGCCGGGAAGCCATCTCCAATATTGCCCGGCACAGTCAGGCCACGGAGGCATCCGTAAGTGTCATGGAACATCCGGGCTTTTACCAGCTGATTATCCGGGATAACGGAAAGGGATGTGCCTCTGACCGGCCGGACAGTCTGGCCGGAAACGGGATCGGACTGCTGAACATGAAGGAGAGGGTGGAGGCTTTGAATGGAAATTTTAACCTTCAGACCAGAGGGGGATTTTCCATATTTATCTCGGTGCCCAGGGAGGGAAAAAAATAAGAAATGCGAGTGGTGGTAATTGATGATGACAGATTTGTCTGTACGTCTCTGAAGATTATCCTGGAAGCGGAAGGAGATATTCAGGTGGAGGCCACAGGAACAGAAGGGGAGGAAGCGGTACAGCTTTGCAGAAAACTGAGGCCGGATATTATGCTGATGGATATCCAGATGCCGGAAATGAGCGGGCTGGAAGCCGGCCGGCAGATCCTTCAGGAATTTCCCGATATGAAGATCCTGTTCCTGACGACTTTTTCGGATAAGGAGTATATTGTGGAAGCGTTGTCCATGGGTGCCAAGGGTTATCTGATCAAACAGAATACGGAGACGGTGGCCCCGGCTCTGCGGGCTGTAATGTCAGGACAGAATGTGTTCGGGGATGAGATTGTCACAAAACTTCCCGGACTGATGAGCCGCAAGGAAGATGGGGGCGGCAATGTGCCGTATACCCTGAAGCCCAGAGAACTGGAGATCATTTCTCTGGTGGCGGAGGGACTGTCAAACCGGGAAATCTCCGGACGCCTTTATCTGAGTGAGGGTACGGTTAGAAATTATTTAAGCACTATTCTGGAAAAACTGGAGCTGAGGGACCGGACGCAGCTGGCGGTGTTTTATTATAAAAAACTGAAGAACGGCATGTCCGTGAATCAATAAAAATACGGAGGAATACAACTATGAACAGAATCGGAATTATCGGAGCCATGGAAGTAGAGGTTGAGACATTAAAGGAGCACATGAAGGATGTGAAGCTGGTAAAGAAAGCATCCATGGAGTTCTGCTGCGGGAAGCTGAACGGAAAGGAAGCGGTTGTAGTTCGTTCCGGTATCGGAAAGGTGAACGCGGCGGTCTGCACGCAGATCCTGGCAGATGATTTTCAGGTGGAGGCAGTGATCAACACAGGAGTGGCCGGATCTCTGAAGGCGGAGATCAATATCGGAGATATCGTGGTGTCCACCGATGCCCTGCACCATGATATGGACGCCAGGGAGTTCGGGTACCGCAGGGGCCAGATTCCGCAGATGGATGTATTTTCCTTTGAGGCAGACGCCCGGCTGCGCCGGACGGCGGCGGAGGCCTGCCGGCGGGTGAATCCGGAGATTCAGGTTTTCGAGGGCAGGGTAGTCAGCGGAGACCAGTTTGTGGCAGCCAAGTCGGTGAAGGAAGATATATCCGCAGAGTTTGCCGGCTGCTGCACGGAGATGGAAGGGGCGGCGATCGCCCAGGCTGCCTGGCTGAACGGGATTCCCTTCGTGATTCTCCGGGCAATTTCGGACAAGGCGGACGATAGCGCCTCCATGGATTACCCCACCTTTGAGAGGGAGGCTGCCCAGCACTGCGTGCGGCTGGTGGAGGAAATGCTGAAAAGCCTGTAAGCCTGCCGGAGGATAACGCAGTTTCCATATTTACTGCCTGACAAAAGAGAAATAACCGGGAATTTGACGAACGATTTTAGTTCCCCTGGGGGAATACCCGCGATATAATATCTCCAGAAGTCTCAAAGAGCAATTCGGCGGAGACGCAAAATATAAGGGGGTATATCGCATATGTTACAGACATGGATGGAACAGCAGGTTTTGTTTTACGGAATGGCCGCGGCAGGAGTCCTTGGAGTTTTGTGTATTGTGCTGGTGAATCATTTTTACAGCCGGACGATCCGCGACCTGGGAAGGCTGGACAACCCCAGAGGAAAATGGACAAAAGAATTTTTAAATGAGCGGAAGATGCGGGAGGCCAAAGAACAGGAGATCACAAATCCGGAGGCATTTATCCGGACCCAGCTGATGAAAGGCAGGGTGCTGGGAATCCGTCTGCATAAGCTGAAACAGGGGATTGGTCTGGGGGCCCTTCTGTGTTTTCTGCTGATGATGACCGCGGTTTACGGAACGTACCGCTATGAACAAAGCCAGCTGATCCGCTATGAGTATGTGCTGGTGGGCGTGGGAGTGTTTGCCTTGCTGTTGCTTCTGCGGCAGTTTATGGGGTTTATGAATAAAGAGGACATGATTCTGGACGGGCTGATGGATTTTATGGAGAACAGCAGTGCTGTCAGCCAGGCGGCGCCGGATCTGGAGGCCATAAAAGAACAGACCCGGGAGGAACTGATTGAACGGGTGACGGAGGGAATCCGGCAGACGGCGGCCAGCGAGACAAAGTTTTCCCATCTGCTGACTCCGGAGGAAGAGACGATTATGCGGGAGGTGATAAGGGAATATTTAACTTGATAAAGAGGTTGTGATTTGGTACACTATTTTTGGAAAACGGATATGTCTGCCGGTGCGGGCATTCCAGGCATGAGTGTCAGAAAAGGAGCTAAAGATTATGAGTAAGGTTACATTTGACTATTCAAAAACTGCAAAATTTATCAACGCAGAAGAAGTACAGTCTATGAGCAGAATCGTGGGCGCCGCAAAGCAGCAGCTGACAGAAAAAGACGGACTGGGAAATGATTTCCTGGGCTGGATCGATCTGCCGGTGGATTATGATAAAGAGGAATTTGCCCGGATCAAAAAAGCGGCGAAAAAGATTCAGGAGGACTCAGAGGTTCTTCTGGTGATCGGTATCGGAGGATCCTATCTGGGAGCAAGAGCAGCCATTGAATTCCTGAGACATGGCTTCTACAACAATGTATCCAAAGAAGTTCGTAAGACTCCTGAGATCTATTATGTGGGAAACAGCATCAGCAGCAGCTATATCCAGGGCCTGGTGGATGTGATCGGGGACAGAGATTTCTCCGTCAACATGATTTCCAAATCAGGAACCACCACGGAGCCGGCCATCGCTTTCCGGGTATTTAAAGAGATCCTGGAAAAGAAGTATGGAAAGAAAGAGGCAGCCGGAAGAATCTATGCCACCACAGACCGGGCAAAGGGTGCCCTCAAGAAGGTGGCGGACGAGGAAGGCTACGAGACCTTCGTGGTTCCGGACGATGTGGGAGGACGTTTCTCCGTTCTGACCGCAGTAGGTCTGCTTCCCATCGCTGTCAGCGGTGCTGATATCGATAAATTGATGGAGGGTGCAGCCTCCGGAAGAGAGCTGGCGCTGAATCAGCCCTTCGAGAGCAACGATGCGCTGCAGTATGCCGCTATCCGCAACATTTTGCACAGAAAAGGAAAAACCGTGGAGATTCTGGCCAACTATGAGCCCAGCCTTCATTACGTTTCCGAGTGGTGGAAACAGCTGTACGGCGAGAGCGAGGGCAAGGATCAGAAGGGTATCTTCCCGGCATCTGTGGATCTGACCACGGATCTGCACTCCATGGGACAGTTTATTCAGGACGGCGCCAGAATTATGTTTGAAACCGTGCTGAATGTGGAAAAATCCAAAGTGGAGCTGACCATCAATGAAGAGCCGGTGGATCTGGACGGCCTCAACTATCTGGCGGGAAAAACCGTGGATTTTGTAAATAAGAGCGCCATGAACGGTACAATTCTGGCCCATACGGACGGCAATGTTCCCAACCTGATGGTTACGATTCCGGAGCAGAACGAGTTCTATCTGGGACAGCTGTTCTATTTCTTCGAGTTCGCCTGCGGCGTCAGCGGTTACGTTTCCGGTGTGAATCCCTTCAATCAGCCGGGTGTGGAGAGCTACAAGAAAAACATGTTCGCGCTGCTGGGAAAACCGGGATACGAAAAAGAGAGAGAAGAACTGTTAAAGAGATTATAAGAATATGAAAATTGTCATTTTGGAAGCAAAAAGCCTGGGTGACGATATATCTTTTACCTCCTTCGAGCAATTCGGGGAGGTAAAAGTTTATCCGAATACCACGGTGGAAGAGATGCCCGAACGGATTCGGGACGCAGAGATTCTTGTGGCCAATAAGCTGCCCCTGAACCGGGAGACACTGAAAGATGCCCCGAAGGTCCGTATGGTGGGGCTGAGCGCCACGGGAATCAACAATCTGGACGGGGAATACCTGAAGTCCAGAGGAATCGCCGCCTACCATGTGGCCGGTTATTCCACGGAAGCGGTGGCTCAGCATACCTTTGCCCTGCTGCTGTACCTGATGGAGCGGCTGCGGTATTACGATGATTTTGTGAAATCGGGACAGTATTCGGACTGCGGCACCTTCTCCTGGTTTGGGGAGCCGTTTATGGAGCTGGCGGGAAAAACCTGGGGAATTCTGGGAATGGGAGCCATTGGCCGGAAGGTGGCGCAGATCGCTGAGGCCTTCGGCTGCCGGGTGATTTGCTGTTCTGCCTCCGGAGGCCATTATGATACGCCTTACCGGCAGGTGGAATGGAAAGAACTTCTGTCCTCCTCCGATATTTTGTCCGTCCACGCGCCGCTGAATTCGTATACGGAAGGGCTGATGAACCGGGAGGCATTTCGGGCAATGAAGCCTTCCGCCTACTTTATCAACGTGGCCCGCGGGCCGGTGGTGGACGACGCGGCTCTGGCCGAGGCCCTCAGGGAAGGGTGGATTGCGGGGGCTGCTCTGGATGTGGTATCAAAGGAGCCGGTTCCCCGGGATAATCCGCTGCTTGAGATTCAGGACAGCCGGAAGCTGGTGATCACTCCTCACATCGGCTGGGCCCCGGTGGAAACAAGAAGGCGCTGTGCCGAGGAAACCGCGGCCAATATCGGCCGCTTCCTGCGGGGAGATCATGTCAACCGGGTTTATTGAGCCGATGAAAGCAACGGAAAGCACGCTGCGCCAATTTTCCGTTGGCACGAATAAAAATGGCGGCGAAGCCGAAGGCTGAACCGTTTCCGCAAATTAAAAAGAAAATGTGCAGGTTAAAACCATGTTTATGGTATGACCTGCACTTTTTTCATTTCAGCGGGAAAGAACGCTCCTGCCAAATGGAAAACGCTCCGCGCGGCTTGCCCGCCGTGGCGAAGCGGAGGATGCCGCTTGTGCGCTACGCCGCAGGCGGAGAAACCCGCAAAGCAGGAAAAGGGTACCCTGGCGGTACAGGAGTATTTCCTGGTGTGACAGGCACGGCAATGTGTTCTGAAAAGACACTAAAAGAAATCGAAAACTGCAAAAAACGTGATAAAAATGCCGAAGTGTATCATATTTTATTCTGCATATGTTAAAAATAAATTAAATATCAGGAAATAAATTGACAAAAACAAAAATAACAGTACAATTTAAGTAAAGTAGTTTCCCGGTGTAGCAAAATGCAAAGGAAAGTGAGATGAGAAAAGTGAAAGATGCGGGCACAAGGAAAACAAAGATTAAGGTCAGCGGATTGGCCAGGCTGTGCGATGTGGAATGGATTAACCGGATAAAGCCGGATTACGCGGCTTTTATATTTTTCGACAGCTACTACCGGGTAGGCATGGACCAGGCTGAACATCTGAGAAAAAAACTTGCTCCGGAGATCCAGACTGTCGGCAGCTTTTCCTGCCTTTCCTGCTGGCTGATCGCGGAGCTTCTGGGAAGCGGTATGATCGACGCGGCTCATATACACGGGGACTGCACACCGGAAGAGATGGAACAGCTTCGCCGTATGACGGATAAGCCTCTGATCAAAACCATCTATATTGAATCGCCGGAGAGCATCCGGAAGGCCCAGGAATATCCTGTGGATTATCTGATGTACGACTGCAGAGATGACCGGGAAGAAGGACGAGAACAGTATCTGAAGATGCTGTTTGAGTATGGTCCGCAGAAACGGGAATTTTTCCTTTCCGACCGGCTTTGCTCCATGCACCTGAAAGAGACGATTCAGTCCATGAAACCGTATGGAATTAATATCAACAGCCCCATAGAGAAAAGAATGAAGCGGGATCCCGGCCAGATTCAACAGCTGGTGCGGGAGGTCAGAGAACTGGAGACCGTCTGATCCTGCTGACGGAAACAAAAACGTCCGCTGAAGGAGGAAACCCTTCGGCGGGTGTTTTTGTTTCAGGGAAAACCTCAATCCTCCTCGAGAACCTGGATTTCCAGATAATCAAACGCAATGGAATCGATAAAATTGTCGGAGCGGAAACGGGTTTTCGCAAGCCGTTTGAACTCCGATATATTATTGTCAAGCCACAGGGGACGGCTCAGATCCCACTGATAGCAGATCTCGTCCAGCGCGTTGAAAACTTTGTGAGTGCGTGTTTCTCCGGAGCTGTCGCAGATTACGGTATCTTTCAGCATCCGGTTGCCTTTCCACATTTTTCCCCATAATCGGAACATGAAGTCGTTCCTCCTTCCCTCAGACACAATATGGCGCGGAGACAGGACAAAGCCGGATTCCGCTAGAACAGCCATTTACATGGCTATTCTATCATGACCGGAGAAAAAGGGAAATCCTCAATTTTTTTATAAATTCTTAAGATTTCCCCTCTGAGGAAATAAAGAAATGCCTGATATGATACCTTCAGAGTAACAGAAAAACAAAAGAACTGGAAAGACAGTCCGCTTTTGGGTATAATGGAAAGCGAGGTGATGAAAATGTTTACAATTTTAGTATGTGATGATGACAAGGAAATCGTAGACGCGATTGAGATATATCTTTCCCAGGAAGGGTACAGAATTCTAAAGGCGTATGACGGCATGCAGGCGGTGGATCTTCTGAAAAAGGAGGAGATCCATCTGCTTTTGATCGATGTGATGATGCCAAATCTGGACGGCATACGGGCCACCAGAAAAATCCGGGAGACCAGCAGTATTCCCATTATTATCCTGTCCGCCAAATCGGAGGATGTGGATAAGATTCTGGGCCTGAACATCGGCGCCGATGACTATATTACGAAGCCGTTTAATCCGCTGGAGCTGATTGCCCGGGTGAAATCCCAGCTCCGGCGTTATACGCAGCTGGGCAACATGCCGGTGGAAGAGGCCCATGCGGTCTATCAGTGCGGAAGCCTGATGGTGGATGATGACCTGAAAGTGGTTACAGTGGATGGAGAGCCGGTAAAGCTGACTCCCATCGAATATAACATTCTGTTGCTGTTGATAAAAAATCAGGGGAAAGTTTTTTCTATCGAACAGATTTACGAGAATATATGGAATGAGCAGGCAATTGGCGCCGACAATACGGTGGCCGTGCACATCCGTCACATCAGGGAGAAAATCGAGATCAATCCCAGAGAACCCCGATACCTGAAGGTGGTCTGGGGAATCGGATATAAAATAGAAAAAATGTAACCCCCCGCAAGGAGGTTATGGCTATGGAAGAAAAGAAGGGAAGAGGTGTCTTTTTTGGACAGCCGGTAAGGATTCTGACGATTGTGGTGACCCTGTTGTCTGTGATGATATTTTCCGGGTGTGCCGCAATGCTGATAACGCTGTCCGCCAACGGAATGGATCTGGATCAGGTGCTGTCCAGGCCCACGGAAAAAAGCTACGAGACCACGCAGCAGTTCGGCTACAATGTGGTGGAATATATGAGCAGGGTGTCTCAGGTGGTGGGATACGGAAAGCCATTTCTTACGGATGGCGAACTGGACCTGAAAAAGACGGTGGATATTACGGATCTGGAGGCCGCGTCCGGGGATCAGAGCGAAGATACCTCCTATACAGTTAAGACGCTCCGTGAGATGGCAGATCGGGAGGGAGAGTTTTCAGAACTGATTTATTCCGCTGAGAATATGGCATATACCTACGATGAGGGCGCTTCCGCATCGGAGGCATCAGAGGATTCCGGTTATTCGGAGGAATTCGTGTATCTGTATGAAAACGGTAGAACGCTGGAGAGGGAGTGTGGCCTGCCCGCCTCAGGAGTTTCCCTTGCGGATTATGCCAGGGAGAACAGTGACACCGTTTCTTTGCTGGATCTGTATAAATCGCTGGATGACGCGCTGTCACAGATGAGCAGTTATATGGGGATGGCAGAGATTCTCGGCGAGCAGCAGACGAATCTGCGGTACTATGTGGAAGATTTGGACACGAATGCCATTTATACCAATGTGGAGAAGTGGAGAAATGGCTATGTGGAGGATCCCGCCCTTGCCGAAAGCAGCGGAGACTTTGCTTTTACAGGGATCCGCAACGGCGGAACACTGGAGAGTGAGGCGGATACCGATGCGGAAGAATACCTGCGGGAAATTTACGCATCCAGTCCGGTGGCAGCGGAGAATGAAAGGATTGTTTTGCTGGTGGATACCAGCTATCCCGTATATGACCAGATAGCGTCCTCCGCGGCGTTTTATGAAAGGTATGCAGCCTGGGGAAATATATTTGTGATTGGCCTGCTGGCCAGCTTTTTGACAGGTATCCTGGGGACGGTGCTTCTCACTGTCCAGACGGGCCGGGTGCGGGAAGACCGCCGGCTGCATCTTAGAGGAACGGATAAGCTTCCCACCGAGGTGGTGGCAGCAGTTGCGGGAGTGGCCCTGTTTGTCATGATCGGCATGGGGATAGCCGCCGGTTCTACGGGAACAACAGATTACTGGACTGTTCTGATTCCGCTGGTTCTGATGGAACTGGGGGCAGCCGCAGTATTTTTCTGGTTTTACACAAGCCTGGTTCGTCGGGCAAAAGGAAAGCTTCTGTGGAAAAGCAGTCTGTCCTACAATATTCTGGTCAGCTGCAAAAAAGTGTATTCTGCCAGAACGACCTCAGGCCAGATGATTACCGCTTTCATTCTGCTGATGCTGGGAAATATGTTTGTTCTTCTCACTTTCGGCGGCTTCGGTGTTTTTCTGGCGCTGATCGCCGACGGCATCGTGCTGCTGTATCTGATAAAAGAGGGCGCCGGCCGGCAGGTGATCCGCAACGGTCTGGCCAGAATCGCCGGGGGAGAGCTGGACTTCAAAATCGATGAAAAGGATCTGACGGGAGACAACCGGGAGATGGCGGAAGCCGTCAATCATGTGGGTGATGGCCTGAAACGGGCGGTGCAGGAGACGGTCAAGAGCGAGCGCCTGAAAGCCGATCTGATCACCAACGTTTCCCATGACATTAAGACCCCCCTCACATCCATTATCAATTATGTGGATCTGCTGAAACGCGAGAATATTGAAGACCCGAAAATCAAAGGCTATATCGAGGTGCTGGACAGCAAATCCCAGCGTCTGAAGCAGCTGACGGAAGACCTGGTGGAAGCGTCCAAGATCAGCTCCGGAAATATCGTGCTGGATATGCGTCCCATCAATCTGGGTGAGCTGGTATGGCAGACCAACGGGGAATTTGAAGAAAAATTCAGCGCAAGAGGCCTGGAAATCGTCAGCAAAATTCCCGACCGCCCTGTGAAAATCATGGCAGACGGAAGAAGAATGTGGCGGGTTGTGGAAAATCTGTACAATAACGTAGCCAAATACGCCATGCCTCATACCCGCGTCTATGTGGCGGTAAGACAAATTGGCTGCCGGGTGATTTTTGAACTGAAAAATATCTCTGAAAATTCACTGAACTCTGTGAATCCGGAGGAGCTGACCGGGCGGTTTGTCCGGGGAGATGTGTCCCGCAGCACGGAAGGAAGCGGACTTGGCCTTTCTATTGCCAAAAACCTGGTGAAGCTTCAGAAGGGAACTTTTGATATCTATCTGGATGGAGATCTGTTCAAGGTGACCATCACCTTCGCGGCGGCGGATCAGGAACCGCAGCAGGCGAAAACCGCGGAGTATAAACAATAGCCAAAAGAATAGAGCTGTCACACTGATCAGTCATTCAGTGTGGCAGCTCCTGTTTTTCAGTTTTCCTCCGTCTGGCGGGACTTGTCAGAGCCATCATCGGAGACATCCGGATGTTCCTGAAGCTGTCCGGCGTTTTCGTCTTTGCCGGGAGCGTTTTCCTCTTCGCTTTCCAGCGGCGCGTTGGTGGGCTGGAGATTCCGGAAGACAGAATCGTCGATCTCCACATCCTTCTCTTCCTGACTGCTTTCTGTCTCCTCCGGGGCCGGAATATAGCGGTCAAAGATTTTCACGAAGAACCGTGAATTGATATAAGCGATGGTGGAAAAACCAAGCAGTATATAGAACAACAGCACATAAGCCGCGGTCTGCGGTACAAAAAACATCAGAAGTACCGGCGCCGCGCTGATTATAAGCATCAGAACCGTATAAGGCAGATGCCGGATCGATACCAGCAGCGCGTTGCGGAAAGTATTCCTGATAGAGTTGTAAAATTTGGCCAGCATGGGATAAACATAGGTAAAGATCATCAGATAAAGAGCGATGGCTACCATGAAAATATAACCCAGAACCATATACAGATGATTTTCACCGGACATCTGCCGGGTAAAATACAGATCAAACAGCAGAACTGCTCCTACAACCAGCATGATTAAATGGATGAAAATGCCCTGACGGAAATTCTGTTTGAACGAGTGAAAAAATCCCCGGATCACATAAGATTCCTCATTGCGGACCATCTTCAGTGTTACATAGAACATGGCGGTGATGGCAGGGCCGATGGTGATTACCGGAATACAGCAGATGATGCAGAGAATATTGAGAATCATCAGATCAGCCACTCTTCCCATAAAAGTAAAAAACTTGTTGTCCGGGTTGAATAAATTGCTCATAGTATGCCTTCCTTCTCATAAAGTTCTGTTAAAATATGGGAGCAGCCGTAAAACCGTTTTCAGCTGCTCTTTTTAGTATATCGAAAACGCCTGTAAAAAGCAAATAAAGAAATGATAAATTCAATATTCGTCAATCTGTACATGAAAATCAGAAAATTTTAGTTAACATGACCTGAATTCGGGGGAGAACAGGGGTAGGCAGGCAGAATTGACAAGCTCCGGCAGGAAACTTTGTGTAAATCTGGTATGGCGGAACCAGGGCAATTCAAGTATACTAAAACTCAGTTACAGGACAGGTGCCTTCAGGCAGCTGGAATGGGGAATTTACATGCAGTACTAACAGGAGGTAAGTTAAAATGGCAAGTTTATCCTTACAGCACATTAATAAGACATATCCCAACGGATTTGAAGCAGTTAAAGACTTCAATCTGGAGATCGAAGATAAAGAGTTTATTATCTTTGTAGGTCCTTCAGGATGTGGAAAATCTACAACACTTCGTATGATCGCTGGTCTGGAAGAGATCACAAGCGGTACCCTGAAAATCGGTGACAAGGTTGTGAACGACGTTGAGCCGAAGGACAGAGATATCGCCATGGTATTCCAGAACTACGCTCTGTATCCGCACATGACCGTATATGACAACATGGCATTCGGTCTGAAACTGAGAAAAACTCCGAAGGATCAGATCGACAAGATGGTAAAAGAAGCCGCTAAGATCCTGGATCTGGAGAAACTGCTTGACCGTAAGCCGAAGGCTCTTTCCGGTGGTCAGAGACAGCGTGTTGCCATGGGCCGTGCTATCGTGCGTGATCCCAAGGTATTCCTGATGGACGAGCCGCTGTCCAACCTGGATGCAAAACTTCGTGTACAGATGAGAACTGAGATCTCCAAACTGCATGACAGACTGGGAGCAACCATCATCTACGTAACCCATGACCAGACAGAGGCTATGACCCTGGGTACCAGAATCGTAGTTATGAAAGACGGTGTGGTTCAGCAGGTAGATACTCCGCAGAACCTGTACAACAAACCGGGTAACCTGTTTGTTGCCGGATTCATCGGATCTCCGCAGATGAACTTCCTGGATGCAACTGTAAAAGTATCCGGAAAAGATGTGGATCTGATTGTTGGACAGTACAAACTGAGACTGCCGGCTGAGAAAGCAAAAGCTCTGATCGATGGCGGTTATGACGGAAAGACTGTTGTTATGGGCATCCGTCCTGAGAACGTAACCGATGATGCGTCCGTATTCCCGGACAGCGTTGTAGAAGCGAAGATTAATGTATACGAGCTGCTGGGTGCAGAGGTATTCCTGTACTTTGAGGTAGAGGGATTCAATATGACTGCCCGTGTAAACCCGCATACAACTTCCAGACAGGGCGACACCGTGAAGTTCAGCCTGGATATGTCCAAGGTTCATGTGTTCGACAAAGAGACAGAGCAGGTTATTACCAACTAATAACGAATACTTCAGGAGGGTGTACAGATGTACACCCTCTTTTTTTGATTATTATTTGCTATTTCCTGAAAAATACGATATATTATTGAATAACGGAAAAATTACCGGGATACTTATGGAAGCTTCCGCAGATCACGTTCCTGAAGACGAAGGGTCAGTGCCTGATGGGGAAGCATTTTCGGAAGACAGGAAGGAAGTGAGAGCTTGGTTTCAAGCCAGGTATTACAGAAAACAATCGATGAACTGCGGGCCATTACGAGAATCGACTTGTGTGTGCTGAGCGTGGAAGGGCAGATGTTGGTGACAACCAGAGGAGACGAGAGCCTGAACGCGGATCATGTCAGGGAATTTGTCCAGTCGCCGGCAGACAGTCAGGTGATGCAGGGATATCATTTCTTCAAGGTGTACGATGACCAGACAGTGGAATATGTGCTGGTAGCCAGAGGAAACAGTGAAGATACCTATATGATCGGCAAGATTGCCGTCTGCCAGATTCAGAATCTGATTATTGCTTATAAGGAGCGGCTGGATAAAAATAATTTCATCCAGAACCTGCTTCTGGACAATCTTCTGCTGGTGGATGTTTACAACCGGGCGAAAAAACTCAGAATTGAGACGGATGTGAAGCGGGTAGTCTTTATGGTGGAGACCAAGTACGAGAAGGACAACAGTGCTATGGAAACCATCAAGAGCCTGTACGCTTCAAAACCGAAAGATTTTATCACGGCAGTGGATGAGAAGAACATTATCATTGTCAAGGAACTGAAGGATACCGATGGTTATGAGGAACTGAACCAGATCGCCCGGACTCTGGTGGATATGCTGAATGTGGAAGCCATGTCTCAGGTGAGGGTTTCCTACGGCAACATGATCCGGGAAATCAAGGATGTGTCCCGTTCTTACAAAGAGGCAAAGACTGCCCTTGAAGTGGGCAAAATCTTTTACGCTGACAAGGTGATCGTTCCCTATAACAATCTGGGAATCGGCCGGCTGATTTATCAGCTTCCCATTCCCCTCTGCCAGATGTTTATGCGGGAAGTATTTGGAAAGCAGCTGCCGGATACCTTTGACGACGAAACACTGACCACCATCAACAAGTTTTTCGAGAACAATCTGAATGTGTCAGAGACCTCCCGCCAGCTTTACGTTCACAGAAATACGCTGGTGTACCGGCTGGAGAAGTTGCAGAAAAGCACCGGCCTGGATATCCGCGTGTTTGACGACGCGCTGACCTTCAAGATCGCCATGATGGTGGTAAGCTACATGAAATATATGGAAAATCAGGATTGAGCGGGAACCGCCCACCAGTATTAGGAAAGGAAAGAGAAAAATGATTCAGTTATATGAAGGCGGAGCTTATCTGGTAAAGGGAAGAGACATTGTGGAGCCGGAAATGGCGGCAGCACAGGGCTTCCCCGCACCGGAGAAGGCAGCCGAAAATACCATTGCCTATGGCATTTTAAAAGAACACAATACTTCGGAAAACATGGATCAGCTCCAGATCAAATTTGACAAGCTGACTTCTCATGACATCACCTTTGTGGGAATCATCCAGACGGCCAGAGCCTCGGGCCTTGAGAAGTTCCCGGTGCCTTATGTGCTTACCAACTGCCACAACTCCCTGTGCGCGGTCGGCGGAACCATCAATGAGGATGACCACATGTTTGGCCTTACCTGTGCCAAAAAGTACGGCGGCGTCTACGTACCGCCTCATCAGGCAGTTATCCATCAGTTTGCCCGCGAGATGCTGGCAGGCGGAGGAAAGATGATTCTGGGTTCCGACAGTCATACCAGATACGGAGCGCTGGGTACCATGGCAGTGGGAGAAGGCGGACCGGAGCTGGTAAAACAGCTGCTGGGCAAAACCTACGATATCAGCATGCCCGGCGTGGTGGGCGTGTACCTGAAGGGAAGCCCGATTCCCGGCGTAGGCCCCCAGGATGTGGCGCTGGCCATTATCGGCGCCGTATTTAAAAACGGATATGTGAAAAATAAAGTGATGGAATTTGTTGGCCCGGGTGTGGAAAATCTCAGCGCGGATTTCCGGATCGGCATCGATGTGATGACCACGGAGACCACCTGCCTGTCCTCCATCTGGAGAACGGATGAGAAGATCCGGGAGTTTTATGAGATTCATGGCCGCCAGGAAGAGTACAAAGAGCTGAATCCCGGGGATGTCACCTACTATGACGGCATGATTGTGGTGGATCTGGATGAAATCCGCCCCATGATTGCCATGCCTTTCCATCCCAGCAATACGTATACCATCGATGAGCTGAATGCCAATCTGATGGATATTCTTGACGATGTGGAGAAGAAGGCGCAGGTAAGCCTGGACGGTAAAGTGCCCTTCACCCTGAAAAATAAGGTGAGAGACGGAAAATTCTATGTGGATCAGGGAATTATCGCGGGCTGCGCCGGCGGCGGATTTGAAAATATCTGCGCGGCGGCGGATATCCTCAAAGGTGCCAGCATCGGAGCCGATGCCTTTACCCTCAGCGTATATCCGGCCAGTATGCCGGTTTATATGGAACTGATGAAGAACGGCTCCCTGATTTCCCTTCTGGACGCGGGCGCTGTGGTGAAGACGGCATTCTGCGGTCCCTGCTTTGGCGCGGGAGATACGCCGGCCAACAATGCCTTCAGTATCCGTCATTCCACCAGAAACTTCCCCAACCGGGAGGGTTCCAAGATTCAGAACGGGCAGATTTCTTCCGTGGCGCTTATGGATGCCAGATCCATTGCGGCGACGGCTGCCAATAAGGGCCGCCTGACCCCGGCTACGGAATTTGACGGAAGCTACAGCAATCCGAAGTATTTCTTCGACAAGACGATCTATGAAAACCGGGTATTTGACAGCAAGGGTGTAGCGGATCCTTCTGTGGAGATTCAGTTCGGCCCCAATATTAAAGACTGGCCGGAGATGCCTGCGCTGGCGGAGAATCTGATCCTGAAGGTGGTATCTGAAATTCATGATCCGGTAACCACTACGGATGAGCTGATTCCCTCCGGAGAGACTTCCTCTTACCGTTCCAATCCTCTGGGACTGGCTGAATTTGCCCTTTCAAGGAAAGATCCGGCTTATGTGGGAAGAGCAAAAGAGGTTCAGAAAGCACAGAAAGCCATCGAGCAGGGACAGTGCCCGGCTGAGGCGCTTCCTGAGCTGAAACCGGTGCTTCAGACCATAGGCGCTGCGTATGCAGATGTGGATAAGAGCAATCTGGGCGTGGGATCAACCATTTTCGCGGTGAAGCCGGGAGACGGTTCTGCCCGCGAGCAGGCGGCCTCCTGTCAGAAGGTGCTGGGCGGCTGGGCCAATATTGCCAATGAATATGCCACCAAGAGATACCGCTCCAACCTGATCAACTGGGGAATGCTTCCCTTCCTGATTCCCGAAGGGGATCTGCCCTTTGCCAACGGAGATTACCTGTTCATTCCCGGAATCCGGAAAGCGATTGAGGAAAAGGCGGATACCATCATGGCCTATGTGGTAAAGGACGGACTTGTTCCTTTTGAACTGAGACTGGGTGAGCTGACGGATGATGAGAGAACCATCATTCTGAAGGGCTGCCTGATCAACTACTATCGCGGATAGAGAATAACGGAGTTTTTGAGAGCCGGCTGCTGGGAAAGCGGCCGGCTTTTTTCGATTGATGTTTCCGGAAAAAAGAAAACTGCAAAATAATCTGAAAAATATCAAACAATTAATACAATTAATAGTATAAAAAATGTACAGAATATTATTAAAAAATAATTTTAATATTTTCCAAAAAATGTGTTGACAAATAGGAGGGTGTCTGCTATTATAATATCAACAACAAACAAAGCACTTACTTCAAAACATCAA
>CBJMC01400__coassemble_1042_pt1 | contig 20287 bp, 19 predicted proteins | sample CBJMC01400__metabat2_low_PE_039 | metagenome-assembled genome bin CBJMC01400
CATTACGGTTACGGAACCTGACAGCTTAACAAAAGGTGAGGATGCAGATAACGGAGATTATCATGTTGTAACGACCGGCCTCAGTGATGGTTGTACGTTCGAGGTTGTGTTCCATCAGTCGTATCTGGACACGATCACAGCGGATATGGATATCGTGGTTACATACAATGCTGTAGTAAATGAGAACGCTGAGGTTTCTCCTTCTGCAAACCCGAATAAGACGACATTGAAGTATGGTGAGGATAGCGAGTTTGAAACAGTTCCGTCAGAGACCAAAACCTACACCTTCAAAGTAGACGTTGTAAAGACAGATGACAAGAATAAAGTTCTCGACGGCGCCCAGTTCAAACTCTACGACGCGAAAACCGGCGGCAATGAGATTGCGTTAGTTAAAGTGTCCGACGGCGTTTACCGTTTTGCTAAAGTTGGCGAGACCGGTGAGGAGTATATCACCACAGTAAACGGTCAGCTGGAAATCAAGGGCTTTGACGCCAACACCAATTACTATCTGGAAGAGACCAAGGCTCCCGACGGATACAACAAGCTGGCGGAGCGCGAGGAGATCGCTGTGAAAGAGGCCAATCTGGAAGCATCTGTTTCCAATGATACCTGGCAGAGCGGCGGCGTACATATCGTAAACAAAACCGGCAGCCTGATACCGTCCACCGGCGGTATGGGAACCACCATCTTCTATATCATCGGCGGCGTGCTGGTGGCAGCGGCGGGTATCTTCTTTGTGATCAGAAGACGCGTCAGCGCAGGAAAATAAAAAGGATTTTGCCGGACTGCGGGGAAGGCGTCTGCCTTCTCTGCTGCCGGAGATCCGGCCTGCGGAAGGAAACCGCAGGATAACGGTGAAGCCGGAAGGCGGAATCGTTACATTTCAGGTTACAGTGAGAAGGAGAACTCTGCATGAAAAAACGAAAAGTCACCACTGTGTTTTTCCTGTTGCTTTTTCTTGCAGGGCTGTCTTTGTTATTGTACCCGACGGTCAGCAACTGGTGGAATACCATGCACCAGTCCAGGGCTATCACGGAGTATTCTCAGCAGGCGGAGAATATCAACCGGGAAGAATATGAGAAGATGTGGCGCGAAGCTCAGGAGTACAATGCCGCTCTGAGGGAAAATCCAGACCGGTTTCTGATGACGGAAGAGGAAAAACAACAGTATGAACAATTGCTGCAGGTATCGGATACCGGAATGATCGGATATGTGGATATCCCGGCTATCGACTGTTCCATGCCATTTTATCACGGAACGGATGAGGCGGTTCTGCAAGTGGCCGCAGGTCACCTGGAGGGGACGTCGCTTCCTGTGGGAGGAATGGGCACCCACTGCGCTATTTCCGGGCACCGGGGACTTCCCAGCGCCAGGCTGTTTACCGATCTGGACAAATTAAAAGAGGGCGATCTGTTTACCCTTCGGGTGCTGGAGGAAAGCCTTACTTATGAAGTGGATCAGATCCTGATCGTGGAGCCGGAGGATATGGAAGCTCTTGCCATCGTTCCGATGCAGGATTACTGTACGCTGATCACCTGTACCCCCTATGGGATTAACAGCCACCGGCTGCTGGTGAGGGGGCATCGGGTGCTGCTTGCGGAGGAGACAGAACCGGAGGAAAGCGAGGAGGATCACTTTCCTGTGCTTCCCGTGGCTCTTGCCGTACCGGCTGCCGCTGTGATGGCGGCGCTGCTGGTGAAATGCAGAAGCAGAAAAAAGAAAAAAAGAAATATCTGACAGAAAATGAGGAGGGATACTCATGAAGTATGACGCATTGAAGAAAAAAGCAAGGAATTTTGCCATGTTTCTGGCGGCGGGGCTTTTGTTTCTGGGAACGGCGGTTCCGGCCCGGGCAGAGGATTATTCTGCGGAAAGAGAAGGAAGTATCCGGATTCAGCTGAAGGATCTGGGAACCGGGCTGGAGCAGGTGGAGTTCTGTGTATATCCGGTGGGAACCCCGTTTGTGAAAGACCAGAGTGTTTACTGGACGCTGAATCGGGAACTGGAAAGCACGGGAGTAGACCTGAATGAACTTACCACCGGAGGCCAGGTCAGAGAAGCGGCAGAAGTTCTGGAAGCTGCCGTGGCAGGCGCGGAGATTGTGCCGGAAAAAGGGTATACCGATGCGAACGGTACCGTGACATTTCCTGAAATGGAACAGGGCGTGTATCTGATCTGCCAGACAGAAAATGCGTATGGATCATCGGAACCTTCGCTGGTCAGCATTCCGGGGCGCGAGCTGGATGAAGACGGCGCCATGGTGGGCTGGGATTACGATGTGGAAATTACTCCGAAGTCGGAGCCGCCCAAACCGTCCGTAACCCCTTCCCCGGAAACGACGCCTGGCCCCACGGTCACTCCGTCTCCCCAGGATCAGAGAGAGAGCAGTCCGGTAAAAACCGGCGACAGCAGCGCTGTGTGGACATGGGGAGGAATCCTGCTGCTGGCAGGCGAACTGATCCTGCTGTCTGTAACAGTTGTCAGAAAGCGTAACACCGAACGGTGATATCAATAGCAAAACCTCACGGGGATCCGGTTCCGGTGGGAGGTAGTCAGATGAAAATAGGTACAGAAGATAATAAGAGAAAAACGCCGGTTCCCCTGGAAGCGGAAATCCTCTGTCAGAATACGGAGGATCCCATGGATTTCTGGATCTGGCTGAACCGTCGGATTCAGCAATCTGCAAATCTGGAAATCACCGGGAAACAGGGGGAAAAGCAGGACATTGAGGAAAGGTGATGCTATGAGAATTGCGGTCTGTGACAGAAAAGTGGAGGATAGGGAATTTCTGAAGAAGCAGATTTCTGAATACTGGAGAGGTGTTCCGGTGGATGTGTTCGACAGTGGAGAGGAAATCTTTACACGTATCAGAGAAGGAATCTGGTACGACATGGTATTTCTCAATGTGGAAGACGATGACACACAAAATCTGAAAATAGGAGCGGCACTGGAAAGGCGTTTTCCCAATATTGCGCTGGTACTGGAGAGTGCAAGCCGGTCTTTTGGCGCTGAAGCTTTTGAAATGGAGGCGCTGTATTATATTGTGAAACCGTATTCACCGGAAGACTTCCGCAAGATTCGCTCCCGTTTCCTTGAGCTGCAGGAGCGCAGGGAAACGATTCCCATAGATAAAATGATTCCATTGGGGAAAGAGAAACTCAGAGAGATACCTTATCGCCAGATTACATATCTGGAAAGCTGCCATAATTATCTTTTGGTCCATCTTACCAGTGGGGCTGTGACGAAGATCAGGGGAAGTCTGCAGGAAGTGATGGATTACGGAGATGATTATTTTCTTCGTGTAAACCGGCATTATATCGTCAACATGGAGGCTATCGTTGGAATACAAGGCAATATCTGTGAGGCTGCCGGACGTGTCTTTGTCTTCAGCAGACAAAACAAAACTGCAAATAAAAAGAAATATTCGGAGTGGCTGTTCAGGAGGGCAATCGGCGATTTGCATCACGATTAGTACATACGCAAAGACCGCCGGCAGAACAAGATGTAATTCGTTCTGCCGGCGGTCTTTTCATGCATGTTTATGCATGTGCACATCACTCTTTTTTCCCTTTGCGTTTCTTCACACATTCCGTCAGCAAATATTCAATCTGCCCGTTGACGGAGCGGAATTCGTCTTCGGCCCACTGGGCCAGCTCCGCATACAGCGATGCGGACAGCCGGAGAGGAATTTGCTTTTTGGCCTTGTCTTTATTTTTGGAATCCGCCATATGCGTATCCTGCGGATCAGTACAGACTTCCGCTGTTGACGATAGGCTGTGCGTCCTTGTTGCCGCACAGAACCACCAGCAGGTTGCTGACCATGGCGGCTTTCCTCTCCTCGTCCAGCTCTACAATTTCGTTTTCGGACAGCTGCTGCAGGGCCATCTGTACCATGCCCACAGCGCCTTCCACGATTTTCTGGCGGGCGTCGATGATGGCGGCTGCCTGCTGCCGCTGCAGCATGGCGGAGGCGATTTCCGGCGCGTAGGCCAGATGGGTGATGCGCACGTCTTCGATTACGATACCGGCGTCTTCCACCTTTTCCTGCAGCTCCTTCTGCATGATATCCGCGATTTCCTGGCTGCTGCCCCGGAGGGATTTTTCCTCGGCGCTTTCCGCGGTATCGTAGGGATATCTGCGGGCGGCATTTCTGGTGATGGCGTCACACTGGATGGACAGGTACCGGGCAAAATTCTCCACGTTCAGCACTGCTTTGGTGGCGTTGGCTACATGCCAGATCACCACGGTACCGATCTCCACAGGATTTCCCTGGGCATCGTTGACCTTCTGCTTCTGATTGTTCAGGGTCAGCGTTTTCAGGGAAACACTTTTTTTTGCGCCGCTGACGGCAGGCATATCTTTGCCGGCTGCCACCGGAGTCCGCTCTGCTGCCGGATTGACGGCGGAGCAGAAGGGAACCACCCAGTAGAATCCTGCGTGATACAGGGTTCCGTAGTACTTTCCGAACAGGGTCAGCACCAGGGCTTCGTTGGGATGAATCACCTTCAGGCCGCACAGAAGCAGAAGTCCTGCCACCAGCCCCACCACAAACACGGTGATGGAAATTCCCAGAAGAACGGGATGCACCACTTCATTTCGATCCGGCCCGGCGGTGGAGAAGATAATCCCCACCACGAAAAAGGCGGTGGAACCGATCAGAAGAAACAGCGACAACAGCAGCATGGGAATTCCGCCCAACGGCTTCAGAATACGCTCCTCTGTGATTGATGATTTTTCCATAATCTGTACCTCCATGAGATAGAAAATGATATTAATTTGATATCATTATAATACTCCTTGGCGCAGGGGATGTCAATAAGGGAAGAGGGAATTTCATCTAATAATGGTGGTAAAACTGAAGTTGCCTAAACGGAAGGGATTTGATAATATGAAACAGAAAATATATCAGACAAGGAATCAAACATGAGAGAAATACAACTATATCTTCATATTCCCTTCTGTATCCGGAAATGCGGATACTGCGATTTCCTGTCCGGTCCGGCAGACGAGACGGCCCAGCGGGCCTACACGGAGGCGCTGCTTCGGGAGATCCGGGTTCTGGGGCAGCGGACGGAGGCGGCGGTATCCACCATTTTCATCGGCGGGGGCACGCCTTCCGTGCTTCGCGCAGACTGGATGGAGGAGATTCTGGACCAGCTTCGGACATCCTTCCGGCTGCTGCCGGAGGCGGAGATCTCCATGGAGGCCAATCCCGGCACGGTGACGCCTGAAAAACTGAAAGCTTATCTGCGGGGAGGCGTCAACCGGATCAGCTTCGGCTGCCAGTCGGCGGACAATGAGGAACTGTGGCTTCTGGGACGGATTCACAGCTGGGAGGAATTTCTGGAGAGCTTCTCCATGGCACGGGAAGCGGGATTTGCCAATATCAATGTGGATCTGATGTCGGGGCTTCCGGGCCAGACGGTAGCCTCCTGGGAGCGGACGCTTCGGCGGACGGCGGCATTGGGACCGGAACATATTTCCGCCTACAGCCTGATCATCGAGGAGGGAACTCCTTTTGCCCAAAGACCGCTTCCGCTTCCGGATGAGGAGGAGGAACGGCTGATGTATGAACGCACCGGCCAGATCCTGAAGGAATACGGGATGGAACAGTACGAGATTTCCAACTATGCCCGGCCGGGATATGCCTGCCGCCACAACATCGGCTACTGGACCGGGAAGGAGTATCTGGGCATGGGGCTGGGAAGCTCCTCTCTGATGGAGGGAGAGCGGTTTTCAAATACTTCTGACATGAAAGAATATCTGGAGGACAGCGGCCATCCCGGGCGGCTGCGCAGGGACCGCCAGAAACTGTCCGAAAAAGACCGGATGGAAGAATTCATGTTCCTGGGACTCCGGATGACGGCAGGAATCAGCGAAAAGGATTTTCTGGACACCTTTGGAAGGGAGATCCATGCGGTTTACGGCCCGGTGATCAGAAAATACGTGGAGGGCGGATTTCTCGGGGAAGAAAAGGGAAGACTGTATCTGACCAGGAAAGGCATCAGCGTCAGCAATCCCATTCTGGCGGATTTCCTGCTGGATTAGGAAAACGCGAAAGAAACAGTTGACAGGAACATACGTTTGGAATATGCTAAGACAGAGAATATTCAAAGGAGTAGAATACAGATGGCGGCAGAAAAATCGAAAAAACAGTACATTAAGATACGGGGAGCCAACGAGAATAATCTGAAAAACCTGGACGTGGACATCCCCAGAAATGAATTTGTGGTGCTGACCGGTCTTTCCGGTTCGGGAAAGAGCTCTCTGGCCTTTGATACAATATACGCGGAAGGACAGCGGCGGTACATGGAAAGCCTGTCCTCTTATGCCCGGCAGTTCCTGGGACAGATGGAGAAGCCGGATGTGGAGAGCATCGAGGGACTGTCCCCGGCCATTTCCATTGACCAGAAATCCACCAACCGCAACCCCCGTTCCACCGTGGGAACGGTGACGGAGATTTACGATTATTTCCGTCTGCTTTACGCCAGAATCGGTATCCCCCACTGCCCCAAGTGCGGCAGGGTGATCGCGAAGCAGTCGGTGGATCAGATGGTGGATCAGATTATGGCGCTGCCGGAGCGCACCAGGATCCAGCTGCTGGCGCCGGTGGTCCGGGGGCGGAAGGGCCGCCATGAGAAGCTGCTGGATCAGGCCAGAAGAAGCGGCTATGTGCGGGTGATGATCGACGGAAACATGTACGAGCTGTCCGAGGAGATCGCCCTGGACAAAAATATCAAGCACAACATTCAGATTGTGGTGGACCGTCTGGTGGTGCGGCCCGGCATTGAGAAGCGCCTGACGGACTCCATCGAAAGCGTGCTGCATCTGGCGGACGGACTGCTGGTGGTGGATACCATGGACGGCAATACCATGAATTTCAGCCAGAGCTTTTCCTGTCCGGACTGCGGGATCAGCGTGGACGAGGTGGAACCCCGCAGCTTTTCCTTCAACAATCCTTTCGGCGCCTGCCCTCACTGTCTGGGGCTGGGATACAAGATGGAGTTTGACGAGCGGCTGATGATTCCGGATCCCTCCCTTTCCATCAGTCAGGGGGCCATTGCGGTGCTGGGCTGGCAGTCCTGCACGGACAAGGGAAGCTTCACCAGAGCGATTCTGGACGCTCTGGCGGAGGAATATCAGTTCAGTCTGGATACCCCCTTTGAGGAGTATCCGAAGAAGATTCACGATGTTCTGATTTACGGCACCAACGGCCATTCGGTGAAGGTGCGTTACAAAGGCCAGAGGGGGGAAGGACTCTACGATGTGGCCTTTGAGGGACTGATTAAAAATGTGGAGCGGCGTTACCGGGAGACGGGATCCGAGACCACAAAGCAGGAATATGAATCCTTCATGCAGATTACGCCCTGTCCCGCCTGCCACGGACAGCGTCTGAAGCCGGAGTCCCTGGCGGTTACCGTGGGCGATAAAAATATTTTCGAGGTGACGGACATGTCCATCGCCAGCCTGACGGAATTTCTGAAACAGCTTACGCTGACGGAGACCCAGAAGCTGATCGGAAGCCAGGTGCTCAAGGAGATCCGGGCCAGAGTACAGTTTCTGATGGATGTGGGGCTGGATTACCTGACCCTTACCAGAGCCACCGCCAGTCTGTCCGGCGGCGAGGCCCAGAGGATCCGTCTGGCCACCCAGATCGGCTCCGGTCTGGTGGGCGTGGCCTATATTCTGGATGAGCCCAGTATCGGCCTTCACCAGAGGGACAACGACAAGCTGCTGAAAACCCTCTGCCATCTGCGGGATCTGGGAAATACCCTGATTGTGGTGGAACACGACGAGGACACCATGCGGGCGGCGGACTGCATTGTGGATATCGGCCCGGGCGCGGGGGAACACGGCGGCCAGCTGGTGGCCATCGGCACCGCCGAGGAGCTGATGGAAAATAAAAATTCCATAACCGGCGCATACTTAAGTGGAAGACGGAAGATTCCGGTGCCCACGGAGCGGAAGAAGCCCACCGGATGGCTGACGGTGAAGGGGGCGTCCCAGAATAACCTGAAAAATATCGACGTGAAGTTTCCGCTGGGGGTATTTACCTGCGTCACCGGCGTATCCGGTTCCGGGAAAAGCTCCCTGGTCAACGAGATTCTTTACAAGAGCCTGGCGCGGACGCTGAACCATGCCAGAACCATTCCCGGCGATCACAAGAAGATTCTGGGCATGGAGCAGCTGGACAAGGTAATCAACATCGACCAGTCGCCCATCGGAAGAACGCCCCGGTCCAATCCGGCCACCTACACGGGGGTGTTTGACCAGATCCGGGATCTGTTCGCGTCCACCGCGGACGCCAAGGCCAGGGGTTACAAGAAGGGGCGCTTCAGCTTCAACGTAAAAGGAGGCCGGTGCGAGGCCTGCAGCGGCGACGGAATCATCAAGATAGAGATGCATTTCCTGCCGGATGTGTATGTGCCCTGCGAGGTCTGCCACGGAAAGCGTTACAACCGGGAGACGCTGGAGGTGAAATATAAGGGCAAGAGCATTTATGACGTGCTGAACATGACGGTGGAGGAGGCGCTGCCCTTCTTCGAGAATCTGCCCTCCATCCGCAGAAAGATCGAAACCCTCTACGATGTGGGCCTGTCCTACATCCGTCTGGGCCAGCCTTCCACCACGCTGTCCGGCGGCGAGGCCCAGAGAATCAAGCTGGCCACGGAGCTGTCCCGGCGCAGTACCGGAAAGACCATCTACATTCTGGACGAGCCCACCACGGGTCTGCATTTTGCCGATGTGCACAAGCTGATCGATATTCTGAAGCGGCTGGCAGAGGGCGGCAACACGGTGGTGGTTATCGAGCATAACCTGGATGTGATCAAGACGGCGGACTACATCATCGACATCGGACCGGAGGGCGGAGACCGGGGAGGAACCGTCATCGCCCAGGGAACGCCGGAGGAGGTGGCGAAAAATCCCGTCTCCTACACGGGCCGGTATGTCGAAAAATACCTCTAAAAAACGCTTTCCATTTTCTGGGGAATTGTTTATAATAGGAAAGAAAACGGGCTTCCGCCGATCTGTTTGCGCAGAATCTGCGGAAGCCCGGCCAAAATCGGAAAGGGGATTGCTATATGGCATCAGCAGATATCGGAATTGATTTGGGAACTTCCAGCATTCTGGTTTACACAAAAGGAAAAGGGATTGTTCTGAAGGAGCCGTCCGTAGTTGCTTACGATAAAGATGCAGACAAGGTGAAAGCCATAGGAGAGGAAGCTCGCCAGATGATCGGGAGGACGCCGGGCAATATCATGGCCATCCGTCCGCTGCGCCAGGGAGTGATCTCCGATTATACCATTACGGAGAAGATGCTGCGGCATTTTATCCAGAAAGCCATGGGAAGAAAGTCCTTCCGGAAGCCCCGGATCAGCATCTGCGTACCCAGCGGTGTAACGGAGGTGGAGCGGAAGGCTGTGGAGGAAGCCACGTACCAGGCAGGCGCCCGGGAGGTCCATATTATTGAGGAGCCCATCGCGGCAGCCATCGGCGCCGGCATCGATATCACCAAGCCCTTCGGCAGCCTGGTGGTGGATATCGGCGGCGGAACCACCGATATCGCGGTGATTTCCCTGGGAGGCATCGTGGTCTCCGAGTCCATCAAGGTGGCGGGAAATGATTTCGACGAGGCCATCGTCCGCTATGTGCGGAAGGCTCACAACCTGTTCATCGGAGAGCAGACCGCGGAGGCGGTGAAGATCAAGATCGGCACAGCCTGCAAGCGGCCTCAGACAGTCACCATGGAGATCAAGGGACGGAACGTGATCACGGGACTGCCCAAGACCGTCACGGTCACCTCCGAGGAGATCCGGGAGGCGCTGCAGGAGGCCACCACAAAGATTGTGGAGGCGGTGCACAACGTGCTGGAAAAGACGCCGCCGGAGCTGGCCGCGGATATTGTGGAACGGGGCATTGTCCTGACAGGAGGCGGCGCGCTGCTGGACGGCCTGGAGGAGATCCTCACGGAGCGGACAGGCATCAACGCCATGACGGCGGAGAATCCCGCCTGCGCGGTGGCGGAGGGAACCGGCATGTACGCGGAAATGATGGCACAGTTAGGTTCCCGCTCTTAGGCCGGAGGGCTGATTTTGAGGAAAAAGTGACAGATGCAGGATACAATCGAAGGATATGTGGAACATATCATATACCGGAATGAGGACAACGGCTACACGGTGCTGAACCTGATGGTGAAGGGGAAGGAAACCACCTGTGTGGGTATTTTTGAATATGTGGGTGAGGGGGAGCTTCTGGAGCTTCACGGCGGGTATGTGGAGCATGCCACCTACGGACAGCAGTTCAAGGTGGATTCCTACGAGACCAGGATCCCGGAGGACACCATCGCCATGGAACGATATCTGGGCTCCGGCGCCATCAAGGGCGTGGGAGCCGCTTTGGCTGCCCGGATTGTCCGCAAGTTCGGGGAGGATACCATGCGGATCATCGACGAGGAGCCGGAGCGACTCTCCGAGGTGAAGGGCATCAGCGAGCAGAAGGCCCGGGAGATTGCCCGGCAGATGGCGGAAAAGTCGGAGATGAGGAGCGCCATGATGTTCCTTCAGCAGTATGGGATTTCCGTGGCCCTGGGTGTGAAGATTTACGCCAGGTACGGCTCCGGCCTTTACAGCGTCCTGAAGGAAAATCCCTACCGGCTGGCGGAGGATATCCAGGGGGTGGGCTTTAAGATCGCCGATGAGATCGCGGGACGCATCGGCATCCACACGGATTCCGATTACCGGATCAAAAGCGGCCTTCTGTATGTGCTGTCTCTGGCGGCGGGAGATGGGCATGTGTTCCTTCCCCGGAGCGTTCTGCTGGCCAGAGCTTCGGAGCTTCTGGGGGTGGAAGCCCCGCTGATGGAAAAGCATGTGATGGATCTGGCCATGGACCGGAAGGTGATCCTGAAGGAAATGGATTTCGGGGATCGCCGGGAGCCGGCGGTTTACGGAAGCGCTTTTTATTATCTGGAGCTGAATACGGCCCGGATGCTGAAGGATCTGGATGTGAGCAGCAGCCAGCCGGAGGAGGCCATCCGGAAGCGGCTGGATTTTATCGAAAAAAAGAATCAGCTGACTCTGGAGGAGCTGCAGCGTCAGGCGGTGATCGAGGCGGTGAATCACGGCGTCCTGGTGATCACCGGAGGGCCGGGAACGGGAAAAACCACCACCATCAACGCCATTATCCAGTATTTTGAGCTGGAAGGGCTGGACATTTATCTGGCGGCTCCCACAGGCCGGGCGGCCAAGCGGATGACGGAGGCCACCGGCTATGAGGCGTCCACCATTCACCGGCTGCTGGAGCTTTCCGGGCTGGTGGAGGATTCCTCGGCAGGCGCCCATTTTGAGCGGAACCAGGATAACCCGCTGGAGGCGGATGTGATTATCATTGACGAGATGTCCATGGTGGACATTTCCCTGATGCATGCGCTGCTTTCGGCGGTGCAGGTGGGAACCAGGCTGATTCTGGTGGGAGACGTGAACCAGCTGCCCAGCGTAGGGCCGGGGAGTGTGCTGAAGGACATCATTGATTCCGGGGCCTTTCAGGTGGTGGAGCTGAACCGGATTTTCCGCCAGGCATCGGAGAGTGATATCGTGGTCAACGCCCACCGGATCAACGCGGGGCTGGATGTGCGGCTGGACAACAAGAGCAAGGACTTCTTCTTCCTGAAGCGGTATGACGCCGACATCATCATCGGATCAGTGGTGTATCTGGTGCAGAAGAAGCTGCCGCCCTATGTGAAGGCAAAGCCGCTGGAGATCCAGGTGCTGACACCTACCCGCAAAGGACTTCTGGGAGTGGAGCATCTCAACCAGGTGCTGCAGAAGTATCTGAATCCCCCGGATCCCAAAAAGAGAGAGCGGGAACACGGGGACGGCCTCTTCCGGGAAGGGGACAAGGTGATGCAGATCCGCAACGACTACCAGCTGGAGTGGGAGATCCGCGGCCAGTACGGAATCCCTGTGGAGAAGGGCGTGGGAGTTTTCAACGGAGATATGGGAATTGTGGAGGAGATCAATACCTTCGCGGAAACCATGACGGTGGTGTTTGAGGAGTGCCGGTATGTGGAGTACAGCTTCAAACAGCTGGAGGAGCTGGAGCTGGCTTACGCCGTCACCATACATAAATCCCAGGGAAGCGAGTACCCGGCGGTGGTGATGCCGCTGCTGGGCGGCCCCAGGATGCTTATGAGCAGAAATCTGCTGTACACGGCGGTTACCAGGGCAAGAACCTGCGTGACCATTGTGGGCAGCGAAGCAACCTTTCAGGAGATGATCCGGAACAAACAGGAGAAAAACCGGTACACAAGCCTGAAGGAACGGATTCTGGAGATGATGGAGCTTTGAAAAAAAGACCGATAATCCGGCCGGCCTCTCTGGCTGACTGGATATATCCCAGGCGCTGCGCCCTCTGCGACGGCGTGCTGGGGAAAAAGGAGCGGTATGTCTGCGCCCTTTGCCGCGAAAATCTGCCGGAACCTGTGGGGCAGCCCCGCTGTATGCGGTGCGGAAAGCCACTGACAGGCCGGGAGCAGGAGTTCTGTTATGATTGCGGCCACTATGAGCAGAATTTTGAGAGAGGACAGGGGATTTTCCTGTATCAGGGGGAAATCCGGGAGTCCATGATGCGGTTCAAATTCCGGGGAAGAAAAGAGTACGGGGCTTTTTTCGGAGGAATGATGCTTCTTTACGGGCAGGAGTTTCTGCGGCAGGTCCGCCCCCAGGTGATTGTCCCCGTTCCGGTCCACTGGCGGAAGCTGCGGACCAGAGGCTACAACCAGGCGCAGGTCCTGGCGGAAGTAATCAGCAGCGGGTTGTCCATACCCCTTCGTACCGATCTGGTGCTGCGTAAAAAATTCACGGTTGCACAGAAAAAACTGAACAGGAAAGAGCGGAAAAAGAACCTGGAAGCGGCTTTTTATGCCCAGGCGGAGGCGGGGAGCTATGAGAGGATTCTGCTGGTGGATGATATTTATACCACCGGCAGCACGGTCAATGCCGTTGCCGCAAAACTGAAAGAACAGGGGGCCGGGCAGGTGTACGTTCTTGTGGCCTGCATCGGCGGCGGGGACTGAGAAAAATTACTTTCATTAGCGGAAAAGATATGATACAATAAATAAAGGTATGGTTATGTATCTGCGCATGGCGCATAAAAGCATAGAAAGTGCAGGAAATGCTTATGTTAGACGAGAAAAAGATCCGCCTGATGACAAAGATTGCCAGATATGAGCAGAACGAGGGAAAAGAAGATCTCCGGATTTCCGGATATTACAGAAGCGACTTTCTGGCATCGGCGCTTCTGAAGAATTTTGTCCTGACCACCATCGGCTATGCGGCGGTGGTGGCTCTGTATCTTGCCAGCCGGGGCGACAGTTTTCTGGAGGAGCTGGATGTCCTTCATCTGATTATGCTGGTGGTGGTGATTGCCGCCGGCTATCTGATCGCGCTGGTCTGTTATTCAGGCGCCGTTTATATTCTGGAATCTCTGCGGTATTCCAGGGCACAGAAGGATGTGCGCGCGTATGACGCCCAGCTGTCGGCCCTTGAGAAGCTGTACGGAGGGCAGGAAGAGGATACGGCGGATAAAAAACGGGGAAGCCAGAGTGGCAGGAGGAAAAAAGCATGACTCTTTTACTGGAATTCAGGGAAAAACTGAAAAATTTCTACGCGGAGTACAGCCTGTTCCTGCAGCCGCTGCTGAAGTTTCTTCTGGCGATGGTGATTTTTAAAGGGATCAACTGGTATCTGCCCTTTGTGAAGCCGCTGGACAACATCTTTGTCCTGCTGGTGATGGCGCTGATCTGTTCGATTCTCCCGCTGAACACCATTGTTCTGTTTGGCTGTATACTCATTATCGGCCAGTGCTACGGAGTGGGCATAGAGGTGGCTGGTTTTGCCCTCTGCCTGTTCCTGATTATGATTATTCTTTATATCCGTTTCACACCGGGAGATGCCATTGTGCTGCTGCTTACGCCGCTGGCATTCCGGCTGGGGATTCCCTGTGCGGTTCCCATCGGCTTCGGCCTCACCAGATCTCCCGCGTCGGCGGTGTCGGCGGGCTTTGGAGTGATTGTCTATTACTTCCTGGATCTGGTTCATAACTCTGCGGAAGTGCTGGAGGGAACGGATCCGGAACAGATGGCGGAAAATCTGAAGCTGCTGCTGGACGGTCTGGCGGGCAACCAGCATATGATGATGGAGATTATCGCTTTTGTCACGGTGCTTCTGGCTGTCAATGTGATCCGGAGACTTTCCGTAAGCCACGCGTGGCAGATTGCCATATGTACCGGCGGAATTGTCTATATTGTGATTCTGGTGGCAGGGGGACTGATTATCGACGTGAGAACTCCGGTGATCCCCATGATCGCGGGAACTGTGGGCGCGGTGCTGATCAGTCTGATTCTGGAGTTTTTCCTGTTTAATGTGGATTACAGCAGAACAGAATACCTGCAGTATGAGGACGATGATTACTACTATTATGTGAAGGCTGTGCCGAAACGCTCCATTTCCCAGAGACAGGTGGTGGTGAAAACCATCCGGGAGGATGTGCATGCGGACGCCGCGGGGGAACCGCAGCAGACGCCGGTACAGCAGCCGGGACCGGTACCTCAGGAGACCATCGCTTTTACCGGACTGATCCGTGAGGAGGAAAAGGCGCAGCAGGCGCCGGTTTCGGAAAGCAGTACCTATGCGGAAAAACCGGATAAGGAAGTGGATTTCCAGGAAAAACTGGAAGAATCTTTAAAGGATTTATAAGGCGGACGCAAAATAGATAAAACCGCGGAAGAAATGCCGCGGAAACGGGGAGCGGAAAATACAAGGGGAAGGATGTGATAGTGTGCAGACGATCATGGATTATCTGGCAGCAGTTTTAGCGCGGGCCCGCATGGTGCTGCCGGTTTCTTTCGGCGTAATCGATATCGTGGAGATCTGTCTGATTGCCGTTTTTGTCTATTACATGATGCTGTGGGTAAAGAATACCCGGGCTTATATGCTTCTGAAAGGAATCGTGTTTGTGGTGCTGTTTCTTTTGGTGGCGGAACTGTTCCACATGAATACGATTCTCTGGATTTTCAGTCAGTTGAGTGTGGTGCTGATCACGGGAATTCTGGTTATCTTTCAGCCGGAGCTGCGGAGCATGCTGGAACAGCTGGGCGAGAAGAAAATTATCACAAATGTGATTCCCTTTGATTCCTCCCGGGATGTGGAGGAGCGGCTGAATGACCGGACCATCGGTGAGCTGATCCATGCGGCATACGCCATGGGCGAGGTCAAGACGGGAGCTCTGATTGTGGTGGAGCAGAAGATCATTCTGAAGGAGTATGAAAAAACAGGAATTCCTCTGGATTCCGTGGTGAGCAGCCAGCTGCTGATCAATATTTTTGAACACAACACACCGCTGCATGACGGCGCTGTGATTGTGCGCGACAACCGTATTGTAGCGGCAACCTGCTATCTTCCGCTGTCGGATAATCTGTCGCTGAGCAAGAGCCTGGGAACCAGGCACCGGGCGGCTGTGGGAATCAGCGAAGTCAGCGACGCGCTGACCATCGTGGTTTCAGAGGAGACCGGAAAGATTTCCTACAGTATGGCGGGGGCTATCCATACGGGAGTTACTCCGTCCCAGCTTCGGGATGCGCTTAACAGCATCAAACGGAAGCCGGAACAGAAGGAGGATGCAGGAAAATTCAAATTGTGGAAAGGACGGGGTAAAAATGAAGAAAAAGCTGGAAAATAACCTCGCCCTCAAGATTTTTGCCCTTGTGATTGCCGTAGGCATGTGGCTGTTTGTCAATAATGTGGACGATCCGGTGGTCACCGCAAGATATTCGGTGAAGGTTACGGTTCAGAATGAAAATTATGTCTATGACGCGGGGAAAACGTATCAGATCGAAGAGGATGCCAGGACGGTTACCGTTCTGATCCGCGGCAGGGAATCGGTGGTACAGAACCGTTCTGATCTGGTAGTGTACGCGAATCTGTCGGAGATTCAGGATATCAACACCACTTCCACATATGTTCCGGTTACGTTCCGGGAAGTCAGCGGAATCGCTCTGGAGGATGTGGAGATCTTCCCGAAAGTGATCCCCATCCGTATTGAAGACTCAGCTCAGAAGGAATTTGCGGTAAATGTGGTGACGAGCGGGAATCCGGATGAAAATTATGAGATAGGAGAACGCGCTTCTGATCCGGAGATTGTTACCATCCAGGGGCCGGAGTCCATTATTGAGAAAATTAATACGGTGCAGGCCAACGTGCAGCTGAACGGGGAATCTTCCAAGACAGTAAAAAAGACAGTTCAGCTGGATGTGATTGACAAAAACGGCGATGTGCTTACCGATGATCTGGAATATCTGAATTTTGATATTGGAAATGAACGGCAGGTAACTGTGACACTGACACTCTGGGAAATCCGGGAGGGAGTCCGTCTGGAAGCCAGCTATACAGGGGAACCTGCCAACGGTTATCAGGTGTCCAGGGTGACGCTGACTCCGAATACCATATCGGTGGCAGGCAGCGACGCAGCGCTGGAAACTCTGGCGGAGAACAACAATACCATAGAAATTCCGGCGGATCTGATTAATATTGATGGACTCAGTGAGGATTACAAGGGGACCATCGATTTGTCCAGCCTTCTGTTGAAAGAGGATGAACTGATGCAGGTATCGGACGGAAACCAGTCTGTCCAGGTACAGGTAAGCATAATCCCGCTGGGCAGCCAGGAATTTGAGGTACCCACCAGTTCCGTAACGCTGCAGAATGTGGGAACCGGGCTCCATGCGGTCTTTATCCGTGAGAACCTGATTATGAGAATTCAGGCCACTGACGCAGATCTGCAGGGCCTGGATGTATCGGATATTCAGGCATCGGTGAATCTGGACGGACTGGGGGCTGGATCCTACAGTCTTGATGTGAATGTGACCCTGCCGACCGGTTATGAACTGGTGGACAATGTGAAAGCGGATATTCAGCTGACAGAAATTGACAACACGAACGACACGAGTGAATAGAGGAAACACATTATGGTAAAACAAAGAGTGACAATCAAGAATCCCACCGGGCTTCATCTGCGGCCTGCCGGAATACTCTGCAAGGAGGCCATGCAGTTTAAATCGCTGATTACCTTTGAGTTTGAGGGAAATGTATCCAACGCCAAAAGCGTTCTCAGCGTGCTGGGAGCATGCGTCAAATGCGGGGACGAGATTGAACTGACCTGCGAAGGCGAGGACGAGGACGAGGCGCTGAAGAGTCTGATAGGAGCGATTGAGAGCGGACTGGGAGAGTGACAGGACGAAGTTAGCCCTTCGGGCGTATCGCTCAAAAAGAAAAAGGCTCCGGGCAGATGCCCGGGGCCTTTTCCTGAAAAGAGTCCGGACCGTTCAGAAGACGGATGGCGTCAAATTTTCCAGTGTCCGGATAGTATGATAATCCGTGGGATCCAGCACCCGGATGCTGAAGGTAAGAGACTGGATCTCATTGATCTGCAGATCCTCCAGTTCATCGGAGAACAGGGAGAGGGGGCTGACCGCGTATTTCCCGTCTGTGACAGTGGCGGAAAAAAGGGGATTTACGGCGGCGCCGTTTACCAGGGTGTCTGCCGCTTCAAAAGTCAGATCTCCGCCGGAATGATTTTCAATGCAGAGAAGGAAGTCTGTTCCCGGCATGCTGTTGTCTGCGGTTCCGGTAAAGGAAATCCGTATCCCGTCCTGATCTGCCAGCAGCTGGCCGTCGGGAACGGAAGGATCCCCGGACAGGCCGGTATCCAGCGAAACCGGCTGTCCCGTATACAGGGTGGTGTAGTCCGTGCCGTTGAGAACCACGGGAGTGAAACCGATGGTTCCCGCCTGAGAGATGCCGCTGTTGGAAAAATCTTCCTGGGAAAAACTCATGCTTCCCTGCGCGCTTTGGCCGGCATCCACGGAAAGGCTGAAATCAGGAGTCTGCATGGCGTCGTTGACCCAGCAGGAAACAACCTGGATGGTCAGAGGGGAATCCGAGCTGTTTTCCGCGGAAAAATGGACGGTCAGGGTGTCCGGATCCCAGTAATCGGCGGTCAGGGTCAGCCCCTCCCATTCCAGAACCGACTGAGGGACAGCGCTGGAAGGATCGGCAGAAAGGGAAAGGGCGGAGGCGCCGGTCTGGCTGTCAGCGGAGACATCCGTACCGGAGGCGTCATCGCCGGTTTCGTTGCCGGTATCCGCAGGGGCATCGGTGGCTTCCGGAGAAGCTTCCGGGGAGGAAACCGCGTCTTCAGCGGAAACCTCCGGGTCTTTCCCGGCTTCCGTATCGTTTTCACTTTCTGTCTGGCTTCCGGTCTGGGAAACATTGTCCTGGGACGCGGTTTCCTGCCGGCATCCGCCGAGAACAGAAAGCAGGGCCAGGGAACAGAGAATGGAAATGGTTTTCTTTTTCATGATCAGCACCTCCCGAAGAATATTTCAGATATTTTTACGTTGAGCCCGCAGACCGCCGGCAGCGGGGCAGTTTTCTTTTATTATAACGGAAGGACGGCGAAAAGTAAATTCACAGGAAGGAGACTTTGTTGATGGCACAGGAAATGAAAAAATGTCCCTACGCGGCAAAATGCGGGGGATGCCAGTATCAGGGGATGGATTACCAGCAGCAGCTGAAGGAGAAGCAGAAGATGGTTGGCCGCCTGCTGCGGGAGGCCGGACGGCCGGAACCCATCATCGGCATGGAGGATCCTTACTATTACCGCAATAAGGTCCACGCCGTATACAAACACCTGCGCAGCGGGGAGATTGTTGCGGGAACGTACCAGGAGGGAACCCACCGGGTAGTTCCCGTGGAGAACTGCCAGATTGAGGATCAGGAAGCGGGAAGGGTGATCCAGACCATCCGCCGCCTGCTGAAATCCTTCCGGATCAAGGTTTACAATGAGGATACCGGTTACGGCCTTTTCCGCCATGTGCTGATCCGCACGGGAAGAAAAACGGGCCAGATGCTGGTGGTGCTGGTGGCGGCATCCCCCATTTTCCCTTCAAAAAATAATTTTGTGAAGGCGCTGAAAAAAGAGCATCCCGCCATCACCTCCGTGGTACTGAATGTCAATGACAGAAATACCAGCATGGTGCTGGGGGACCGGAATATCACCCTTTCGGGCAAAGGTTTTATCGAGGATGAACTGTGCGGCCTGAGATTCCGGATTTCTCCCGCCTCCTTCTACCAGGTGAATCCCGTCCAGACGGAAATCCTGTACGGGAAGGCCATGGAGCTGGCGCGCCTTACGGGGAAGGAACGGGTGATCGACGCCTACTGCGGAATCGGAACCATCGGACTGATCGCGGCGAAAAGCGCGGGGAAGGTGACCGGCGTGGAGCTGAACCGGGATGCGGTGAGGGACGCGGTGGAAAACTGCAGAAGGAACGGGATCAAAAATGCCCGGTTCCTGGCCGGGGACGCGGGAGAATTTCTGACCGCCATGGCTGCCTCCGGAGAGAAGGCGGATGTGGTTTTCATGGATCCGCCCCGGTCCGGCAGCAGCAGGGCGTTTCTGGACTCCCTGAAGATTCTGGCGCCGGAGAGGATTATCTACATTTCCTGCGGACCGGAGACCCTGGCCAGGGATCTGAAGGTGCTGGCGGGAAGCTACCGGGTGGGGAAAATACAGCCGGTGGACATGTTTCCTTTTACAGGCCACACGGAAGTGGTGGTTCAGCTTTTGCGGAAGTCCGCGGCATCAGGACGGTGAGGAGAGATTATGCCAGCGAATATGAAAAAAATTATTGCCAGCACCAGATGATCCACGCCGGCCAGAATCAGGTAACCTCCGATCAGGTATCCAGCGGAAAAACAGTTTTCTCTTTTTATTCTTATAAATACGGAAAAATGTAATTTTTTTTACATTTCCCGAAGTTTGTCCATACAGAAGGAAGAAATTATAAGTGGCGCCTCCTGCTGTGGTCTGGTATAAACAGATACAGTCAAACTGGAAGAATATGATCGGTACATGAGGAGTGACGGATAATGAAGACAGCTGTGATAGACGTGGGAGGAGGCCATGAAACGCTTTTATGAGAAAGGATTTCAGGACGCGGGGGCCATTGCCTCGTTTCTGGAGGATACTTCCAGTATCCGTGAGGGGGAACATCACAGGAAAAACGGAGGAGAACGCCCTTGAATCTTTTATTTACACTGGACAAGAATTATTTCCCTCAGCTGCAGGTGCTGCCGGACCAGGATCTGCTGAACGCCATGTTCGGGGAACGGCTCCGCCCGCTGGACGATGCCATCTGGAACTATGACGCCCGGAATTTCAACAACTA
>CBJMC01400__coassemble_1052_pt1 | contig 20108 bp, 15 predicted proteins | sample CBJMC01400__metabat2_low_PE_039 | metagenome-assembled genome bin CBJMC01400
GAAGCTTCCGACTGGAGCGTGGTGGAGATTGCCAGGAAGGTGGGGTACGAGGATAATCAGTATTTCTTCCGCGTATTCAAAAAGTACACAGGTCTGACGCCTCTTCAGTACCGCCAGACGCACAGAAAAGGAAAGTCGTAGAATTTTACAGTAAAAAACGTTGGAATTTCCATTTAACAAAGAAATATTTTCAGGTATAGTATGTAAAGATTATGTTAAATGGAGGTTAAATTATGGTAAAATTCAAGAAAATCAGTGATGAGAAAATGGCGCTCCTGTTGTTTGTTCTCTGCTGGGCTGCCTATTTTACATCCTATATCGGGAGGCTGAATTACTCCTCCGCCATGACCGCCATGATAGGAGAACAGGTACTTTCCAAAACAGAAGCAGGGTTCATCAGTATGGTGTACTTCTTTGCCTATGGCATTGGGCAGCTGACCAATGGATTTCTCGGGGACCGGTTTCATCCCGGGAAAATGATTTTTACCGGACTGGCGGTGGCTGCCGGGGCCAATTTCCTTATGGGGATGACGAATTCATTTGTGATGATGACCGTGATCTGGGGAATTAACGGATACGCTCAGGCCATGATCTGGCCCCCGATTATCCGGATTTTCGCGGAGATGCTGGAAGAAAAGCAGAAAATGAAATATTGCGTCAACATCGTTTCTTCCCAGGTGGTGGGAACGCTGGCTGCTTATCTGCTGGCCGCCGCGGTTATGTGGCTGGCAGGCTGGCGGTCAGTATTCGGGGCGGCGGCGCTGTGCCTGGCAGTGATGGCGCTTGTCTGGCTGCGGGGATTTCACAAAGTGGAAAAATTTTCCATGGAACACGGAAAGGAAGCGCCGGCAGCCGGGCAGAAAGCCGCAGGTCAGATGCAGGCGAGCTTTTCCCGGGTACTGGCCGTATCCGGGCTGATCCTGGTGATTTTTCCGGTTGTGATTCACGGCATGCTGAAGGATGGTGTCACCTCCTGGGTTCCCACCTACATAAGCGAGACCTTCCTGACTTCTCCATCGCTCTCTATCCTGGTGACCACTGTGCTTCCGGTGATTAATCTGACCGGAGCTTATGCCGCTCAGACTGTGTATTCCAAATGCAGAAAAAGAGAAGTGGAGACGGCAGCGGTGTTTTTTGCCGCGGCCACTGCAGCTTTGGCTGGCCTGCGGCTGGCCGGTGATCTGTCAATAATCCTAACCGCAGTGTTGTTTGCGGTGATCACCGCGTCCATGATGGCGGTGAATACCATATTCGTGAACCTGCTGCCGCTGCGGTTTGAAAAAACGGGAAGAGTATCCACGGTATCCGGTTTCCTGAACGCCATGGCTTATCTGGGAACAGCGGTTTCCACTTTCACCATCGGCGTGATGGTAGAGCGGTTTGGATGGAGTGTGACCATCGATACCTGGGTGGCGCTGACTGCCGCGGCTCTGATACTGTGTCTCCTGAAAAGAAAAAAGGTCTTCCGTATTCCTGCTTAAACGCCGGGATACAAAAAACGCCGGGGCAACGCTTTTTGGCATGCCCTGGCGTTTTTTTGTCAGATCAGATGAATGTTCACAGAAAGATCGCCTTCTTCGCTGGTGGACAGGAATGGCTGGCTGCGGGGAATTCCGTTAACCGTAAAGCTTCCGATCTCTGAGCCGCTGCCGGAGACGGAAAGGGTGATTCCGGCCTTGCGGTAGGAAAGGCCGGTCAGTGTAAGACTGGTAAGGCCTTCCCCCAGCATCGGAGCAAAATGAATACCCTCCGGGGTAAACTCCAGACCGGCCAGATCTTCCAGAACCATCCGTAGATAAGCGGTGGCGCTCCAGGTCTGCCGGTTGCAGGAGTGCCATTCGGTGATCGTTCCGTGAAGTTCCTGCCGCCCGCCGTAAAGCTGCCCGGTCAGTGGATGATAGATCTCTCCGAACTGCTGGTCCCGGACGGCATGTTCTGTCAGTGCAGAAAATTCTTTCCAGAAAGCCGGATAATTGCCGGCTTTTTTTGCTGCATCCGCCCAGAAACCCTGAGCATGGGGCCAAACGGTGCCGCTGTGACGGCCGAAACCCTGACCGTCAGGCTGGTCGTATCTGGAAAAAGAAGGCCAGACACAGGGGATTCCCGCCGGGGTGGTTACACAGTGAGACAGAACCTGCCGGGTTTCCTCCTGATCGGTCAGGCCGCAAAGCAGGGCAAAAGCCAGTCCCAGGGCTTCCTGTGACTGGCAGGTGTGCTCCTGGGGGAAAGAGGCACGGTAGTAGGCAAACGTCCCTTTATCGGGCATCCAGAAATATCGCCGGATGCTTGCCCGAAGCAGCCGGTGCATGTCGGCAAAATGAGGATTTTCTTCTTTCCCCAGTTCCCGGGCCATATCCAGAGCCCGCTGGTAGGCCAGGACGTACAGACAGTTGGTGGACAAAGTATATATGGGCATACCCACTCCGCCGTTTTTTCCCCTGCATTTGTCAGGATTTGCCAAAGGCCAGTGGTCGATGCCGGATTCTCCCTGATTTTCTCTGGCAAACGCGTCTCCGTAGGCGGAGATTCCGTCCCCGTAGCAGGCGGCACCGGAAAACAGCTGCCGGTCTGGATTGTATTCCCGCTCTTCAAACCATAACAGAGAGTTTTCCAGAGCTTCGCTGGCCAGGGAAAGAAACCCGCGATCTTTGGTGGTTACATAATACTGCCAGGCCCCGGCTGCCCAGATAATGGCATCCCAGTACTGTCCGCCGATGCGTTTTACTCCATTTTCCTGCACAAGCACACAGAGCAGTGTGTCCCGGGATTCTTCCGGAAAAAGAAGGGAAGCTCCGTTCCAGACGTTGATGGAGGCATCCCGGGTCCAGGGAGTATCGTATTCCAGGCCGGCAAGAATAACAGGACGGGGCTTGGAAAGAAGCCCGTCCTGAAAATAACTGATGTTTCCGTACAGATCCCCCAGAGCGATGCGGAATGCCAGATTAACAGCTTCCATATTGGTATCCAGACGCAGATGATTCATAAGCATATGCCTCTCTTTCTCACTGGCAAAGGGCGCTTCCTACACAGATCAGGTTCTCCAGGCTGGTATCCCCCTCGAATAATTTGGGAATCAGGACCGGATCCTGGTCAAACTCTTCCATAAGGAAAGTTTCGCCCAGCGGTTTTGTAACGGTATGGCCGGCGGAGCGCACGGATACCAGGTAAGGAAGACGGGAATCATGCTGATAGCCAGGTTTTCCGGTTTCTGTAAGCGCAAAGGTCAATTTGCCCTCTGAAATGTTTCCGGAAAGAACAGGGCCTCTGGAAATACAGGTTTTCTGATTTTTGATGGCCTCTGTGAGCTCCCGGGAAATGTCTCCCTCCGGCTCCCCCTCAATGAAGGTGGCATACTGATTGGCCATGGACCATTTTCCGTGGAGATCCATGCCGCAGGTCATGGCCAGTTTTTCTCCGGACAGCACCAGATCCTCCCAGAGCTGAAGTCCCCGTTCGTTGACCTCGTGGAGTGGTTCCGGATTGTTGAAAATCTCAATGAAATCCACACAGGAATAATCCGTCACCTTCATGTCAAACCGGCAGCCTCTGGCAAAGGGATGGCCAAAGGAGTAGGGATGGGCGATTCCCACCAGGGCGCCCTTTGCTCTGGCAGCCTGAAACAGCAGCTCCGGATGGTGGATGTTGATGTCTTCCCAGGGAACATATTCCTCCAGATTCAGGCAGAGAATATGGCCGTAGTAGGTGGTGTATTCCATGCCGTAGATACACTGAATGGGAAAATGCTCCCCGGCAAGCAGTTTCCGGATCTTCCGGTGGCCGGAAATGGTATTATGGTCGGTGATGGCAAATGCGTCCGCGTGATCGGAAACCATATATTCCACCAGCTCGCGGCAGGTGATGGACGCATCGGATTCCGTGGTGTGATTGTGAAGCTCCAGTCGTTTATACATGTCTTTTTTCCTCCAATTTCCTTATGCTACCGGGCTGAAACAGTCAGGGTATAGGGCGTGTCATCCAGCAGTACATTAAATGCCAGCAGTGTCACCCGCAGAACTCCTTCGATGGGAGAGACGGGGATGCATCCCTCTGTGGCGTCTTCGGCAGTATAGTGCATATGGCGGGTGGTCAGCTGGCGGTGTACACAGCCGATAAATTCTCCGTTCAAAGTGGCCAGGGTATGAATTTCTGTTTTCATCTCCCCCAGCATCAGATCTCTCAGCTTCTGATCGTCCATGGAGATCTGGTATTCTCTCTGACACAGACTGCGGATCTCCTCCATGCGCTCCGGCGTAAGATCCTCCGGGGCGTAATGCTGTTTCTCAAAAGAAAAGCAGATATCCAGCTCCTTATACGTTTCGGGCAGGCAGACGGTGTAGGAAATCTGTCCCACAAAATCCTTTTGCAGACTGCCCTGCGCCCGGTAAATTTCTCTCATTTCATCCATGATCTGTATTCCTCCTGTCATGATCTTAGGTTGCTGGAAACAATATAGCACAGCCGGATTCCGGAAACAACAGGATTTGGAAATTCGTAGAAATATCCACAATGAATCGGAGAATTGTTCATTCCTTCCATGGACAATCTTTAGTATACTGAAAACGATAATGTCGGAATTCAGACAGGAGGGCTTATGGAAAAACGGACGTTATATAAAAACGGAAAATTCTACAAGGGGAATCTTCACACCCATTCCACCCGGTCTGACGGGAAAAACACGCCGGAAGAAATTGCCCGCCGCTATCGGGAAAAGGGATATTCCTTTCTGGCCATCACCGATCACTGGGTGTACGGAACCCATCAGAATCTGAACCGGGAGGATTTTCTTGTGTTTCCGGGGACGGAGCTGGATATTGAGCTTCCGGGAAGAAAGGATCATCATCTGGTGGGACTGGGATTGCCGGACACCAACCGGATCCCGGACGGTTACACTTTCGCGCGGGAACGGCAGGATATCACTCTTAGCACGGCGGAGAGAATTATTGAGTATTTCGGGCAGAGGGGAAATGTGACGCTGTACGCCCATCCTTACTGGTCAAAGGTGGATTCCACGGATATTAAAAATATTCACGGTCTCATCGGCATGGAAATATATAATCACGGGTCGGAATTTCACGGGAATAACGGAAATTCAGAAACGTATTTTGACCATTTCCTGTTTGTGAGAAACCGGCTGTTCTGTTTTGCCACCTATGACGCCCACGATGTGGAGGATGACAGCATCGGAGGATTTATCATGGTGAAGACGGGGAATTTCAGTCATCAGGGAATTTTCCGGGCCATCCGGGAAGGAAGCTTTTACGCTTCGGCGGGGCCGGAAATTCTGGATTTTTACGTGGAAGACGGCGTTGCCAGGGTCTTTTGCGGACCCTGCCGGGATATTTATTTTCAGACGCCCCACCGGGGAGGCCATTTCCATAAGAAGGACGGAAGCCTTACGGAAGGATCCTTTGACCTGGAAGGGGACGAAGAGTATGTGCGGGTGACCGTGCGGGATACGGAGGGCAATAAGGCCTGGACACAGCCCATCTGGCTGTGGATCTGATACGGCTTATAAAAGGAAGGAGAACGGAAGATGGAGAAAAGAGAACTGAAATTCCGCCAGGATGGAACCTTTAAGGTGATGCAGCTGACGGATATTCATTACACAGACGACGATGAGACCGATCACGGCAGTGTCCGCCAGATCCGCAAGTGGCTTGCCGCGGAGAAGCCGGATCTGGTGATGGTGACCGGGGACGCGGTTTACGGTACGGATAATCTGAAAAATATCGGGAAAGCCATGGCGCCTCTCATAGAAGCAGGAGTGCCCTGGAGCTTTGTGTTCGGCAATCACGATGTGGAACATCACAGCAGCCGCAAAGAACTGTTTGGCATACTGGAGGAGATGCCCGGGTTTGTGGGATACCACGATCCGGCGGCCAAAGACGGCTATGGAAATCATATGCTGCCCATCCGCGGCCGCGAAGGTAAGGTGCGCTGGGTGATCGCCGGTATCGATTCCGGGAACAGGAATCCGCTGCAGGCGGTGGGCGGCTACCAGTATGTGAGCCGCCGCCAGATTGCCTGGTATGAAAACCAGATTCGCGATCTGGAGAAGGAGTCGGAGGCGTTCTCCGTGCTGGCTTTTCAGCATATGGCGGTGCCTGAGATTCAGGATGTGTGGCGTTATGAGAAATGCTACGGCGTGAAGCGGGACGGATTCGGCTGTCCGCTGGTGAACTCCGGACAGTTTCTGGCAGCGCTGGAGGACGGCCATACGAAGGGCATGTTCTTCGGCCATGATCACGTGAATTCCTTCTGGGGAAAACTGTACGGTATTACATTGGGTTACGGAAGGATCAGCGGCCGCGGCGGATACGGGGCGGAGGATTATCCCAGAGGCGCCCGGCTGTTTGTGCTGAAGGAAGATCAGCTGGATGACTTTGAAACCTATGAAATCCTGGACAATGGAAACTATGTGCGCGATCCCTGGGGACAGGAGCCCCGCGCCATCAGAGACGAGGGCTGACGATGAAACTGGTGACATTTAATATTCGATGTGATTTTGATCAGGACGGTGAAAACAGCTTCCGCTTCCGGAAGGGGCTGATCCTGAAAAAACTGGAAGAAGAAAAGCCGGATGTAATCTGCTTTCAGGAGGTGCTTCCCCATGTGGCTGTCTGGCTTCGGGAAAATCTGAAAGATTATTATGTGGTGGGCTGCGGAAGAAGTGAAGAACTCCGGGACGAACAGGTGTCTGTGGCCTTCCGGAAGGAAAAACTGAATCTGATTTCCATGGAGACCTTCTGGCTGTCTCCCAGCCCTTATGAACCTGCCAGCAGATACCCTGCCCAGAGCACCTGCCCCCGGGTGTGTACGGAGGTGTTGCTGGAGGATCTGGAAGAGCAGAAGGTGTTCCGGCTCTTTAACCTGCATCTGGATCACATGGGCGTGGAGGCCAGACGGCTGGGCCTGACCCAGATTCTGAAAAAAGCGAAAGAGGCTGTGCTCTTTCCTGATGCGCCGGTAATCCTGGCAGGAGATTTCAACGCGGAACAGGACGGAGAGGAAATGCGGATTCTGGAAGAAGATATTTCCTATATTAATGCCACGAAGGGAATCGGAATCACTTATCACGGGTTTAAGCCGGAGGATCCGCCGGAGAGCATCGATGATATTTTTTATCAGAGACCGCTGAAATGCCGGGGGGTACATAAATGGGAGGACAGGGAAGGAAACGTATGGCTGTCCGATCACTATCCGGTCTGCGCAGAGCTGGAATGGGAAATGTGACTGACTGTTGAAAATTTCAGGTGACTGTGAAGATATGACTGGGAAAATGAATCAAAATATACAGAGAATCCCGGAAAAATCCAAAAAGAAATGAGTAGATTTAACAACAATTTAACAGGAAGACAGCAGAATCGTAGAATTATCCATAATTGCCGATAGTTTTGTCCATTGCGAAAAGTTTTATAAAAACTTTATAATAAGTTCATAAACTAAAGGAAAGGGGAAAAGAGATGCTAGCTGTGAGTACTGCAAAGAAAAAGAAGTACAAACCGCCCAAAACTCCGCTGAAGAAGCGTCTGATCAAGTACTGGCCGTTATATGTGATGCTGATTCCATGTATCGTCTATTACGTTCTGGTCTGCTACGTTCCGATGGCGGGTTCGGTTCTTGCCTTTAAGGATTATTCCTTCAAAAAGGGTATCTGGGGAAGCCCGTGGGTTGGTTTCCAGTATTTCCAGACCTTCTTCCAGAGCTATGATGCGCCGCGTCTGATCAGAAATACGCTGACCATCGGTGTCATCAAATGTATCCTGGAGTTTCCGTTCGCCATCATCCTTGCGTTGCTGCTGAACGAGCTCCGGAACATGAAGTTCAAGAAGGTTTCACAGACCATCACCTATCTGCCGCACTTCCTGTCATCGGTAATTATCGTTACCATGCTGCAGAAGATTCTGGCTCCGAATACGGGTATTCTGAACCAGTTTATCGATCTGCTGGGCGGAGACGGAAGCACATTCTTCCTGATGGAGCCGGACTATTTCTATCAGATTCTGTTTTCCATGGATCTGTGGAGAAATATCGGATGGGATTCTATCATGTATCTGGCCGCTATCAGTAGCGTGGATGTGGCGCTTTATGAGGCGGCTGAGATGGACGGATGCGGAAAACTGAAGAAGATGTGGCACATTACCCTGCCGGGTATTCGTGGAACCATCGGTATTCTGTTCATCATGGGTGTTGGCGGAATTCTTTCTTCCGGCGTAGATCAGATTTACCTGCTGCGTACGCCGGGTAATATGACTCTGGCGGATACACTGGACATTTATGTACTTCGTGTAGGTCTGCAGGGCGGACAGTTCGGATACGCTACGGCAATCGGATTGATCCAGGGTCTTGTGGGTCTTGTGCTGGTGGTTGTATGTAACCGAATATGCAGGAAGATGACAGAGGTCAGTCTGTGGTAGCGGACTGCCCGACCAATATGAGAAAGGGGAAATGAGATGAAGAAGAAAGTCGTGAAACGGCTTCTGGCCGGAACTCTGGCAGGCGTTCTTTCTGTAGGAATGCTGGCAGGCTGCGGCGGAGGCGACAGCTCCAATGAAACTGCTGAGGAGGATACCTCAGATAAACCGGATACCTGGATTGCTGACCGTACCATTACGGTGCAGGCGTATGTGGATGATATCGGAAACACGCTTCCGGAGGATTTCAACAGCACGCCTACCATGCAGAAAATCACAGAGCTGACAGGTATCAAACTGGATGTCAGATATACACCTGGTGACAGTGATGAATCCGTGCTGGCATCTCAGCTGGCTTCCGGCACCATTCCCGATGTGATTATTTCTTATCTGGACAACTCCACCAGACCGGAGTTCCCGCTGCTTCTGAAAGCCGCGAAGGAAGGAATGTTCGCGGATGTGTCCGAGTACATGGAGAATTCCGAGGTTTATTCCAGATACTATGAAGACGGATATCTTCCGAAAGATACCTATGAGAACATTGTATTCCGTGATGACCTGGACGGCGTATATCTGTGGCAGATGAATATTGATGCCGAGGATAAATCTCTGGAGTACATCCCCGAGGAAGAGTATAAGGGCGGTCTGTACATCCAGAAGAGAATTGTGGACGAGCTGGGCATCGATCCCACCACAATCAATACACAGGATCAGTTCTATGACCTGCTGGTACAGATCAAAGAAGGCGGATTTACCGATGACAACGGCAACCCCGTATATCCTCTGGGACCGAAATACTGGGGCGGTTCTGTAGATACCCTGCAGTATATTGTTCCCGGATTCCGCTACGGCGTCAGCGATGGATACAATGTTGACGAGAACGGAAAAGTTTACCATGAGGCAGAAAAAGATACAATCTATGATGAGATCAACTATGTGAGAAAGCTTCTGAACGAGGGCTTGATGAATCCTGAGTTCTTCACCATGGACAGCACCCGTGCCCAGGAGGTTTCCGAGAACCACAATTCTGCCATCATCGCCGATGTACATAACTATGAGGCAGTAATCTACGGAAATGAAGATTGGGTACCGCTGGGACCGTTAAACGATATCCAGGGTGACAATAAGAAAGTTACCCACGGTAAATCCGGACGTGGATGTATGGCAATTTCCGCAGAAGCAGAGAATCCGGAAGAAATCTTTGAATTCTTTGACTGGCTGTCAACTGTAGAAGGACAGACCATCGCGCAGTATGGCGCGGAAGGCGTTTCTTACGATCTGGTAGACGGCAAACCGGTTCTGAAAGACGAAGTTCTTCAGAAACTTAACGAGAATGACCAGGATTACCTGATCAATGATGTGGGTGCCGGTTTTGGAGGAAGCGGAAACTACTTCTTTGAGTTCGTTCTGACAAATAAAGACAACCTGAACAATTTTGGCGAGTCCCGTCCGGGCGCAAGTGCCAGCGAGACATTCTCACGAAGCCTGCAGATTGCAGAGGAATATCCCGTTGAGAAGAAACTGGTACCTGGACTGAGTGCAACAGCTTATATGTCCGCGGAGGAACTGTCAGCCGTTAAGACACAGATGGATCTGCTGGATTGGAACGAGGTAATTGTACAGGCATTCTATGCGGAAGATGACGCGCAGGTGAAACAGATCATCGAGTCCTTCCGTGATCAGCTGAAATCCGCAGGTGTGGAGCAGTTTGAAGAGTATGTAGGAAACATTTACGCCGAGGACAATGAAGCAGTAAACTTCTACAATTAAAAGTATTTCCGGCTCGTCCGGAACAATGGAAAACACGCTGTGCGGACGTTCCATTGTTATGAATAGCGGGGATGCGTCTTTTGCGGCGCATCCCGGAGAAAGGAAGAAAAGATATGAGTCAAAATCAGACTTCCCGCGGGAATAAGATCAAAGTCAATAAGGTCGATACCTTTATTCAGATCCTGATTTATCTGATTGTCATTCTGTTCTGCCTGGCGATTCTGCTTCCCTGTCTGAACGTTCTGGTTCTTTCCTTCAACGATGGAAAGGATGCGGCCAGAGGAGGAATTTGGTTCTGGCCCAGAGTGTTTACGCTGGATAATTTCAAGGAAGTATTTAAGGACGGAAGTATCATGACCGCGTATGGCATCAGTATTGCCAGAACCGTCATCGGAACCTTCCTGAGTCTGATGGTTACCACACTGGCCGGTTTTGCCTTAAAGCAGAAGGATCTGCCGGGCAACAAGCTGATCACTGTGCTGATTACTTTCACCATGCTGTTCAGCGGCGGTATGATCCCCACCTATATTCAGTACCGGAATCTGCATCTTTTAAATTCCTTCTGGGTATATGTGGTTCCCAGTCTGGTAAGCGTTACCTATTTGTTGATGGTGAGAACCTTTTTCGAGGGGATTCCGGACAGTTTGGAGGAATCCGCGAAGCTGGACGGCTGCGGATATTTCCAGACATATCTGCGGATCATGCTTCCCTTAAGTAAGCCGGTAATCGCCGTGGTAGGACTGTATACGGCAGTTAACCATTGGAACGACTGGTTTGCGGGAGCTTTCTACATGAACAACAGCGATATGTGGCCGGTGCAGACAGTGCTTCAGAACATGCTGACCAAATCCATGAGCCAGCAGCAGCAGATTACCTCTGTGGCTCAGGCTCTGGCGCATAATGCGGTAAGTACCACGACAGACTCTCTGAAGATGGCAGCAGTGGTTGTGACCACAGTTCCGATCCTTTGCGTATACCCCTTCGTACAGAAATATTTCGCGCAGGGAGCCATGATCGGAGCAGTCAAAGGATGACATCCGAGTATATTATTTTGAAAAGATATTGACTGGGAGTGTCCGGTGCGATACTCTTAGACTTAGGGAGAAGATTCTCTGCCTCGTTCAATAAAATAGCTTGAGCGAAAGCCGGGAGTCTTTTTCTCTTGATGGGCAGTAATCTGCTTCGCGGCAGTCGCCAATTGGACATGGATGCATGTCCGCCTGGCTCGTTGCCCGCGGGAATCAAAACATACCAGGAGGATTAAGATCGAATGAACCAGAAAAAATGGGACGCATACATTTACGGAGATGTGAACATCGACCTGGTGGTCCCCGGCGTGGAGCATTTTCCAGCGCCTGGACAGGAGGATGAGGTGGATACCATGGAGACCTTTGTAGGCGGAGGCGCGGCGCTCTTTACGCTGGGGCTCGGAAAGCTGGGGCTTCATCCCGTATTTCAGGGCGAGGTGGGAGATGACTGCTACGGCGATCTGATTGCCCGGGAGTTTGCCGCCAAAAACGTGGACTGTTCGCTGCTTCAGAAGAGCAGCACGGGGAAGACGGGGATCTCCATCAGCTTTACCAATGAAAAAGATCGCTCTTTTCTTACCTACCGGGGAACCAACGCGGGAATATCGATCCGCCGTGTGGATCTGGACAAGGTAAGAGAAGCCGGACATATCCATGTAACCGGATATGAAGGAACCTCCAATCATCAGGACTATCTGGAGCTCCTCCGGCAGGTGAAGGAGGAGACGGATGCCACCGTGTCCTTCGATGTGGGATGGGACGCTTCCGGGGAATGGTATCAGGGAATATATGATCTGTTTCCCTATATTGATGTTCTTTTTATGAATGAAACGGAAGCAGAGCATTACAGCAGGAAAGCAAATGCCAGAGAGGCGGCCGTGGATTTCGCCAGGAGCTGCGGTATGGCGGTAATTAAGCTGGGTAAAAAGGGATCGCTGGCCGTGAAAGACGGAGTTACTTATGAGGCGCCTGCTTTCACGGTGAAGGCGGTGGATACCACAGGGGCCGGTGATTCCTTCAATGCCGGTTTTATCTATGGCTATCTGAGGCAGATGGATATCCGGGCCTGTCTGGAGTGCGGCAATGGCTGCGGAGCGCTGAATGTAACCGCCCTGGGCGGGAACACGGGCTTTCCGGACGAAGAGACCTTACATACATTTATCAAAGCACAGAAAGAGAGGAATTGAGTCATGAAAATTGCAGTAATCGGAGGAGCAGGTGTTCGGACCGTAATCTTCATCAACGGACTGCTGGACCGCTACAAAAAACTTCACATTGACGAGGTGGTTCTGTACGATATCCAGGAGGAAAAGCAGAAGATCATTGAGAAGCTGTGCCGCCATGTGGTAAACAGAAGAAATGAGGAACTGAAGGTTTCTGCCGTAAGCGATGTGACGGAAGCCATCAAGGGCGCGGATTATATTGTAACTACCCTGCGGGTGGGCGGGGATCACTCCCGTGTTATCGACGAGACCGTTGCGCTGGATATGGGTGTGATCGGACAGGAGACCACTGGCGTGGGCGGTTTTTCCATGGCAGTGCGGACTATCCCGGTGCTGATGGATTACTGTGAGCTGATCAAAAAGTACGCGCCGGACGCATGGATTTTCAACTTCACAAATCCCTCCGGTCTGGTGACTCAGGCGCTCAGAAGCGCCGGATACGACAAGATCATCGGCATCTGCGACGCTCCCAGCAGCACCAAATTCCGTATGGCGAAGGATCTGGGTGTGACCGAAGATGAGCTGTATGTGGAGTTCTTCGGACTGAATCATCTTTCCTGGATCCGCAGCGTGAAGAAAAAAGGGGAGGAGATTCTGCCCCGGCTGCTGGCGGACGATGAATTTTTAAAGGGTGTCCAGGAGTTTTCCATGTTTGATCCGGATCTGCTGCGTATGATCGGATTTTTGCCCAATGAGTACCTGTACTATTATTATCACAGAGAAAAAGCCCTGGAGAACATCAAAAAGTCCGGCGCCACCAGAGGAAAGACTATCGAAGAAGTCAACAAAAAGATGATGGCCGAGCTGAAGGAAATGGATATGGATGCCGATCCCGAGGGCGCGCTGCAGATTTTCCTGTATTATATGCAGGTTCGTGAGAATTCTTATATGAGCATTGAGTCCGGGCTGGCAAAACGGCCGCTGCTGGAGAAGGGACAGCTGGAGGTTCCCGACGGCATGGGCTATGCAGGCGTGATGCTGGACTGCATCGAGGGTCTGCAGAGCGAGGAGGGGAGAGATCTGGTTCTCTCCGTGGAAAATAACGGAAGTATCCCCGGCCTGCAGGATAAGGATGTGATTGAGGCAACCTGCCATGTATCAAAGAAGGGTATCGTGCCGGTGAAGGTGGAAGATGTGCCGGAACACTGCTGGCTGCTGATCCGTACCATTAAGATGTATGAGAAGCTGACGGTGGAGGCGATCCGGACAAAATCCAAGGACACCGCCATCATGGCGCTGATGCACCATCCGCTGGTAAATTCTTATTCTCTGGCCAAAGCGCTGGTGAATAAGTACGATGAGGTTTACGGCGGAATTTTCTGATACGGAAGATAAGGCGGCAGTCTGACCCGAATGTAGGACTGCTGCAGGATAACAGACAGTGATACAGGCGGGGCTGCCGCGGGATTTTGGCAATCAGGCATGGGAATGCCGTTTTTCAAAATCCGCGGCGGCCCCGGCTTTTACAGGAGGATAAGTATGCCATTTGATTTTAAAAACCGGGACCGGATCGAACATCTTCTGGAGGAACTTCAGGAACTGCGTTACCGGAATCTTCAGGATGTGAACGGATTTTACTGGTGGGAGGATGACGGTACCATCGGAAACAGAGAACCCCAGGGAGAACCGCGAAAGGTGTCCGTGGGATTTCAGTGGAAAGGATGGGACCGGTATAACTGGCTGACCTGCCAGGTGGAGATTCCCGAAGCTCTGATGGAGGAAGAGGTGGTGGGCCTTTTCGATTTCGGGGCCAGAGAGGGAACAGGCAACAACGGAGATTTTGAGAGCCTGCTGTATCTGAACGGGAAACCGTATCAGGCCATGGATGGAAATCACAGGGAGGTGTTCCTGGAACCGAAGGAGAACGGACGCCGGCTGGATCTGAAGTTCCGGCTCTGGTCCGGCTTAAACGGCGGCGGACGGCCCAAAGAGAAACAGATGGAGATTGTCCGTGCACAGATCGGCGTGCTGGACCATCCCACCGATGATCTGTATTTTCTGGCGTCCATGGCGTTGGAGGCATATGATATTCTGGATCCTTCCAATGAGTACCGGGAGTGGATCCTGAATGTGCTGGTGCAGGCCTTCCGCCTGGTGGATTATACCGATCCGGGCAGTGAATCGTTTTACCGCAGCACGGAGGCGGCGTACCGGTATCTGGACGGACAGATGGACGGCAGGGGAAAACCGGATGTGACGGTGGATCTGGTGGGACATACCCACATCGATGTGGCCTGGCTTTGGCGGCTGCGTCATACCAGAGAAAAGGCGGCCCGTTCTTTCTCCACCGTAAACCGGCTGATGGAAAAGTACGATCATTACATTTTCCTGCAGTCCCAGCCCCAGCTGTATGAGTATATCAAAGAAGATTATCCGGATATCTACGAGCATATCAAAAAACGGGTGAAGGAAAGACGCTGGGAACCCTCCGGCGCCATGTGGGTGGAGTGCGACTGCAACATAGCCTCCGGAGAGTCCATCATCCGTCAGATTCTGGTGGGAAAAAATTTCTTCCGCCAGGAGTTTGGCTATGAGAGTGAGTTTCTCTGGCTGCCGGATGTGTTCGGATATTCCTGGGCGCTGCCTCAGATCCTGAAGAAATCCGGTGTGGACACCTTTATGACCACCAAAATCAGCTGGAACGACACCAACCGGCTGCCCTATGATACCTTCCTGTGGAAGGGCATTGACGGTACGGGAGTGACGGCGCATTTCGTCACCACTTCTGATCCGGGCGAACCGTATTATACTTACAACGGCAACACCAGTGCCCAGGCGGTAAAAAGTGTCTGGGACAACTACAGGAATAAGGATACCAACCGGGAACTGCTGATTTCCTACGGTTTCGGTGACGGAGGCGGCGGCCCCACCCGGCAGCAGATCAAACAGGCAGAGGCGGTGGACAAGATTCCGGGACTGCCGCATGTGGAGGAAATCTCTGCAACGGAGTATTTCAGAAAGCTGAATAAAACCCTGAAAGAAAATCCCATGGACGGATATCTTCCCGTTTGGGATGGAGAGCTGTACCTGGAATTCCACCGGGGCACCTACACCTCCCAGGCCTACAATAAGAAAATGAACCGGCGGATGGAGTATTCCCTCCGGGATACGGAGCTGTTCTCCGTGATGGCTGTGTTGCTTCGGGATATCCCCTACGATAAAGAGCGGATTCTCCGGGCATGGAAGATCGTGCTTTGCCATCAGTTCCACGATATCCTGCCGGGTTCCTCCATCCGGGAGGTATACGAGGACAGCCATGTGGAGTATGAGAAAGCGCTGGCGCTGATCGGGGAAGTAGCTGCCGCTTACAGCCAGGCCCTGTATCAGCCGGAGGAAAACTGCTTTGCGGTGTTCAACAACAGCGGCTGGGTGAGAACCTCCCTGGTACGGGTACCGGCGGTATCCGGCCGTGAGGGAAACATGATCAAAGACGGGAACGGAAATCCGCTTCCCACCGTGTGGAAGGATCAGGAGGCTTTGGTTCTCGTGAAGGATATGGCGCCTTTCTCCTTTGTGACATTGCGTCTGGGAGAGGAAGCGGCCGGCGGTACAAAGACGCTGGCTGGAAACAGTCTGGTTACGCCATGGTATGAGGTGAAATGGAATGAAGCCGGCCAGCTGACCCGGATCTATGACCGGAAGGCTGACCGGGAGATTCTGCCGGAAGGCGGCCGGGGCAATGTGCTTCAGGTGTTTGAGGATAAACCAAGAGCCTTTGACGCCTGGGAGCTGGAGCCCACCATCGACCTGAAGCGGGAAGAGGTGACGGATCTTTCGGAGGTTTCCGTGCGGGAACACGCCTTGGGCTGGGAAGTGGATTTTGTATGGAATTATCACAACAGCTGCATCCGTCAGACCATGTGCCTGTACCGGGAGAAAAAGCGGATAGACTTTAAGACCACCGTAGACTGGAAAGAACACCAGAAGGTGATGAAAACCTGCTTCCCCATGGAAATCCGTGCCGTGGACGCCAGATTTGATATTCAGGACGGAAATATCCGCCGCCCCATTACCCGGAACACCAGCTGGGAATCCGCAAAATTCGAGGTGGTGGCTCACAAATGGGTGGATCTGTGGGAAACAGGCTACGGTGTGGCCCTGCTGAACGACTGCAAATACGGCCATGATATCAAAGAGGGAGCTGTGCGGCTGACGTTGCTGAAATCGGCCATTGATCCGGATTACTGCGCGGACAATGAAATCCACGAATTCACTTATTCACTGCTGCCCCATGACTGTGAGTGGTATGAGGCAGGTATTGAGCAGGAAGCTTTTGACCTGAACAACGTGCTGACTGCCAAAGCGGGCCGTCCCGTTTTTGAGGGAAGCCTGTTTGCCTTTGACCGGAAGAATGTGTCTGTGGACGCGGTGAAGATGGCGGAAAACGGCAGTGAGATCGTTCTGCGGTTCCATGAATTTGAGGGAGCCAGAGGAAAGGTGACCATCCGCTGCGGCCTGCCGGTGAAGGAATGGTGCCTGGCGAATCTGATGGAGGAGCCGGAGAGCGCATGGAGCAAAGAACCCATCTGTCTGCCGGTGAAACCCTATGAGATTGTCACGGTGATGCTGCGGTTTTAAAATAGTGGGGAAAACCCCTTAGGGGGTCCCTTTGTGGCCATATGGCCGGATAAGAAGGAAATCCTACAGGAAACTTTAATTGGTCAATTCGGCCGGAAAGAGAGGAAACATGAAGATACAGTGGGTTAATAAGGTGCAGGAGGGGATTCCCTCCTGGACTTGCGCGCGGGACGGACATTGGCAACCGGAGGATATCCGCAAGCTTGGCCGGAAGCGTTCGGGAAAGCTGCAGATTCTGCTGAATGGGGAAAGCGGAAGCATGGAAGATCTCCGGCTGGAGGCCCGGGAAATTGTCCGGGAGCTGTACCGGGGCGCTTATGAATTTTCAAAAAAGGCTCTGAAGGAGTGGAAACAGGAGAGTGTCTGGGAGATGCGCCGGCGGCTGGCGGATTTCGGAGACGGGGAGTTTTTCCTGGTTTCGGATACGGATCTGACAGAGGCAGTGGAGCAGGGAACGCTGGAAGGACGCTGCGCGGGTTACGCCAGAGCTTTGGGAGATCTCCCCAACAATTATCTGCATGCAGAGGAAATGGCCGGCTACGCGGCGGCGCTGGCGGAGGATCTGGGCTGCACTATTCAGCTGCTGAAGGACGATGAGCTGAAGTCGTTGGGCTGCGGCGGAATTCTTGCTGTCAACCAGGGCAGCAGCCGTCCGGCAGTTCTGGCGGCACTCAGGTATGAAGGCGCGCCCGCATCACCGCTCACCGCCCTGGTGGGAAAGGGCGTGATGTTCGATGCCGGAGGTTACCATCTGAAGGATATCGACGGCATGAAGGGCATGAAACTGGATATGTGCGGAGCCGCTGATGTGCTGGAAACCTTTGAAATTCTGGCACGGCGGAAGGTGAAGAAAAATCTGCTGGCCATACTGGTGCTGGTGGAAAATGTCATCAGTCCGGACGCCTGCAAAATGGGGGATGTGATCACCATGATGGGCGGCCAGACGGTGGAGATTTACAACACGGACGCGGAAGGACGGCTGATTCTGGCGGACGGGCTGGAATACGCCCAGAGACAGGGGGCGCGGCAGGTGATTGATGTAGCTACCCTCACCTATGGCTGTCAGGCGGCCCTGGGCGATGAAGTGACCGGAGTTTTCTGCAACAGCGATACGCTGTTTTCAGCGTGGCAGCAGGCGGCAGGGACGGCCAGAGAGAAGATCTGGAGACTGCCGCTGATGGAGGTTTATCATCGGAATCTGGAGTGGTCCGTGTGTGCGGATTTTGCCAATTATGCTCCGGGAAAGGGAGCCGCGGCCAGTACGGCAGCCTGCTTCCTGGAAAAGTTCATCCATCCGGAAACAGAGTGGCTTCATCTGGATATGGTGGGAACTGCCACCAACCGGGGAGAGCAGAAAGGAATGGCTATGGGAGCTTCCGGTGCCATGATCGGCTCCCTGATCCGCTTCCTGGAGGATTGAACCGGACCAGACCCGCGCAGCCGGAAGGAGGGCCGGACGGCCCTTTTCCGGCGCCGCCGAAAAAAGACAGAATCAGACGAAAGGAAGAATGACATGAAAAACTATACATTTGACGGAAATATTTCCAGGGAAGTGCTGGAAAACTACCTGTCCCGGGCTGTGACGGCGGCAGGGCTCTATGACAGCAAAACGCTGGAGGACGACCTGAGGGCAATCCGGGATCTGGGTGTGAAATTTCTGGGACGTGCCTCCGGAATCTGGTATATGATGGAAGATGACGAAGAGCATTTTCAGAAATCCGCGGCTCTGGCGGATATGGTACACCGGATGGATCCGGAAATTATTCTGCAGTCCTGCATTTTTGAGTGGATTGTGGAACGGATGGAGGATGTGAAAATCCCGGCATATGTGTTTGAGGCTTTCGGACTTGCCCCGGAGGACAGAAATTTTTCCCTGCAGGCGGCGCTTTTTGAGAGTCCGGAGGATTTCAGAAGCCCCAGAGATGACAGAAGAAAGAACGGCGGCCTGCCGGATCTGAACCGGCTGGAGGCTCAGATGTGGTTCTATTACCGGGCAACCCGCTATATCGATTGTGGCTATGAGGCGCTGCATATGGGCCAGGTGCATCTGTATACCGCCAATGACAAAGGATTTGTGAAGACTGCCCGGCTCTTTGAGATGATCCGGGAGTACGCAGGCAGACATGCCAGAAGACACAAGGTACTGCTGGACGCCCACACCCACGGCATTAACATCCGCGGAAAACTTCTGTTTGATTACCATGCCATGCCCTTTACCAGAACGCCGCTGCATGAGGTGCCGGGCAACAAGCTGGTGCTGGTGCGGGAGGGATACAGCGAGGGAGGAGAAAATCCCAATGGCTGGTCCGCGGACGCCATGCCTTATCTGATGGAGTACGATAACTGGGGCGGCCTGGTGGTGGAGGACAGAAATGCCTACACCAGAGAGGAGCTGGCAGGAAAAGACTGGTGGGGCTATGACCAGATTGCCTGGTTTGCCAACCAGAAAGAGGAAGACAGAAATCATTTCCTGGAGTATACCTACCGGTGGCTGGAGATCAACAATCCCAACGGGTATTTTGAAGTGCCCTTCCGCCGGATGTTGGGCGACGGCTATGTGACCATGAAACGGGCGGATGACGGAACCATCGGCGTGCAGGACTTTTATCAGGTGAATACCAGAAGCGAAGCCTGCCCCATGGGATTTGGCCAGGAGGAAACGGTGAAACGGCTCTGGGCCGAGGAACACAGCCTGAGAGAAAAGGCGGCCAACCCGGAGATGATGATCCATTACGGCGCGCAGGCAGAATTTGATCCGGAGACGGGCGTGAAATATCCGGAGAAGATCGTGGTGTATGGAAGCTTCCAGCCTTATGTGGGAGCGCCGGCCAACGATTCCAACAGTGAAATTACCCGGATGTACTACATCGGGGACGGCGTGTATACGCTGACGGTGCTGATTCCCTACGCGGGAACGTATGACTACTCCGTTTCCACTTACGGAACACTGTCTGCCACCTATCAGGACGACGGATATCCCAGAAGCGGATCCTCACCCAAGGCGCACTTCACGCTGGAGAAAGACAATATGGCGGTGCGCTTCCGCTATTGCGCAAGAGACAATAAAGTTACGGTAGAGACATTCTGATCCGGCG
>CBJMC01400__coassemble_1062_pt1 | contig 19970 bp, 13 predicted proteins | sample CBJMC01400__metabat2_low_PE_039 | metagenome-assembled genome bin CBJMC01400
GATTCAGAAGTTCGCGGTTGCGTAAAATTTTGTAAAGAGAAGAATAGAGAACACTGACAAAGGCGTCAGAAATTTCCGAACAGGGAGTTTCTGACGCCTTTTGTCTTTTTTCGCAGGTAAATATAACAAAAGACACAGCAGGAGGAAAATGTGATGGCAGTAAAGTATGTATTTGTGACTGGAGGCGTGGTGTCGGGCCTGGGAAAAGGAATTACGGCGGCTTCCCTGGGACGGCTTCTGAAAGCCAGAGGCTACCAGGTAACCATGCAGAAATTCGATCCCTATATCAATATGGATCCGGGAACCATGAATCCTATCCAGCACGGCGAGGTATTCGTCACCGACGATGGAACGGAGACGGATCTGGATCTGGGACATTATGAGCGATTCATCGATGAGAGCCTGGATCAGAATTCCAATGTGACCACCGGAAAGATTTACTGGTCCGTGCTGCAGAAGGAGCGGCGGGGAGATTACGGCGGAGGAACCGTCCAGGTAATTCCTCATATCACCAATGAAATCAAGAGCCGGTTTTATCAGCCCCGCACCGATCGGGAAGAGAGGATCGCCATAATCGAGGTGGGCGGTACGGTAGGAGACATTGAGAGCCAGCCATTTCTGGAGGCCATCCGGCAGTTCCAGCACGAGGTGGGTCATGAAAACGCCATTCTGATTCATGTGACCCTGATTCCTTATCTGAAGGCTTCCGGGGAACTGAAGACAAAGCCCACCCAGCAGAGCGTGAAGGAACTTCAGGCCATGGGGCTGTGGCCGGATGTGCTGGTATGCCGCAGCGAATATCCCATCGACCAGGGGATGCGGGACAAAATTGCCCTGTTCTGCAACGTGCCGGAGAGCCATGTGCTGCAGAATCTGGATGTGGAATATCTCTATGAAGCGCCGCTGGCCATGGAAAAGGAACGTCTGGCCCAGGTGGTGTGCGAGTGCCTGAATATCGGATGCCCCAGTCCTGATCTGGAAGACTGGAAGCAGATGGTGGACGCCCTCAGAAATCCGGTCAGCGAGGTGGAAATCGCCCTGGTGGGAAAATACGTCCAGCTTCATGACGCTTATCTGAGTGTGGCGGAGGCGCTGAAACACGGCGGCATCGCTTCCCGTGCCAGCGTGAAAATCCGCTGGGTGGATTCGGAAGAGGTGACGGAGGAAAATGTGGGGCAGATGCTGGCCGGCGTGGACGGGATTCTGGTGCCCGGAGGCTTCGGCACCAGGGGTACAGAAGGGAAGATTCAGGCGGTCCGCTGGGCCAGGGAACAGAAGATTCCTTTCCTGGGTATCTGCCTGGGTATGCAGATGGCCATTGTGGAATTTGCCAGAGATGTGGTGGGTTTCCGGGATGCCAACAGTGCGGAGCTGGATCCGGACACTTCGCATCCGGTGATCGCTCTGATGCCGGAGCAGAATCAGGTGACAGATCTGGGAGGAACTCAGCGGCTGGGTGCGTATCCCTGTATTCTGAAGGATGGAAGCCTGGCCCGGAAGCTGTATGGAAAGAAGGAAATCAGCGAACGCCACCGCCACCGTTATGAGGTGAACAATGAATACCGGGATGTGCTGGAAAGCCATGGACTTTCCCTGTGCGGCCAGTCCCCGGACGGAAGAATCGTGGAAATGCTGGAGCTGCCCGGTCACCCCTTCTTTGTGGGAACCCAGGGCCATCCGGAGTTGAAATCAAGACCCAACCGGGCCCATCCGCTGTTTGCCGGATTTGTGGCCGCCGCGGTGGAATACAGTGGAAATAAGGAGGAGGAAATGTGATGGGAGCAAGTCAGGGTTTATACAGGGAGCAGTTTGAACACGACAACTGCGGAATCGGCGCAGTGGTCAACTGTCAGGGAATCAAAAGTCATGCAACCGTGGAAAATGCATTGAAAATCGTGGAAAACCTGGAGCACCGGGCCGGAAAAGACGCGGAAGGAAAGACCGGAGACGGCGTGGGTATCCTGCTGCAGATTTCCCATCGCTTTTTTGGCAAGGTCTGCCGGGAACTGAACATTCCCATCGGGGAAGAGCGGGAATACGGAATTGCCCAGCTGTTCTTCCCCCAGGATGAACTGAAAAGAAACCAGGCTAAAAAGATGTTTGAGATCATTGTGGAGAAGGAAGGCCTGGAGCTGCTGGGCTACCGGGAGGTGCCGGTGCGTCCCCAGGTGCTGGGCCATAAAGCAAAGGCATGTATGCCTCATATCGTGCAGGCCTTCATCAGGAAACCGGAACATACGGAGAAAGGCCTGGATTTTGACCGGAAGCTGTACATTGCCAGAAGAGAGTTTGAACAGAGTAATGACAATACGTATGTGGTGTCCATGTCCAGCCGTACCATCGTTTACAAAGGAATGTTCCTGGTGGGACAGCTGAGAACCTTCTTCGCGGATCTGCAGGATCCGGATTATGAATCCGCCATGGCCATGGTACATTCCCGTTTCAGCACCAACACCAATCCCAGCTGGGAGCGGGCACATCCCAACCGTTTCATCGTCCACAACGGCGAGATCAACACCATCCGGGGAAATGCCGACAAGATGCTGGCCCGCGAGGAGACCATGGAGTCCTCCCATCTGTCCGGCTCCATGCACAAAATTCTTCCGGTGGTGGATACCAGAGGATCCGATTCCGCCATGCTGGACAATACCCTGGAATTTCTGGTGATGAGCGGCATGGAGCTGCCGCTGGCGGTGATGATCACCATCCCGGAACCCTGGTCCAACAACCAGACCATTTCCCAGGATGAGCGGGATTTTTATCAGTACTATGCCACCATGATGGAACCCTGGGACGGCCCTGCCTCCATCGTCTTTTCCGACGGCGATGTGATGGGAGCGGTTCTTGACAGAAACGGCCTGCGCCCTTCCCGCTACTATGTGATGCGAAACGGCGACGTGATCCTGGCCTCCGAGGTGGGCGTGCTGGAGGTGCCGGAGGAGGATATCATCCTCAAAGAGCGTCTGCATCCCGGAAAAATGCTGCTGGTGGATACCACAAAGGGAAAAATTTACCAGGATGACGAGCTGAAAAAAATGTATACGGAACGGCAGCCATATGGCGAGTGGCTGGACGGAAACCTGCTGAAACTGTCGGATCTGAAGATCCCCAACATGCGGGTGGAATCCTACAGCGGCGAGCGGCTGCGCCGGATCCAGAAGGCTTTCGGCTATACTTATGAAGAATATAAAAATTCCATCCGGACCATGGCGTTAAACGGCGGGGAAGCCACCGCGGCCATGGGAAATGATATCCCTCTGGCAGTGCTTTCCAGGAAAAACCGTTCGCTGTTCGATTATTTCAAACAGCTGTTTGCTCAGGTGACCAATCCGCCCATCGATGCCATCCGTGAAGAGATTGTCACCAGCACCACGGTCTATGTGGGCAAGAAGGGAAATCTGCTGGAAGAGAAAGCGGAAAACTGCCAGGTGATGAAGATCAACAATCCCATTCTCACCAATACGGATATGCTGAAAATCAAAGAGATGAAGGTGGATGGCTTCAAGGCGGCAGTGGTTCCCATCACCTATTACAAGAGCACCAACCTGGAGCGGGCCATCGACCGTCTGTTCGTGGAGGTGGACAAAGTCTACAAGGATGGCGCCAATATCCTGGTGCTTTCCGACCGGGGCGTGGATGAAAACCATATGCCGATTCCCTCCCTGCTGGCGGTTTCCGCCGTACACCAGTACCTGGTGCGGACGAAAAAACAGACATCCATGACGCTGATTCTGGAGTCCGGAGAACCCAGAGAGGTTCATCATTTTGCGGCGCTTCTGGGATACGGCGCCTGTGCGGTGAATCCCTACCTGGCCCTGGATACCATCCAGGAGCTGATTGACGAGCATCTGCTGGACAAAGATTACTATGCAGCGGTGGATGATTACACCAACGGCGTGCTGCACGGCATTGTGAAGATCGCCTCCAAAATGGGTATTTCCACCATCCAGTCCTATCAGGGCGCAAAGATTTTTGAGGCCATCGGTATTTCCAAAGATGTCATCGACCGGTATTTCTCGGGGACGGTCAGCCGGGTGGGCGGCATCACCATGGAGGATATCGCCCAACGGGTGGATGAAAACCACACGAAGGCCTTTGATCCCCTGGGACTGGCTTCCGATCTGACCCTGGACAGCCTGGGACGGCATAAAAGAAGAAGCGGAGGGGAGGAGCACCGCTACAATCCCCAGACCATTCATCTGCTGCAGCAGTCCACCTGGACCGGCAGCTATGAGATGTTCAAACAGTATACACAGCTGGTGGATCAGGAGCAGAGCGGTTATCTGCGCAGCCTGATGGATTTCGCGTATCCGGAAGAGGGAATTCCCATCGATGAGGTGGAGAGCGTGGACGAGATTGTGAAACGGTTTAAAACCGGCGCCATGTCCTACGGTTCCATTTCCCAGGAAGCCCATGAGACGCTGGCCATCGCCATGAACCATCTCCATGGAAAATCCAACACCGGTGAGGGCGGAGAAAGTGATGAACGTCTGGACTCCGCCGGCAGCGACAATGACCGCTGTTCCGCCATCAAGCAGGTGGCTTCCGGAAGGTTCGGCGTCACCAGCCGGTATCTGGTCAGCGCCAGAGAGATCCAGATCAAAATGGCCCAGGGAGCAAAACCCGGCGAGGGCGGCCATCTGCCGGCCAGAAAGGTATATCCCTGGATCGCCAGGACGAGACATTCCACACCGGGTGTCAGCCTGATCTCTCCGCCGCCGCACCATGATATCTATTCCATCGAGGATCTGGCGCAGCTGATTTACGATCTGAAAAATGCCAACAAATATGCGGATATTTCCGTGAAGCTGGTTTCCGAGGCCGGTGTGGGCACGGTGGCGGCCGGTGTGGCCAAAGCGGGAGCCCAGGTGATTCTCATCTCCGGCTATGACGGAGGAACGGGCGCGGCGCCGGAAAGCTCCATCCACAATGCAGGTCTGCCCTGGGAGCTGGGTCTGGCGGAAACCCATCAGACGCTGCTTCGCAACGGCCTGAGAAACCGGGTGCGCATTGAAACCGACGGAAAACTCATGAGCGGCCGCGATGTGGCCATCGCCGCGCTGCTGGGGGCGGAGGAGTTCGGATTTGCCACGGCGCCCCTGGTGACCATGGGCTGCGTGATGATGCGGGTCTGCAACCTGGATACCTGTCCGGTGGGCGTGGCCACCCAGAATCCGGAGCTTCGGAAACGCTTCAGGGGGAAACCGGAATACGTGGAGAATTTCATGCGGTTCATTGCCCGGGAGCTGAGAGAGTATATGGCCCGTCTGGGCGTGCGCACCATCGATGAGATGGTGGGAAGAAGCGATCTGCTGAAGGTGAAGGAGCATGCGGAAAATCCCATGGCAGCCAAAATGGATCTGTCAGAGATTCTCACAAATCCCTATGCCAACGCCAAAGAGCCGGTGACCTTCCGTCCGGAGGCCGTCTATGACTTCCAGCTGGAGAAAACCCTGGATGAAAAGGTTCTGCTGAAAAAGATGGGAGACGCGGTGGCCAAAGGGGAAAAGGCTTCCCTGAGTCTGAAGGTCAGCAACACCGACCGTACCTTCGGAACCATTCTGGGAGCGGAGATTACCAGACAGCATCCGCAGGGACTGCCGGAGGATACCATTACCGTGGAGTGCCAGGGCGCCGGAGGACAGAGCTTCGGAGCATTTATCCCCAAGGGACTGACGCTGCGTCTGGTGGGAGATACCAACGATTATTTCGGAAAAGGACTTTCCGGAGGAAAACTGGTGGTGACGCCGCCCCGGAACCGTGGTTACAAGGCCAGTGAAAATATTATTGCGGGAAATGTGGCTCTTTACGGCGCCACCAGCGGAAAAGCATTTATCTGCGGCGTGGCCGGCGAGCGTTTCGCGGTCCGCAACTCCGGCGCTTATGCCGTTGTGGAAGGCGTGGGCGAGCACGGCTGCGAGTACATGACCGGCGGCCGGGTGGTGGTTCTTGGAAAAACCGGGAAGAACTTTGCCGCGGGAATGAGCGGCGGTATCGCCTATGTGCTGGATGAAGACAGCCATCTGTACCGGAATCTGAACAAATCCATGATTTCCATTGAACGGGTGGAGAACAAGTATGACATTCAGGAACTGAAGGAACTGATTGAAGAGCATGTGGAGGCCACCGGATCGGAAAGAGGCCGGATGATACTGGATAATTTCGATGATTATCTGCCCAAATTTAAGAAGATCATCCCGCATGATTATAAGAAGATGATTGCTCTGGCCACCAAGCTGGAGGAAAAGGGCATGAGCAGCGAGCAGGCACAGATCGAAGCATTTTACGAGAGCTTCGCTGAGAAATAAGGAGGTGTGAGAAATGGGAAAAGCAACCGGATTTTTAGATTTTGAGAGAAAAAACGCAAAGGTGGAGGATCCGCTGTCCAGAATCCGTCATTTTCATGAATTCCGCACCCCGCTGCCGCTTGGTGAACAGCAGAAGCAGGGAGGCCGCTGTATGGAGTGCGGCGTTCCTTTCTGCCAGAACGGTGAGATGCTGATGGGAATGGCTTCCGGCTGCCCCCTGCACAATCTGGTGCCGGAGACCAATGATCTGGTGTGGAGAGGCAACTGGAAGGCAGCCTATGAGCGGCTTTCCAAAACCCATTGTTTTCCGGAATTCACCAGCCGGGTATGCCCGGCGCTGTGTGAGGCGGCCTGCACCTGCGGGCTGGACGGAGAGCCGGTGGGAACCAAAGAGAACGAGCGGGCCATTATTGAAACGGCGTTCGCGAAAGGCTGGGTGAAACCTCAGCCCCCCGCTGTGCGGACCGGGAAAAAGATTGCCGTGATCGGCAGCGGCCCCTCCGGTCTGGCGGCTGCCATGCTGCTGAACCGGAGAGGGCATCAGGTGACCGTCTTTGAACGCAAAGACCGGATCGGCGGCCTGCTGCGGTACGGAATTCCCAATATGAAACTGGAAAAATCCGTACTGGACCGGAGAATTCAGCTGATGGAGGAAGAGGGCGTAACCTTTGTGACCAGTACGGATGTGGGAAAGGATATCCGGGCAGAGCAGCTGAGAAAAGAATTTGACCGGATTATTCTGGCCTGCGGCGCCTCCAATCCCAGGGATATCCAGGTGCCGGGAAGAGAGGCGGGAAATATCTTTTTCGCCGTGGACTTCCTGGGAATGGTCACCAAAAGCCTGCTGGACTCCAACCTGACAGACGGAAAGATCCCGGCGGTGAAGGGAAAACATGTGCTGGTGATCGGCGGCGGAGACACGGGAAATGACTGTGTGGGAACTGCCGTGCGCCTGGGCGCCAAATCCGTCACCCAGCTGGAAATGATGCCCGAGCCGCCCCATACGCGCGCCGCGTCCAACCCCTGGCCCCAGTGGCCCCGGGTGCTGAAAACCGATTACGGTCAGCAGGAGGCTGCCGCGGTGTACGGACATGACCCCAGAGTATATCAGACCACGGTGAAGGAATTCCTGAAAGATAAAAAAGGAAATGTCCAGAAAGCGGTGCTGGTGAGCCTGGAGCCCAAAAAGGATGAGAAGACCGGAAGAACAAACATGGTGCCGGTGGAAGGCAGCGAAAAAACGGTGGACGCCCAGCTGGTACTGATCGCCGCCGGATTCCTGGGAAGCCAGAAATATGTGACGGATGAATTCGCTGTCAGTCTGGATGCCAGAACCAACGTGAAAACCGCCGCCGGCGAATATGAGACCAGCGTGCCCGGCGTCTTTGCCGCCGGCGACATGCACAGAGGCCAGTCCCTGGTGGTATGGGCCATCCGGGAGGGCCGCGAAGCGGCCCGGGCGGTGGACAAATCTCTGATGGGATATACGAATATCTGAGGTGTAACAGTTCAGCCTTCCGGCTTCACTGTCACACTGTTACAAACAATTTATCCGGGCTTGACATTGGAAATGCCGGTTGTTATAATACGAGACAGGACAAGGGCGTTCTTATTTCAGGCAGATGCAGGAATAAGTATGCCCTTTTTTGTTCCTGACAGCAACAGGAGATACCAGATATCTTTATGGCCATTCGGCCAGGATAGGAGAAAAATATGGAGAATTTCAGCAAAGCGGAAATTTTACAGATGGTGGAGGAGGAAGATGTGGAATTTATCCGTTTACAGTTTACGGATATGTTCGGAGCTCTGAAAAATATCGCCATCCCCTCCAGTCAGCTGATGCGGGCCATGGATAACGGATATATGATTGACGCCTCCTCTGTGGAAGGCGTACTTCGCAGCAGGGAAATGGAGCTGTATCTGCATCCGGATCTGTCCACATTCACCATTCTGCCCTGGCGTCCGCAGCAGGGAAAGGTGGCCAGATTCCTGTGTGATCTTTACCAGGAGGACGGGCAGCCCTACGCGGAAAGCCCCCGCTCCATTCTGAAAAGAGCGGTGGAAAAAGCAGAGAATATGGGATATACCCTGCAGATGAATCCCGAGTGTGAATTTTTCCTGTTCCACACGGATGACAACGGAATGCCCACCACGCTTACCCATGAGCAGGCGGGATATCTGGATACCAGCCCGGTGGATCTGGGAGAAAATGCCAGAAGAGACATTGTCCTCACCATGGAGGAGATGGGGTATGAAATCGTATCCTCCCATCACGAAATCGCTCCGGCACAGCATGAGGTGGATTTTGCTTTTGACAACCTGCTGGAGACGGCGGACAAGCTGATGACATTTAAAGTGGCTGTGCGGACCATTGCCAAACGTTACGGGCTTCATGCCACCTTTATGCCGAAACCGCGGGTGGAGGTCAACGGCTCCGGCATGCATCTGAATATGCGGCTTTTCAAGGACGGAAAAAATATTCTGGAGAGAGCCGACGGCCAGAGGGGGCTGTCCCTGGAAGGACAGGCATTTCTGGCAGGGCTTCTGGATCACATTCAGGGAATGACAGCGGTGATGAATCCGCTGGTGAATTCCTACAAGCGGCTGGTGCCGGGGTTTGAGGCGCCTTCCGATGTGACCTGGTCCTGCAGCCAGAGAACGGCGCTGGCCCGGGTACAGCGGGGAAGAGACTGCCGCACCCAGGTGGAGCTGAGAAGCCCCGACGCGGCGGCAAATCCGTATCTGGTGTTTGCACTGTGCCTGGAAGCCGGACTGGACGGGATTGTGCGCGGCTGTAAGCTCCCCGCAGAGCTGACGGAGAATATCCGGAAGCTGTCCTGCGAGGAAAAGGAGGCGAAGGGAATCCGCAGCCTGCCGGAAAATCTTGGGGAAGCCTTAAAGGGTATGAAAAAGGATCCCCTGGTGGAACGGGTTCTGGGAGAAAAATTTACCCGGCGGTATATCCGGTACAAGAAAGAAGAGTGGAACTGTTATATGGAACAGATCTCTGAGTGGGAGCTGAAAGAGTACCTGTACAGAGTCTGAGATACAGGGGAGACGGCGGATGAGTGTCATTGTTGTGGTATTGCCAAAACTGGAAGATGCGAAAAAGATCCGGAAAATCCTGATTTCTCATGGGTTTTCCCGGGTGACGGCCTGCCAGACCGGGTCTGCCGTGCTCCAGGAAACCGCGGAAAATGAAAGAGGGCTGGTGATCAGTGGCTACAAGCTGCCGGATATGTATTACCGGGAGCTGGCGGAATGTCTCCCACCGCATTTCGAACTGCTCCTGATGGGTTCGGCTGCCGCAGTCAGCGGCGCGGAGTCGGGAATCCTTTCCATCACCACCCCGGTGAAGGTTTTTGATCTGGTCAACACCGTGGAAATGGTCATGAGCCAGATCGAGAGAAGGGCAAAAAAAGAAAAGAAGCTCCAGAAAAAGCGTTCCTGGCGGGAGGAAAATTACATCCGCAACGCCAAGGCGCTTCTGATGGAGAGAAACCACCTGACCGAGGCGGAGGCCCACCGCTATATCCAGAAATGCAGTATGGACAACGGTACCAACATGGTGGAAACGGCGCAGATGATTCTGACGCTGATGTACGATGAGATATAGGAGAAGGAAACATGTTTACAATCAATGAAAATTATCTGAAGCTGCCGGGCAGTTACCTGTTCAGCAATATTGCGAAAAAGGTTGCCGCTTTTCAGGAACAGCATCCGGAAAAGGAGATTATCCGTCTGGGAATCGGTGATGTGACCCAGCCGCTGGCGCCGGCCATCATCGCGTCTCTTCATAAGGCGGTAGATGAGATGGGAAATGCCGAAACCTTTCACGGCTACGCTCCGGATCTGGGCTATGAATTTCTCAGGAAGGCCATTGCGGACAATGATTTCAAGGCCAGAGGATGCCAGGTGGAGGCTGATGAGATCTTTGTATCCGACGGCGCCAAATGCGATTCCGGAAACATCCAGGAAATCCTGGGACTGGACAACAAAATCGCCGTTTGCGATCCGGTATATCCGGTGTATGTGGACACCAACGTGATGGCTGGAAGAACGGGAGCGTATAATCGGGAAAAGGAAAGCTTCGACGGGGTGATTTACATGCCCTGTACCGCGGAAAATGATTTTGTTCCGGAATTCCCCCAGGAGACGCCGGATGTGATCTACCTTTGCTTTCCCAACAATCCTACGGGAGCGGCGGCCACCAGGGAACAGCTGCAGGGCTGGGTGGATTACGCCAACAAAAACGGCGCGCTGATTATCTTCGATGCGGCCTATGAAGCATATATCACACAGAAAGAGCTTCCCCACAGCATTTATGAGTGCGAAGGTGCCAGAACCTGTGCCATTGAGCTGAGAAGCTTTTCCAAAAATGCCGGATTTACCGGTGTGCGTCTGGGCTATACCGTGGTGCCAAAGGACCTGAAATGCGGACAGGTGAGTCTGCACAGTCTGTGGGCAAGACGCCACGGTACCAAATATAACGGAGCGCCCTATATTGTGCAGAGAGCCGGTGAAGCCGTATACTCCGCCGAGGGAAAAGCACAGCTGGCCCAGCAGGTAAACTATTATCTCAAGAACGCCCACACCATTCTGGAAGGGCTGGCCGGCGCGGGATACACCGTCAGCGGCGGCACAAACGCCCCCTATGTCTGGCTGAAAACACCGGGATGCATGAGTTCCTGGGAATTTTTCGATACCCTGCTTTCCGAAGCTGGTGTGGTAGGAACCCCGGGAAGCGGATTCGGCGCCTGCGGAGAAGGTTATTTCCGCCTGAGCGCCTTCGGCAGCTATGAAAATACAATAAAGGCTATTGAACGGATTACGAAGATGTAATCAAAGATATCCATCCTGAAATATCTGGATCTCTCTGGGTATTTCAGGATTTTTTATTCATGACAATGTTTCCATTGTTGAGAAAGCCACGCAGGATGACGGGAGTGCGAGGCACGGAATTATCCGGCTTTCGGAGTAGTGAGAAGAGAAGGAGCCATCCGGCTTTCGGGGTAGCGAGCAGGGAATCCGGCCGGATTCCGGAAATAAAGGAGGAAACCGTATGGAATATGTGATGGAATTATTGGACAAAACAGAAGCGGATCTGGAAACATTTATGGCAGCCCGCCAGGGGACTGTGCTGACCCTCGCGGGGGCTGTCCACAGAATCCGCGATATGGGAGAAATGGCATTTGTAATTCTGCGGACCAGAGAAGGACTTTTCCAGACTGTCTGGGAAGGCGATCTGCTTTTGAGTCTCCGGGAGGCGGCTGTTCCCCGGGTAAGGGAAGGATGCTGTCTGACAGTGCGCGGCAGTGTGCGGACGGAGCTGCGGGCGCCGCTGGGAAGAGAACTGAGGGCAGAGGAATTTTCCATGCTGACAGAGGTGAAGGATCCCCTTCCTCTTTCTATTGGAAAATGGAAAATGAATACTTCTCTGGAGGCCCGTCTGGACCGAAGAGCGCTGTCTCTTAGAAACCTGCGGGAGAGGGCCAGATTCCGGATACAGGAGGGAATCGTGCGGGGGTTCCGGGATTACCTGTATGGCCGGGGATTTACAGAAATCCATACGCCAAAGATCGGGGCCAAGGGCGCTGAGGGCGGCGCCAACATTTTTAAACTCAGCTATTTCCATCATCCCGCGGTGCTGGCCCAGAGTCCTCAGTTTTACAAACAGATGATGGTGGGTGTCTTTGACCGGGTATTCGAGACCGGTCCGGTTTTCCGGGCGGAGAAGCACAATACCCGCCGCCATCTGAATGAATATACCAGTCTGGATTTTGAGATGGGATACATCTCCGGTTTTCTGGATATCTGCCGGATGGAGACGGGATTTCTCCGGTATACCATGGAACTGCTGAAAAAAGAGTACGCGAAAGAACTGGAAATGCTGAATGTGCAGCTGCCCCGCACCGACCGGATTCCGGCGCTGCGTTTTGACGAAGCCAAACGGTTGGTGTCGGAAAAATACAGCCGTCCCATCCGCAATCCTTTTGATCTGGAACCGGAGGAGGAAGAACTGATCGGAAAGTACGCGGCGGAGGAATACGGCGCGGATTTTGTGTTTGTCACCCATTATCCTTCGAAAAAAAGACCGTTTTATGCCATGGATGATCCGGAGGATCCCCGATATACTCTGAGTTTTGACCTTTTGTACCATGGACTGGAAATCACCACCGGCGGACAGAGGATCCACAGCTATGAAAAACTTCTGGAAAAAATCGAACGCCGGGGCATGACCACGGAGGGAATGGAGCAGTATCTGGAAGCCTTCCGCTATGGCCTGCCGCCCCACGGCGGTCTGGGAATCGGCCTGGAGCGGCTGACCATGCAGCTGCTGGGAGAGGATAATGTGCGTGAAGCAACACTCTTCCCCAGAGATATGAACCGTCTGGAACCATAGGAAACAGAAAAATTATGAAGGGATCCATTTATGGCCATACGGCCGTTTTATAAGGAAAGGAGCAGCAATGGGAGAGCGGAGAATTACGGATGATGTGATGGAAAATGTGGAAATTCTTGCCAAGCTGACGCTGGAACCTGAGGAGCGGGAGGCAGTGGTGGAAAAGCTGGAAGAAATCCTCGATTATGTGGAAAAACTCAATGAACTGGACACCGATGGCGTGGAACCGCTGGTGTATATTTCGGATCAGCAGAATGTATTCCGGGAAGATGTGGTCACCGGAGCGGATGGAAGAGAGGCATTGATGGCCAATGCGCCCAGACAGAAGGAGCAGCAGCTTCAGGTACCCAGGACGATCTGACAGGAGGATGAGAAGGATGGAAATACGGGAAATGACAGCCGCCCGGATCGGCCGGGAAATCAAAAGGAAAAATCTGGGAGTCCGGGAGACGGCGGAGGCTTTTCTTGAGGAAATCAGACAGCAGGAACCCCGGATCCATGCGTTTTTGTCGGTGGACAGGAAAAAAACTCTGGAGCGGGTGCGCCAGGTGGAGCAGGGTATCCGTGACGGAAGATATACAGGACCGCTGGCCGGTGTGCCGGTGGCCATAAAGGATAATATCTGTACGAAAGACTGGAATACCACCTGTGCTTCCAGAATTCTGGAAAACTTTGTTCCCACCGGAGATGCTTTTGTGATTCAGAAGCTGGAGGAAGCCGGCATGGTGGTGCTGGGAAAAACCAATATGGATGAATTTGCCATGGGTAGCACCACGGAGACTTCGGCTTTCGGGCCGTCCTCCAATCCCTGGAATACGGATCACGTCACCGGCGGTTCCTCCGGCGGCTCCTGTGCCGCGGTGGCGGCGGGAGAAAGCCCGCTGGCGCTGGGATCCGACACCGGCGGCAGTATCCGGCAGCCGGCAGGATACTGCGGCGTGGTGGGCATCAAGCCCACTTACGGTCTGGTATCCCGGAGAGGACTGGTGGCTTACGCCTCTTCTCTGGATCAGATCGGGCCGGTGGGAAACAGTGTGGAGGACTGCGCGCTGCTGCTTTCCGCCATCGCGGGAAAGGACCTGCTGGACGCCACCAGTCTGGATGTGAAGCTGCCTGATTTTGCCGCGGCGTCAGAGAAATCCTTTGGCGGGATGAAAATCGGCGTTCCCAAGGAATATCTGGCGGAGGGAACGGATCCCCAGGTGAAGCAGGCGCTGGCGGATGCCATCAGCCTGATGAGCCAAAACGGAGCGCAGGTGGAATTTTTCAGCCTGGGACTGACGGACTATGTGATTCCGGCATACTATATCATCGCCTGCGCGGAGGCCAGCTCCAACCTGGAGCGGTTCGACGGAATCAAATACGGTTACCGCTCCGAAAACGGGGAGGGCCTTCATGAAATGTACAAATATACCCGTGCAGAAGGCTTCGGGGATGAGGTGAAACGGAGAATCCTTCTGGGAACCTTCGTACTCAGTGCCGGATATTATGACGCCTATTACCTGAAAGCACTGAAAGTAAAACGTCTGATCAAAGAAGAATTTGACAGGGTGTTTGCCAGATATGACTGCATCCTGGCACCGGTTGCCCCTGACACGGCGCCGCTGAAGGGATCCAGCCTGTCAGATCCTCTGAAAATGTATCTTGGCGACATCTATACGGTGGCGGTAAACCTGGCGGGGCTTCCTGCAGTCAGCCTTCCCTGCGGGCGGGATGATAAAGGCCTGCCCATCGGAATGCAGATCATCGGAAACCGCTTTTCGGAAGAGAAAATCCTGCGGGCGGCCGGATCCTATGAACGGCTCAGAGGAACCTTTGGCCGGGCATGGCATGCGGGCCGGTAGTGAATCGGAAAGAACCTTCTATGGCCATGCGGCCACAGTCAATCAATGTAAGGAGGATTATCATGGCAAAACAGTATGAAACAGTCATCGGCCTGGAGGTCCATGTGGAGCTGGCCACCAGCACAAAGATTTTCTGCGGATGTTCCACAAAATTCGGAGCGGCGCCCAACACCCACACCTGTCCCGTCTGTACCGGTATGCCGGGTTCTCTTCCGGTGCTGAACGGGAAAGTGGTGGAATATGCGCTGAAGCTGGCAGATGCCCTTTCCTGCCAGGTGAACCGGTACAGCAGGTTTGACCGGAAAAATTATTTCTATCCGGATAATCCTCAGAACTATCAGATTTCCCAGCTGTATCTTCCCATCGGACACGATGGCGCGCTGACCATCCATACGGGCGGAGAGGAAACCCTTCCAGGATCCCTTTCTGGCCATTCGGCCAATAATAAGGAAACCCTTCCAGGGTCCCTTTCTGGCCATTCGGCCAATAATAAGGAAAAAACCATCCGGATCCATGAGATGCACATGGAGGAAGACGCGGGCAAGCTGATTCATGATGAGTGGGAAGACTGCTCTCTGGTGGATTATAACCGCAGCGGTGTGCCGTTGATTGAGATTGTATCGGAACCGGATATGCGGACCGCCGATGAAGTGATTGCTTACCTGGAAAAACTGCGGATGATCTGTCAGTATCTGGGAATTTCCGACTGTAAGCTGCAGGAGGGCTCCATGCGCGCCGATGTGAACCTGTCGGTGCGGGAGGTTGGCAGCAACCGTATGGGAACCAGAACGGAGATGAAAAACCTGAACTCCTTTAAGGCCATTGCGCACGCCATCGAGGGAGAGCGGGAACGGCAGATCGAGCTTCTGGAGGAGGGGAAAGAGGTCATCCAGGAGACCCGCCGCTGGGATGACAACAAGGAATACTCTTACGGTATGCGCTCAAAAGAGGACGCAAAGGATTACCGGTACTTCCCGGATCCGGATCTGCCCCCGGTGGTGATATCCCAGAGCTGGCTGGACGAAATCCACGCCAGCCGGCCGGAATTTCAGGAGGAAAAGGCACTGCGGTATCAGAGAGATTACGGCCTTCCGGCCTATGACGCGGGAATTCTGACCCAGACCAAACGGATGGCGGATCTGTTTGAAGAAACTGCCGGATTAAGCGGCCGGCCCAAGGAAGCGGCCAACTGGCTGATGGGAGATACCCTGAAACTGATGAAAGAGGAAGGCATGGAAGCCGAGGAACTGGCATTTTCCCCGGAGCATCTTGCCAGCCTGATTCGCGCGGTGGATGAGGGGAAAATCACGCGCCAGAACGCGAAAAAAGTATTTGCCGCCATGTTCCGGGAAGATGTGGATCCGCTGATTTATATGGAAGAAAAAGGCATGACCATGGTGACGGATACGGGCGCTGTGGAGAAAGTGGTGGAGCAGGTGCTGGCGGACAATCCCAAGACCGTGGAAGAATACCATTCGGGAAAAACCAAGGTTCTGGGCTTCCTGGTGGGCCAGGTGATGCGGCAGATGAAAGGGAAAGCCGATCCCGGCCAGGTGAACCGGATGCTGCTGGAAAGACTGTAAACGGAAAAACGAAGATAAAAGTAAAGATAAATTTTGCAAAATGATTGTCCCGGCAGAAAAAGCATGCTATAATCAAACCAGCAGAAATCCTCCGCGGAACGGAGGTAAAATGGCAAAAACATTAAAGGAACTCACCATCAAGGATGATTTTATGTTCAGCGCGGTTATGGCAGAGGAAGAAAACTGCCGGGGGCTGTTGGAACTGGTGACCGGCATTTCCGTAGACAGGGTGGAGGTAAGCCGGGAGAGAAGCTTCGTATACCATCCGGAGTATAAAGGCGTACGGATGGATGTTTACGCGAAGGATGAAAAGAACACCCGGTACAATGTAGAGATGCAGATGCTGAAAAAGCCTGCGCTGAGCAGACGATCCAGATACTACCGCAGCCAGCTGGATATGGACCTGCTCGTATCCGGATGCGGGTATGAAGCACTTCCGGACACCTATGTGATTTTTATCTGTGATTTTGATCCTTTCGGAAAGGGGTATTACCGCTACCGGTTTGAGAACATCTGCCTTGAGGACGGCTGCATGAGACTGAAGGATGGGTGCTATACCATTTTTCTGAATACCCGTGGAAAGAATGAAAAAGAAGTGCCGAAGGCACTGGCGGATTTTCTGAGATATGCCGGAGCCAGTCTGGAGGAGAGCCAGAGAGATTTTCAGGACGCTTACGTGAAGCGGCTGCAGATGGCGGTCAAAAAGGTCAAAAGCAGCAGAGAAATGGAGGAACGTTTTATGACATTGGAAGAAATGCTGAGAGATGAGCGGAAAGAAGGGGAGGCCAGAGGACGTGCCGCAAGCGTGCTGACATTTCTTGAGGAAAAGGGGAGCGTGCCGCAGGGCCTGAGGGACCGCATCGGACAGGAGAGAAATCTCGACATTTTGCGGAAATGGCTGAAGCTGTCCGCGAAGGCCGAAACGATCCGGCAGTTTGAGGATCAGATGGATCAGTGAAGCACTTTTTAAACAGAATGGCCCCCAAAGGGGCCGGCGATTCTATCTCAGAACCTGCAGAACAGGTCTGAGTCTTGCAACATTTCAAATGACCATTTCAGGTCAGTTTTCATGACGATTCATGACAGTGAAAAGTTCGCGCAGCGTGCTTTCCATTGTCTATGCGGAGGAGTTCTGCTTTTTGGAACAGGGAGCGGCAGAGGAAAATAGAAACAGGAAATTTCCATTGTTTTGTGCCGCCCTGGGGCTGTGAAGAGAGGAAACGCCGCGTTGACAGGCGCCAGGAAATCACATAGAATCATATTGGTAACCAATGGATGCTTAGATACCAGGAGGAATTTTATGAAGAAGAAATGGGCTGTTTTGCTGGCCGCAGGGCTGCTGGCTGCGTCTTTGGCTGGCTGCGGCGGAGCGCAGAAGGAAGAGGGACAGGCGGCGTCATCCGGAGGAACAGATACGGAAAATACTGCGGACGGCGACGGCGCAGAAGCGGCAGATAATGGGGAAAATGTGGAAGAGAGCGGGGAGTCCTCCGGGGAAGCGGAGGAGGATTCCCAGGATCTTTATGTATTTATTGCCGCCAGTCTCTCCAACGCCATGGAGGAGATCAAGGTGGATTATGAGGAACTGCATCCGGAAATCGATATTATTTACAACGCGGACAGTTCCGGTACGCTGCAGACCCAGATCGAGGAGGGCGCGCAGTGTGACCTGTTTTTCTCCGCGGCCACAAAACAGATGGACGCCCTTCAGGAAGGAGGGTATCTGGTAGATGGTACTGTGAAGAATCTGCTGGAAAACAAGGTGGTGCTCATCAAGCCCAAGGGAGGCGAGACCGCTGTGACCGGTTTTGAGAATATCACGGAGGCGGCCAATCTGGCGCTGGCCGGCGAGGATGTGCCGGTGGGACAGTATGCCCGGGAAATTTTCCAGAACCTGGGGAGTTATGACCAGGTGATGGCCATGGAGATCAACGAGGGCGCCAATGTGACGGCGGTGCTGGCGGCTGTCAGCGAGGCTGCCAATGAAGTGGGTGTGGTATACGCCACCGACGCCCAGTCTGTGGCGGATTCCGTGGAAATAATCGCGGAGGCTCCGGCAGGCAGCCTTCAGACGCCGGTGCTCTACCCGGCAGGCGTGGTGAAGGACGACCAGGGAGGCGAGGCGGCCACGCAGGCGGCGGAGGAATTTCTGGAGTATCTGTCTTCTTCGGAAGCAATGACAGTGTTTGAAACCTACGGATTTTCCGCTTACGAGGAATAACGGAGATGGAATGGCTGCGGGAAATCAACTGGAGCCCGCTGTATCTGTCCATAAAAACGGGGGCCGTGGCCACAGTGATCGCTTTTTTTGCCGGTGTGGCGGCTGCCCGTCTGGTGATGCGGGTGAATAAAACGGTAAAATGGATTCTGGACGGTCTGCTGACGCTGCCGCTGGTGCTGCCGCCCACGGTGGCGGGCTTTTTCCTGCTGCTGCTGTTCAGCCTCCGGCGGCCGGTGGGACAGTTCCTTATGGTGAATTTCAATCTGAAGTTTGTTCAGACATGGCCGGGATGCGTGGTGGCAGCCTGCGTTATTGCCTTCCCTCTGATGTACCGGAATGCCCGGGGAGCCTTTGAGCAGGTGGACGTGAACCTGATTTACGCGGGAAGAACCCTGGGAATGACGGAGGGGGAGATTTTCCGGAAGGTGGTGGTTCCCGCCGCCGCGCCGGGGCTGGCCTCGGGAACCGTGCTGGCTTTTGCCAGGGCCATGGGGGAATATGGGGCGACTTCCATGCTGGCGGGAAATATTCTGGGGAAGACCAGGACCATTTCCGTGGCCATCGCTTCGGAGACCGCTGCAGGCAACTACGATATTGCCGGCTTCTGGGTGGCGGTGATTGTGCTGCTGTCCTTTGCGGTGGTATTTCTTATCAATCTGTTTACCGGCATCGGAAGCCGGGGAAGGGGATGGCGTCGGTAAATGAGTCTTCAGGTACATATCAGAAAAAAACTGGGAGATTTCGTGCTGGAAGCGGATTTTGAGCAGGAAGAGGGCTGTATGGGAATCCTGGGCGCTTCCGGCTGCGGCAAAAGCATGACGCTCAAATGTATCGCCGGCATCGAGACGCCGGATTCGGGGAGGATCTGTCTGGACGGGCAGGTGCTGTTTGACAGTGAAAAGAAAATCAATCAGAAGCCCCAGAAACGGCAGGTGGGATTCCTGTTTCAGAATTACGCGCTGTTTCCCACCATGACGGTGGAGGAGAACATTGGCTGCGGCGTCCGGGACAGAAGTTTAAGGAAACAGATTGTCCGGGAACAGATCCAGCGGTTTCAGCTGCAGGGGCTGGAAAAGCTCAGGCCCTCTCAGCTTTCCGGCGGCCAGCAGCAGCGGACAGCCCTGGCCAGGATGCTGGCGGGCAGACCGGGGATTATCCTCCTTGACGAGCCTTTCTCCGCGCTGGATTCCTTTCTCAGGGATCAGATGCACCGGGAGCTGATGGAGATTCTCCGGGAGTTTTCAGGAAAAACGCTGCTGGTTTCCCACAGCAGGGAGGAAATTTACAAATTCTGTGATACGGTTACGGTTATGGAGCAGGGGCGGACCCTGATGACCAGGGGGACGAGGGAGCTGTTCGCTTCCCCCGGCCTGGTATCCGCTGCCCGGCTCACCGGACTGAAGAATATATCCCCGTACCGGAAAATCGGCCACCGGCAGGTGCTTGCCATGGACTGGAACGTCAAACTTCAGCTGCCGCCGGAAGATCCGCGAAAAACGGATGGAAGGGAGGATGGCGGAACGGGACTGACTGACGCCGCGGCGGGAGAACTGCCGGAGCAGGGATTTATCGGGATCCGCGGCCATCATATTCTTGCCGCCAGCGATACGG
>CBJMC01400__coassemble_1088_pt1 | contig 19356 bp, 20 predicted proteins | sample CBJMC01400__metabat2_low_PE_039 | metagenome-assembled genome bin CBJMC01400
ATGAGGAGGAAATCCCAAATGAAACTGATCAAATCTTATCTCCACCGTGTTTTCATCGATGGCCTGTCCGGCATGGCTCTGGGGCTGTTTTCCACGCTGATTATCGGCACCATTATCCAGCAGATCGGAACCTTTGCCGGAGGCGCCGTCGGAAATCTGATTTTTCTGGTTGGAAAAATGGCCGCGGCGGCCACCTGCGCGGGGATCGGCGTGGGTGTGGCCTACAAATTCAAGGAAAGCGCCATGGTAGTGCTTTCCGCCGCCACTGCCGGTCTTGTGGGCGGCTACGCTTCCCAGCTGCTGGCGGGAACGGTCATCAGCGACAGCGGCGCCCTGGTTCTGTCCGGTCCGGGGGAACCGCTGGGGGCTTTTCTGGCCGCCTATGTGGGCATCGAGCTGGGACATCTGATCTCCGGAAAAACAAAACTTGACATTATCCTGACCCCTCTTGTGACCATCGGAGCCGGATCCGCGGTGGGCGTACTGGCCGGACCCCCCATTTCTTCCTTTATGAACTGGCTGGGAAGCCTCATCAACTGGGGAACGGAGCAGCAGCCATTTCTCATGGGAATCGTGGTTTCCGTGCTGATGGGAATGATTCTGACACTGCCCATCAGCTCCGCTGCTCTGGGCGTGATTCTGAACCTGTCGGGACTGGCTGCCGGGGCCGCCACCGTGGGATGCTGCTGCAATATGATCGGCTTTGCGGTGATCAGCTATCGTGAAAACAAGCTGGGCGGGCTGCTGGCACAAGGCATCGGCACCTCCATGTTGCAGGTACCCAATATTGTCCGTAAGCCCATTATCTGGCTTCCGGCAATTCTCTCCAGTGCTATTTTAGGGCCTGTATCCACCATGCTCTTTCATATGACCAGCAATGCCACCGGCTCCGGTATGGGAACCGCGGGGTTTGTAGGTCAGATCATGACCTGGCAGGTGATGACGCAGACGGAGGATCCGGTGATTGTCATGCTGAAAATCCTGGTGCTTCACTTCCTGCTTCCCGGAATCCTCAGCCTTGGCATCTGCTCTTTCATGCGCCGCCATCGCTGGATCAAAGACGGAGATATGAAGCTGGATCTGTAAAGTCAGAAAAAATTTTGCCTCCAGCGCACATGTGGCCGGTATGGGATCTTTTAAAATTCCTTTAAGCTTTCTTAAACTTCCCGGAATTTACCCCATTCCGGCCTTTCCTGTGGTACAATAACCGAAAACCGGCTATTCAAGGAGAATTTGACATGATATTGTTTCTTATAATACCTGCATATATTCTGATCAACTGCTATCTGCTGCACCGTATCTACAAGTGGCTCACCGCATGCTCCGGCGTTTTTCATTCCCGAAAATTTGTAATTCCATATATCACCGTATACACGCTTCTGGCACTTTCGCTGTTGTTTGCTTTTGCACTGCCCTCCTGCGGACTGCAGGTGGCGGTAAAACGACTGAGCAATTACTGGCTGGGAACCTTTCTGTATATTCTGATGTTCGTGGCAATCGCCGATATCTGCCGGCTGATTTTAAAACGGATTCACGGACGGATTCACGATTTCTTTTTTTCCAAAAAAGGATATGTATTTACCGGAATCTTCCTGACTATTCTGACCGCGGTATTCAGTATCTATGGTTCCGTCAACGCAAAACTTGTCCGGGTGACCCCCTATGAGGTCACCATTGACAAAGAGTGTCCCGGAATTGAGCAGCTGAAAATCGCGCTGATCGCCGATCTCCATCTGGGTTACAGCGTGGGGGACGCACAAATGCGCCGGATGGTGGAAAAAGTCAACTCCATGGAACCGGATCTGATTCTGGTGGCCGGAGATATTTTTGACAATGAATATGAGGCAGTGCAGAATCCCGATAAAATCGCCGCCACTTTATCACAGATGAAAAGCAAATACGGCGTATACGGTGTTTTCGGCAACCATGACGTCACGGAACGGCTGCTGGGCGGTTTCTCCGTCTCCTCCCCCGAAGAGGAAGTCCGGGATCCCCGCTTTGAGGAATTTGCCAGGAAGGCCGGTATTCAGATTCTGTACGACGAGGTGGTCTGCATAGAGGATGCTTTCTACCTGGTGGGAAGAAAGGACGCCCAGAAAACCGGCGACGGAGAAGGCCGTCTCTCCCCGGAAGCAATTCTTGGCCAGACAGACACAAACCTTCCTGTGATCGTGATGGAACATCAGCCCCGGCAGCTTCAGCGGCTGGCGGACGCGGGCGCGGACATGCAGCTGTGCGGCCACACCCATGACGGCCAGATCTTCCCCGGAAACCTGGTGATTCCCTTCTTCTGGGAAAATCCCTGCGGCCTTCTCGTAAAGGATCAGATGTACAGCATCGTCACCTCCGGCGTGGGCGTCTGGGGCCCTGCCATGCGGGTGGGGACCGCCAGTGAGGTCTGCGAGATTACCGTTAATTTCAACGCATAATAAAAAGCTGCCGGCTCATCAGGGATATACCCTCCATGAGCCGGCAGCTCTTTTTCTTACTCCGGCCGTGTAAACGGCCCTGTTTTCTGTTCACCGCCCGTTTCCGCACAGCAGCGGCTCCGGAAATCTTACAGCATATGCGCTCTCAGTTCTTTGCCGTCCAGCGGAGAAAGATAAGCGGGAGCAATGTCAAATACGGTCTTGCATCCGGTGGCTCCCTCCGCGGCCAGACGGTTCAGAGCTCTGGCATAGGCCACCAGTACGCTGGAAGTAAATTCCGGATTGGACTCCAGCTTCAGGGAGTACTCGATCATCTGATGGGTTTTCTCTCCCTCTCCTGTCATGCCGCTTCTCATAACGAATCCGCCGTGGGGCATCTTGTTATGGTTTGCCTCAAACTCCTCTTCCGTGATGAAGTTTACCGTGGTATCGTACTCGTCAAAGTAGTTGGGCATGGTCTTGATCTCATGCTCGATCTGTGCCTTGTCTGCGCCTTCCTCGGCCACAATCCAGCACTCTCTCAGGTGTTTCTGGCGGGTGGTCAGCTCCGGCTGGTTCCCCTGGCGCACCTGATCCATGGCTTCCTCCACCGGGATCGTATACTGAATACCTCTCTTCACTCCGGCAACCCGGCGGATCGCGTCGGAATGTCCCTGGCTTACGCCCTTACCCCAGAAGGTATAGGTTTTTCCGTTGGGAAGAATGGACTCCGCATACAGCCGGTTCAGAGAGAACAGGCCCGGATCCCAGCCCACGGAGATCAGACCCACATGGCCGTTTTCGCGGCAGGCAGCGTCCACCGTGTCAAAATGCTGGGGAATATTCGCATGGGTATCAAAGCTGTCGATGACATGGAAATATTTTGCCATCTCCGGCGTCTGTTTGGGAAGATCCGTGGCACTTCCGCCGCAGAGGATCATCACATCGATCTGATCTGCCATATCCTTCGCCTGATCCATCCGGTATACCTGCACGCCTTCGGTGGCGGGTTTTACGCCTGCGGGATCCCGGCGGGTGAAAATTCCTGCCAGCTCCATATCCTCGTTCTGACGGATGGCCAGCTCCACACCTCTTCCCAGATTACCATATCCTGCAATTCCGATTCTTATTTTTTTCATTTAACGATTACCTCCTGCAGAGTCGCAACAGCAAAACTGTCACAAAAGTCTCTAAAAAACAGTTTCATCCTACCATATTTTTCCCCGGTTTTCAACCGTTCCGGCCGCTCTCCCCGATTTCCCTGAGGCCCCGGTCCACCCAGGCGTAATGTTCCATAATGGCCTTCATACCGTTTTTCAGGTCTCTGGCGGCCAGGCAGTGATAAATCTTCTCATGAAGCTTCCGCCATTTTTCCTCGTCGTCCCTGGCGGAGTCCGCCCGCATCATGGCGATCTCCTCCCGGCAGACCTCCGAGAGCGCATCCATGACAACCTGCAGAAGCCGGTTCCCGGAACACCGGATCAGCATCTGGTGAAACTGATGATCCGCCCTGTTTTTTTCCTGGGCGTCCGGATGCCGCATCCGGCCGATAATCTCCTCAAATTCCTGCTTCTCGCCGGGGCCGATCTGGTCTGCCGCCATGTAGAACGCCTGCATTTCCATGGCATGCCGCAGCTGGCTGACCTCCAGATAGCTGGTTTCCTTCATCAGAAGCAGGGTGGAAAATACGCCGCTGAGGCTCCGGCCCATATTGTTGGCCAGATAATTTCCCTTCCCCTGCCGGCTCTCGATGATCCCCATATTCTCCAGGGTTCTCAGCGCCTCCCGGATGGAATTTCTGCTGAGTCCCAGCCGCTCCATCAGCTCCCTCTCCGACGGGAGCCTGCCGCCCACTTCCACCTGCCCGGTTTTCACCAGTTCCTTGATATATTCCACAACCTGAAAATAAACCTTCTGTCCGCTGTTCATAGGAACTTCCTCCGTTCCAGATAATCCAGCACCGCGTCCACCGTTCCGTCGATTCCCAGCTTCCCGCTGTCCAGGCACAGCTCATAATTCTCAGCCATGCCCCACTGCCTGCGGGTGTAATACTGATAAAAGGCAGCCCGGTCCTCGTCGGTCTTATCCACCAGCTTCTCCGCTTCCCTGCGGGAGATTCCCTCATATTTCATCACCCGCTCGATCCGCATATCCCGATCCGCATGGACAAAGAGCGTCACCGCTTCCGGATCCCGGCGGAAAATATAGCCGGAGCATCTGCCAATGATCACGCAGGATCCCTGATCCGCCAGACGGCGGATCTGCGAAAAGGGGGCCTGGCCCAGCTGCTCCTGATCCATACCCATAGCCAGGGCATACAGAAGACTGTTCACCGGCTGTTCCTCATAAAAGGCCCGCACCTCATCGTATACCTCTCCCCGGGCGATTTCCATGAGACCCTTTTTGTCATAAAAGGCAATCCCCAGGCGCTGCGCTATTTTTTCTCCGATTTCATGGCCGCCGCTGGCACACTGACGGCCCACCGCAAGAATCAGCTTCTTCATGTTCCGCTTCCTTTCCAAATTCCCGTTCTCAGATCAGCTCCGCGAAAAAAGAGGCGCCCACCACCGTCAGCAGGCCGGCCACCGCGATGGCCAGGCTACTCATGGCTCCCTCCACCATACCGAACTCCATGGCTTTGGAGGTTCCGATGGCATGGGCGGAGGTGCCCAGCGCCAGCCCTCTGGCCACCGGCTCCTGAATACGGAAAATCTTAAATACCAGCTCCGCCAGAATCGCTCCCAGCACGCCGGTTATCACAATCACCGCCACCGTGATGGTCACGATTCCTCCCAGTTCCTCCGAAACACCCATGCCGATGGCAGTGGTGATGGATTTGGGAAGGAGCGTCACATACTGCTCATGGTTCAGGCCAAACAGCAGGGACAGCAGAAATACGCTGAACATGCTGGCCAGCGTTCCGGACAGGATACCGGCAGCCACAGCCTTGAAATTCTTCCGCAGCAGGGAGAGCTGCTCATAGAGGGGCACCGCCAGGCAGACCGTGGCCGGCGTCAGCAGATAGCTGAGATACTTTCCGCCCTCATTATAGCTGTCATAGTCCACATCAAAGATAAGAAGAACGGCCATCACGCAGATCACCGCGATCAGCAGCGGGTTGAATACCGCCAGCCGGAACTTCTTCTTCAGCAGCAGTCCCGCCTCGTAGCCCAGAAGGCTGATCACCGCCCCGAAAAATACCGAACCTGTCAGAAATTCCTTCACTTTTTCTCCCTCCGTATGATCGCCTGGGTCACGCGGCCGGTGACAGCCATCACAATCACCGTGGTGGCCGCTGTGATCACCAGCACCGGCACACAGACGGGCCTGAGCGCGTCCCAGGCCGTCATCAGTCCCACTGCCGCCGGAATAAACATCACCGGCATAATCTCAATCAGAAATTCTGCCGCTCCCCGCACCTGCTCCACCTTCAGCACGCCGGTTATCAGGGCCGCCAGCATCAGCACCAGCCCGTAAACGCTGGCCGGAATGGGCAGCGGAATCAGCGCCCGGAGCACCTCGCCCAGAAATGAGATCAGCAGAATCCATAAAAACTGTTTTAAAAATTTCATCCTTTTTTCCTCACTGGTAGTACCAGTTAATTATATAAAGCATCCTTCACTCTGTCAAGAGGAAGGATGCTTCTCAGCGGCGCATCTCCGCCGCAGGCCCCTGGCTGTGATGCTCCCGGATCAGTGCCTCCATCTCCGCCAGCGTCATGCAGGGCAGATCCCCGGCCACCGTATTTTTCACGGCAGCCGCCGCATTTCCCATGGCCACTGCCTTCCGGGGATGGGCCCAGTCGGTAAGCAGGCCGTAAAGGGCCCCGGCCACATAGGCATCCCCGCTGCCGATCCGGTCCAGCACCTCAATATTCTCATAGGGTTCTTCTTCATAAAAGGTATCCGTTTCCCCGCTGTAAATCAGCGATCCGAAGGAATGGCGCCTGGGGCTGTGCACCACCCGGCGGGTGGAAGCCACCACCGAGATGGGATACTCCCGGGTAAAGCTTTTCATAATTTCCCGGAGACTTCCCTCCTTCCGGAAGGTCAGTCTGGCCGTATCCTCGGAGCAGAAGAAAATATCCACCAGCGGAAGGATCTCCTCGATGCAGGCCCGCGCTTCCTCCCCGGTCCACAGATTACCCCGGAAGTTCACGTCAAAGGAAATCAGGGCGCCCTGCTCCTTAAAGCGCTTCATCATGGAGACCGCCGTGGCGCGGGCCTGTCCCCCCAGCGCCAGGGTAATGCCTGAGGTGTGAAAGCATCTGGCGGAGGCGTACATCTCTTCGGGGAAATCATCCGGTGAAATTCTGCACGCGGAACTGTTTTTCCGGTCATAAACCACCGCGGGCTTTCTTGGGGCGGAAGCCGTCTCATAATAGTAGATTCCCAGCCGGGCATCCGGCCCCTCCTCTCTGGCCACAAAGGCATCGGAAGCTCCCTGATAACGGATCTGATTGCAGGCCAGATCCCCCAGTTCACTGGCGGGCAGCCGGGTGATCATGCCGGTTTTCAGCCCCAGCTGACCGGCGCCCGCCGCCACATTCAGCTCCGCGCCGCCCACATGCAACTGGAAATTCTGAGTTCTGGAAAGACGCTGGCCCGACGGAGGCGACAGCCGCAGCAGCACCTCCCCCAGCGTCAGAAGATCATACGTTTTCTCCATCCCGCTTACCCCCTGACATGTGAGGCGGTCCGCACCGCCCCCCGGGTCAGCTCCCGGATCCTGTCAAAATTTCCCGCCGCGATCAGTTCCTTTTTCACCATCCAGCTGCCGCCGCAGGCAAACACCTTGTCGCACCGCAGGTATTCCTTCAGATTGGAAGGCCCGATTCCTCCGGTGGGCATAAAACGAAGCCCCGGAAACGCGGAGGCCAGCGCCCGGATTGTATCCACCCCGCCGTACTGCTCCGCAGGGAAAAATTTCACCACGTGCATCCCCCGCTTTACCGCCCGGATCACTTCCGTGGGCGTCACGCACCCCGGCAGCACGGGAATATGATTCACCAGACAGTAGTCCACAATCTCCGAATCAAACCCCGGGCTCACGATAAATTCCGCTCCCGCGTGGAGCGCACGCTCCACCTGTTCCATGTTGATGACGGTTCCCGCGCCCACCAGCATCTCCGGGCAGGTCTGCTTCATCAGACGGATGGAAGCCTCGGCCGCCGCTGTCCGGAAGGTTACCTCTGCGCAGGGAAGTCCCCCGCCTGTCAGCGCCTTTGCCAGCGGAGCCGCGTGATCCGTGTTTTCCAGGACCACCACGGGAACCACCTTGTACTGCTCAATTCTCTTTAACACGTCATTCATGGCGTTTTTACCCCCATCACTGTTATTTTCTTTCATCATAAATCATTTTTCCCGGATTGCCAATAACCAACCGACAGGATTCTTCGGATTTTTCCGTTGACTCTTTGTATCATTTGTATTATTATAAATAATACAAAATTCTTTTACTGAAAGGAGGCAACATCCATGCTGATTACACTGGATACCACCAGCAGTATCCCCATTTACGTGCAGCTGAGAAATCAGATTGTCACCGGCATCGGCCGGGGGAAACTGAAGGCCGGGGAGCATCTTCCCACGGTACGGCAGCTGGCGGCGGACGCCGGGGTGAATACCATGACGGTGAACAAGACGTACCAGCTGCTGAAGGCGGAGGGTTTTATTGAAATTGACCGGAGGCAGGGTGCTACGGTATGCCCGTCAAGACAGGAGGCGGAAGTTTACCGGGAAAAACTGGAAAAGGAACTGGAGCTTCTTTCGGCGGAGGCCTGCCTGAAAGGCATGGGCCGGGAAGAATTTTTAGAGCTGTGCGGCGATATCTTCGGACAGATGCGGCCGGCGGCTGAGGAGGGATAATCGATGATGACGGTGATTTGCTTTATCTTTTTTCTGTTTCTTGATGTGAGTATGATCGGCCTGTGCGCCTACTGCTACTCCGGAAAGGAAAACTGGCAGGAGGGGATGATTCTGGGGATCCACGTTCCCCGGGAAGCCCAGCAGGATCCCCAGGTACAGGCGCTTGCCGCAAAGCACCGAAAGATGTTTCGCCGGTTTCAATGGCTGAACCTGCTGGCGGCGCTGGCGTTTTCTGCCCTGTGCTTCGTCTCCATTGGCATCGGGATTTTTCTGTGGAGTCTCTGGTGCATGGAATATATTTTCGGCATCCTGTTGCTGGGAATGGCACATCAACGGCAAATGTATGCCATCAAGCAGCAGCGCCGGTGGTATGAGGGGGAATGTCGCACCGCCGTCGCGGTGGACACCCGGGTCAGCGCCATGGCCGGCCGGTTTCCTTTTTCCTGGCAGTGGCATCTTCCGGCGCTGGCGGCAGGGCTGTGCCTCTGGGCATTTCCCGGTATCCGCGGAAGATTTCTCGCGGAACCGGGCGAATGGCTGTTTCCTCTGATGGCGGTGCTGCTTCCCGTATTTTTCATCGCTCTCCATATCTGCCTGGCCAAACGGAAAAATGAAGTATTCAGCCAGGACAGCGCGATAAACGAAACGCTAAACCGGCTCCATAAGCGCGCCTGGACCGGAAGCATAATCGGGGCGGACTATGCCTCTTTCGCGGGAATTCTCTACCTCTGTCTGCGGTTTCTGTGGGGAGAAACTCTGGATTTCGCGGACTATCTGTTTTTCTGCGCTGCGGATTTTCTGGGCGCCCTGTGCATCGTGGCCGCGGTGATCCGGATCCGGCAGCGCCGCCGGGAAATCCTGGAGGCGGACCGGACTCCTGTGACAGTGGATGACGACGAATACTGGAAAAACGGATGGTATTCCAATCCCAACGACCGGCATCTGTTTGTGCAGAGCCGGATGAACAGCACCAGCTACTCCATGAACATGGCCCGGCCCGCCGCCAAATGGTGGGTGGCCGTCACCGGCGTCATCTGCGTGGCTGCCATCGGGGTATGTCTGTTTATCGCGGTTCTTTTCGGCCAGCTGGAGCATGCGTCCACAAAACTGGATATGGAAGGGCACACGATTACCATTTCCAATATGCTTTATGACTGCAGCTTTGCCGTTGATGACATACAGGAAATCCAGCTGCTGGAGGAGCTTCCTGATGAAGATTTTTCCCGAACCAACGGGGCAGCCACGGACCGGCTGCTGGTGGGACATTTTGAAGGGGAGTCATCAGGCAGGACAGAAATGTTCCTGTTCCGCAAAGAGAAGCCTCTGATCTGTGTGAAACTTCCGGAGAAAACGGTTTTTTTCAACAGTGACGCGGACGGAGAGACGGAAGAATGGTATGAAATGCTTCGCGGGCTGTGACTCATATCAGGCAGCGTCTCAGCAATGCCAGTCGCTCCCGGAACATTTCCGCTTCCGCCGTCTTTGTTCCAAACCATCCCATATCCACTTCCCCGGTCTGGGGCAGACCGATGCGTTTCACTGCCTCCACCGCCGCTTCCCGCTGAGACATCTTTTCCGGAAACACCGTCTGACAGTTTGCACCTTCCAGGGTATCATAGGCCAGAAAGCTTCGGTTAAAATCCATCACCGGGTACAGAGAAATGTATTGATTCGTCTCATTATCCACCAGAAATCCCCAGTTTTCCGGATGACGGTCTGTATTTCCTGTCAGATAATCCAGGAGATTCATTCCATAATAAGTCACAGGATCCATTCGCCGGCAGATGGAAAGCGTATCCAGGTCGTGGTTGGCAGCAAAGATATCAAAGGACATTTTGGATACCATAGAATACTTTTTTGATGTTACCAGGCGGCTCTTTGTAACCGGCTGTCCCTGGAAGAAGGACTGACGATAGACCACCTGCGGAATCGCAAAGCACTGACAGATCCTGCTGGCCAGCAGTTCCCGCCACACTGCATCCTCATCTCCGTCTTTCAGAAGATAAAATCCGTCTTTTCTCCGAATCCACGCTTTGGGGAAGCACCCCCGGGTAGACAGATCCTGCGCCAGTTGCTGATTTGTCACTGTCATCTGCCGTCCCCGCAGGGAAATCTCCACCAGCGCTTCGTTCAGTGTATGATCATACAGATTGATTTGGGCAAACGTGGTATTCTCCCCCATTTTTCTTACCCAAAACACGTCTGTCAGAGACACACAGTGATAAGACAGGGAAATTTCTGCCCGATCCCTGTCTGTTACCGCCTGGGCGGCGCCTATGCTGTTCAGAATTTCCTTTGCATATTTCCTGTCCAGAGACAGCACCCGGGAAGCACACCAGTAATAAAAATTATCCAGATTATTCTGCCGGACATCCACATCCCAGTCGGAGCCTTCTTCCTCCAGATACAGATCGTAGGGCAAAAATGTTTCTTCCAGAATCCATGCCTGTCCCGTCCGGGAAATTCTGGCCGCCGTCCGCTCCATATGCATGATTTCATAAATTTCAGGTTTACGCCCGCCGTCTTTTTTTCTGTTGACATCCGCCTCAAATGAGGGTTCAAAAATCAGATCACTCATCTGTCATTTCCACTCTTTCTGGCCGTATGGCCATTAAGGCATCCCCGAAAAGGGGGGCTTTTTTTCATAAAAGAAAGTATATCTGACACTTCTGGATTCTTTCCCGTCCACATACGACCAAAAGGTGAAATACAGCTTCCTTCCGTCAATTTCCGCAATTTCCTGCGGAGCACTTACACCGGATCCCGCATTTTCAAAATTCAGGCAGGAAATTGTCAGGATATCCCCCTTCAACCTGCTCTGTATCCTGACTTCTCCCGATTCGTTTTCCATAAAATTCAGCCGGATCTCCATGGAAAATCCCTGCTCCATCTCCACCCGGATCCGCAGATCTTCCTGGCGTCCAAACAGAAACGTCTGACCGCTGGCAATGATATCGCAGCCGCCTGAGCTTAAATATATCTGCATCAGTCTCACCTCGATGTTTTCTCTTTTGAACTATGGTAACACGAATACTTTCCCGTTTTCAAGCAGAACAGTCCGCAGGCCCCGACATTTTGTAACAGTTGAATTATCAAACAGGGCGGTATGGCTCTCCCGCCATACCGCCCCGCGGCAATTCCATCTTCCATTCTTTTCAGACACGTTCTCCTGCCGTATCCTTGTCTCTATGTATTACTCTCCCAGGAAGTAATGTCCGTAAGCGTCTGCCGCCATGATGGCCGCGTAAACCTTCTCAGGGGTCACCTCAAAGGGCATGTTGTGGAGGGTGTCATTTTCCGCGCAGGCAGCTTTCGCCACGGCCATGATCTTCTCCTCGGTGATATCCTTCACGCCCAGCTGTCCTAGGGTCACAGGAAGTCCCACTTCGATGCAGAAGTCAATGACCTCTTCCAGTTCCTCGGCGGATACGTTCTCCAGCACCAGCTGGGTAATGGTTCCGAAGGCCACCTTCTCGCCGTGGTACATATGATGGCATTCCTCCAGCACCGTCATGCCGTTGTGGATGGCATGAGCACCGGCCAGGCCGCCGCTCTCAAATCCCATACCGGACAGCAGGGTGTTGGCCTCGATCACCTTCTCCACTGCCGGGGTGCAGACACCTGCCTCCAGGGCACATTTTGCCTTCACGCCCTCTTCCATCAGTGTATCAAAGCAAAGCTTTGCCAGCGCCATGGCCGCCTGGGTGCATTTTCCGCCGGCACAGGTGGTAGCATCGGAACGCTGGCAGGCACGGGCCTCAAAATAGGTGGCCAGGGCATCTCCCATACCCGCCACGGTGAGGCGCACGGGGGATTTGGCGATGATATCCGTGTCCATCATCACCAGATTGGGGTTGGCGGGCAGAAACAGATATTCCTCGAAAACACCTTCGTCGGTGTAAATGACAGAAAGAGCACTGCAGGGCGCGTCTGTGGAAGCGATGGTGGGGCAGATGACCACCGGGGTCTTCTGATAATAAGCCACTGCTTTGGCGGTATCGAAAATCTTTCCGCCGCCCACTCCGATCACCAGATCGCAGCCGTTCTCCTTCATGATGCCGCACAGACGGTCAATCTCCTTTTTGGAACATTCGCCGTTGAAATAATCAAAAACCGCTTCACAGTCCACGCCGGAAAAGCTGTCCTCGATTTCCTTTCCGATTCTCTTGTATCCGCCGGCGCTGATGAGAATCAGAGCTTTTTTCCCATAGGAAGCCGCATACGTTCCCAGTTTCTTCATTTCGCCTGCGCCCTGGACATATTTGCCGGGGCTGATCAGAATATTTGCCATTTTGCTTACCTCCTGTATCCGAGAGAATTTTGTTAATTTTTTAACCAACATCTATTGTATAAGAAACTCCTGCATATGTCAACCGGTTTTACTGGCCGCCGCTTTCTTTCCGCATCCGGCGGCAGACAAGAAGCGGAATGCTCATACAGAGGGCCGCCAGCAGCGCCAGACACAGCGTCATCTCCGGCAACGGATATCGAAAAACAAACCAGGCGGCCCTCTCTTTCATCCACCTGCCCGCAAGATACAGCAGCGCCGAACCCGCTGCCAGCACCGGCAGGGCGACGGCTGCCCAGCAGAAGGCGCCCTCCCACAGAAGCATTTTCCTGCCCTGCTTTTCTGTCATTCCCACACTTTCCAGAACCGCCAGCTCCCGCCTGCGGACAGTCAGTCCGGTGAGGGTCACATTGGTGTAATTCACCAGCCCCATGACTGCCAGCACCGCACACAGCACGCCCATCACCATCCGGCTGGACGAGATATAACCGGCCTCCTGTGCCAGAAGATCTGATTTTGCCGTAAGGGTCACGGTTCTGGGATCCAGCATGGGGATAACCTGTCGCCCGTTCTCCTCCTCAAACTGCCGGTTATACGCATCCAGCAGCTGATTCAGGGTAACCTTCAGCACGGGCTCCGTCTTCCGCTCCACATTCAGCTCCACCCGGAAGGTCTGCTGGGGCAGTCCCAGCCTCTCCAGCCCCTCCCGGCTCACCAGAAGATAAACCATCCGGGGGCTGTTCCAGGCCAGATCCAGCTTCGGAAATCCCTTCTGGCTGCCGTTCAGATAACCGGCAAATACCAGATTTCCGCCGCCCTTTCCCTCCAGATCCGTAACCGGAAAATCCTCTCCGATCCGCCGGTTTCCCTGCTTTGTAAGAGCAGGAGACAGCAGATCCTGATGAAGCAGCAACGCTCCCGCTCCGCCTCTCACCGCATCCACATCCACCGTCAGCCCCTTCTCCCGGGCAAATCCGTCCAGCTGGCGAAGAAAATCTTCATCCACCGCATGAATGGTTACCGGCAGAACCTCCGCCTGGCTCTCCGTCTCCGAAACAAATTCCCGAAGCACCTCCTCACCGGCGGAAATTTTTCCAAATGCTCCTTCTTCCACTCTGCTCTCCGAAATCCCCTCAAGCCCCAGAATCTGCTCCTTCAGCGAATCCGGAAAAAATTCTGTGTCCGCCGGGAAATTTCCGGCTTCCATGGAGGAAGCGTAACTGAGAATACTGAAATCCGAATGTTCAGAATCAATTTCATGGGTCCGGTCCATCCCCGTGGTAATCACCACCGCCGCCAGCGACACGGTGATTCCCAAGGCCAGGGACAGAACCGCCGCAGCCATCCGCCCCGGCTGGCGAAGCAGATTTCTCAGCGCCATTCTACGCAGGAGACTGCGGCTCCGGAATCGTCTCCCCAGCCGGATTGCCGGGGAAACCTTCTTTCCCGCGCTCACATACCCGGCCGCCTCCACCGGCGTCATCCGGATCACCCGGATCCACGCGGGCATGGCCCCGGCAATGGCCACCAGCAGCACAAACAGTATGGAAATTCCCAAAAGCCAGGGATGGAATACGGAAGCGGCGGAAATGCTTCCCAGGCCATAAAGATACATTCCGGACAGCAGCCGGGGCAGTACCGTCACCGACAGCAAGCCGCCCACAATCCCGCCGGCGACACAGCCCCGGACGGCAGACCGGGCCGTCTCCAGGGCGCTCATCCACGCCAGCTGGCCGCCGGTGGCTCCCAGCGTTTTCAGCAGGCCGTACTGGCGGATATCCCGGGTCATGGAAATGCTCATGATATTCCGGATCAAAAGCCAGGCCGCCGCCAGGATCACCACCGCCAGAAGGGCGGCCGTGTCAAAGCCTCCGGTCATCTTGTAAACCGCCTGCCATGTCATGGAATTTCCCCCGAAAAACTGCTGGCTCTCATCCCGCATTTCCACATCCCCATACAAAAGCTCCTCGATATCTTCTTCCGTGATGGAATCCTTCTGCTGAATCAGCAATTCCGTATGCTGATCCATAATCCGCGCTTTCTGTTTCAGGGAATCCAGAAATTCCCGGGAAAAATAGCCGTCCGGCCTGCCGTTTACCGGATCCACATACTCCGTATACCAGCCCGACAGCCGGAAATTTGCCCGGTACACGCCTCCGCCCTCTTCCAGCGTAATTTCCAGAGGAATCTCCATTCCCTCCTGCCAGTCGGTGATTCCCATGCTCTGAAGCGCTCTCACCGGAAGCATCACTTCTTCCTTCTCCCGGGGATATCTGCCGCCAATATCCGTATATGCCGGAGCCTGCATGACCTCCCAGGCCTCCGCGTCCAGCACACGGCAGAAAAAATCTTCTGTTTCTCCCACCGTCACCCGTTCCCCGGTGCTCCGGATGTAAGGGAGACTGTCAATGGTTTCCTTCTGCCGCGGGGTGGATCTTTCCAGCACCGTATATGCGGCGGTTCCCAGGCTGCGGGTATACAGAAGCCGGTCCGCCTCAATTTTCCCCAGGGCCAGGCCGAATACAGCCGTCAGCATCAGTACCGCAAAGGCCGCCGCCCCGGTAAGGATCCGGTTCCGGCCCCGGTTGGCCTGTCCGTTTCTTTCGGCCAGCTGCCGGATAATGGCTCCGTTATTATTTCGCATAGCTGTCACCCGTCACCTTTCCGTCCCCAATCCGGATAATCCGGTCCGCCATCTGGGCGATTTCCTCGTTGTGGGTCACCACCACAATAGTCTGGGAAAATGCGGCGGCGCTGGATTTTAAAAGTCCCACCACCTGAATACCGGTGGAGGAATCCAGATTCCCCGTGGGCTCGTCCGCCAGAATCACCGCCGGTTTTGCCGCCAGCGCCCGGGCCACAGCCACCCGCTGCTGCTGGCCGCCGGAAAGCATGTGAGGCATACTGTGCAGCCGGTCCGCCAGCTTCAGCGTATGAATCACCCTTTCCAGAAACGCCGGATCCACATCCCGCCCGTCAAGCCGCAGCGGCAGGGTAATATTTTCCTCCACATCCAGCACCGGCATCAGATTATAGTTCTGAAAGACAAAACCGATATTTCTTCTGCGAAATACCGTCCGTTCGCTGCCCTTCATCTGATCCAGCCGCTGTCCTCTCACCAGAATTTTCCCCTCCGTGGGCGAATCCAATCCGCCCAGCATGTTTAAAAGCGTGGTCTTTCCGCTGCCGGAGGAACCCACCACCGCCACAAACTCCCCTTCTCCGATGGAAATGGAAATCCCGTCCAGAGCCCGTATCTGGCCGGAGGGGGTCTCGTATATTTTCTTCAGATTTTCCGTGCGAAGTATTTCCATATCTGCCTCCTGTTCTGCCGTATTTCCTGCCGTCATTGGCGGTTGCGCAATCAGACTTCCCGCCTTTTTTATAGTATAGCAGAGACTCCTTACAAACTGCTTACAGGCTGTAGATTTTTATGATTTCTCTCGAAAAGTTGAGGATATTTTTTTGTTCTGAGAAAATTTTTCAATAAAAATCCGGGATTTTTAAGACAGGTTCCTCTCTTCCCTGTCTCAAAATCCCGGATCCGCATTTTTATTCTTCCGGCAGGTAAATGGCTGTCTCCAGCCCCTGCCTTCTTCTCGTCACCTTCATAAAACCGTCATGCTGCCGGACAATCTCCCTGGCCAGATACAGTCCCAGACCAAAGCCCTCCGATCCCCGGGTCCGCACGCCCCGGTAAAAGCGCTGAAAAATCAACGCTTCTTCCTCCGGCTCAATACCCACGCCAAAATCCCGCACCAGAATCCGCGCGAACATCTCATTGGCGGTCAGCTCCACCTCCACCACCGACTCCGGCGGAGAATATTTGATGCTGTTGTCCAGAAGATTGCAGACAGCCTCCCCCAGCCAGACAGCATCATGGCGCACCGGTTTGGGATGCTCTCCTGTCATAAGAAGCTCTATTCCTTTTTCCTCCGCAGCCTTCTGCTCCTGCAGAATACAGTCCAGCACCGTTTTTTCCAGATCCTCCGCATCCTTTCGGATCTGAATGATCCGTTGCTCCAGTCTGGCCATCTTGAGAAATCCCTCCGTCAGGAAACGGATTTTGCGCTCGGCGTCCTTCACCGCATCCAGACAAAACCTGCACTCCCCGGGATCCTCCTCCATGTCCAGCAATTCCAGATAGCTCTCCAAATTTGCCAGAGGATTTCTCATCTGATGAGCAAGCTGGGCGATCATCTCCCGGATTTCCTGCTGATCCCGCGCCGCCCGTTCTCTGCTTCCGGCCATGGCATCCGAAAGCCGCATCAGCTGGTGGCGTATTTTTGAAGGCAGCGTATCCTGACTGGTATCCGAAAGCCGCAGCGTTTCTCCAGCCAGCAGTACCTCCAGCGCCCGGGAAAACTCCTCCATCTCGTTCCTTTTTCGTCCCATTTCTCTCTCCCTGTATGCAGCAGTCCTGGTTATTTACCGAAGGTGTAACCCATGCCGAACACATTCCGGATGTATACCGGGCTGGACGGATCCGGCTCAATTTTCTTTCTCAGCCGGTTCAAGGTCACGTTTACGGTATTTTCCTCCACAAAGGAACCCTCCGCATCCCAGATCTGCTGCAGAATCAGCTTCCGGGTCACCACCCGCCCCTGATTTCTTACCAAAAGCTCCAAAAGCGCGTACTCCCGGGCGGTAAGCCGCACAGGCTCCTCCCCGCAAAAAACCTGTTTCCTGTCAAAATCCACCGTCAGCTCCTGGTATCGGAACGTCCTGCGCTCCCGCCCGCTCCGCCGCAGAATGGCTTCCACATGTTTCAAAAGCACCGGCAGAGAAAACGGCTTCACCAGATAATCATCGGCGCCGCAGTCGAAAGCCCTCAGCATATCCGCTTCCTCATCCCGGGCCGTGAGGAACAATACGGGAATCTCTCCCTCCCGGCGCGCCATCCGGCAAAGGTCAAGCCCCTCTCCGTCCGGGAGACCAATATCCACGATCATCAGATCCGGCCCTCCGGCTGCCAGCTTCCTGCCCTCCGCCAGCGTGTGGGCCCGGGTTACCTGATAACCGTTTTTCTGCAGCATGCGGGCCAGAGCTTCATTCAGCATACGGTCATCTTCTACAACAGCGATTGTGTGCATAGGGTCTCCTTCCGTTTTACAGTATTGTTTTCGAATTCAAAACCGTTCCCTATCGAAATAAATATTGATACTTCCGCCGTTGCTGCAGCAGGATTTGTTTTACTCTTGCCTTGATTTCATCCGAATAATACTGTTCTTTTTCCAAAAGTTCATCAATCGTATGTTCATTAAAGGAAAAATGCAATGTTTGCCCATATATGCTTTCCACCGCATCAAGCTGTTCATCAAAATCCAGGCACAAAGTTTTCGCTCCCACCTGTGGTATCAGCTCTGTAATTTCTCTGTTCATGGGATAGTCCATGATCAAATCGGAAAGCAGCGCCGCGCCATTATCAAAAACCGGGCAATAATGAAATTCACCCAAATCATCACACAATACCGCAATATTGTGGGTATGCCGATCCTCGTTAAGAAACAGCGCATCTATGGTGAGCAGCCTGACAAGATACGCGCCAAAATTTTTCAGTCCTGTCATCTGCTCTACCTGCTGCACAAGAAACCGGCAGCGCTCTTCTGTTTCCTGTATTCTGTAAATACTTTTGTAAAGACTCTGCGCGTAAGTCTGATAAAAAAGCCGCTCCAGAGTAATAATCTGCCATCCCTGAGGAAGAAAGCTTTTACTTTTGCATCCCAGATACCTGGTGCTTTTATACAAAATCTCCTCGGTTTCGTATAAAATAAATTCATCTTCTTCCATGTTGGAATATCTCAGCAATTCGGATACCATATACTCTGATAATCCTTCGTAACCGGTATAATCCGCTTTGTACCAGATTCCCTGGCGTTCCCATTTTAACTGGTTACCCTTAGAGGAATGTACAACGGGGACAGCCGCATATTTATCGGATAAATTGATCATATCATCACCTCTCAATTTCTATCCAGAAATTGTCCTCCGCCATCCTTCCTTCCGTTTTCTCAATGATCAGAAAAGGATCGTAAAAGGGCAGATTTAATTGTTTCAGAATAATCTTCATTTTATCTCTGGTTCTGGGGAAGCATCTGGATTCAAGAAATTCTTCATAGTCTTTGTAGGAAGGGTGCTCATTCCTTCCAAAGGCACAGAAAAGAGGATCTTTCCTGAAATTTTTAATCCGTATCTGCTGCGCGCGGTCATCCACATCAATTACTGTACACAGCTGATCTTCATACATATATCTGAGCCGGAGCGGCAGTTCCTTTTCCGGAATCAGCAGTTCCTCCAACATTTCCGGGTGCTCCCGAAGGATGCAAAGCAATGCCGCGGCCGCTCCTTTTGCGGTGCCCTGCCTGCTCTCCCAATACTCCACCGTTTTTACGGACACCCCCATAAGACTGGCCAGCTCCCTCTGTTTCAGTTTCAGTTTTTTCCGAATGCGTTTCACTTCAGCGGCAGCCAATGTTTCCTGCAATGCAAATTCCATGCCGACCCCTCCCTGATGCTGTTAATAAGGTATACTCCTGATTCCCGTAATTTCCGGCGATTTCATGTAAACTGTCCTATGTGAATAGTATAACACAATCACTACTAAATATAAGGGGTATTTTTATTTTTTTCTACTAAATTTTAGGGTTTAATCTGCGACAACGCATATTCTTCCCTGAATCATCTGTCATCCGAATATTTTTGTACAATGATCTGCAAAAATAAAAAGGCTCCAAACCCAGCTGTTTATAGGGGTTTGAAGCTCTTCTACAAAAGGCGCAGACCGGATTTGAAC
>CBJMC01400__coassemble_1115_pt1 | contig 18582 bp, 18 predicted proteins | sample CBJMC01400__metabat2_low_PE_039 | metagenome-assembled genome bin CBJMC01400
TGCGCGAAGGCACAAGGCGAACGAGGGCGCTTGCGCACTCACTCGCCGCCGCCCGCGAGCCGTTAGGCGTGCGCGAAGGCACAAGGCGCCACACGCTTCTGAAAATGAAAAGCGAGGTTTACAAAAAAATGAGAGACATGGAAAAAATTCTGGAAATGGATAAGATCAAGGCCATGCTGAAAGAAATGGCCTGTACGAAAAAGGCAAAAGAGGAAATCGATACGATGAAGCCCCTCCTGTCGGCCAGAAAGGTGAAAGCGGCCCTGCGGGACACCACCCAGGCCCGTCAGCTGATGGAACATCTGGGAAATCCGCCGCTGACTTCTTTTGCCAACATGGAGGAGTATCTGGCCTGTGCCCGGCAGGGCGGGTGCCTGATGCCGGAGCAGCTGGAGGAGGTGGCCCAGACACTGGCCGCCGTTTCCCGGCTGAAAGGCTATCTGAACAAAGGAAAAACCTGGCAGATCGGCCTGTCCTGGTATGAGGAAAATCTGAATCCCATGGATGCGGTGCGGGAAGAAATTTCCCGGATGATCCGGGGCGGCCGGGTGGACGACTATGCCACCGGCTGGCTGCGGGATATCCGCAGAGAAATCGCCGGTCTGGAAATCAAAATCCGGGAAAAGGCGGACTCTCTGGTAAAGGTATACCGGGAAATTCTGACGGATCAGTTTTCCACCATCCGCAGCGGCAGAATCTGTCTGCCGGTGAAAAAACAGTTCCGCTCCCGCATCCCAGGCAGTCTGGTGGACCGTTCCTCCACCGGCAGTACCTGCTTTATCGAGCCTGCGTCCCTGACAAAGCTGCAGACAGAGCTGGACGGCTGGCGGCTGGAAGAAGAAAATGAAGAGCGTACCATTCTCTACACACTCACAGGCATGCTGGCGGACGCGGAGGAAATTTTCCTGGAAAACCAGCGGACCTTTGAGCGGCTGGATTTCCTGTTTGCCAAAGGAAAACTGTCTATACAGATGCAGGCTGCGGAACCGGAGATCCTTTCGGAGAGAGAAATCCATCTGGAACAGGGGAGACATCCGCTGATGGACCGGGAAACCTGCGTGCCGCTGGATTTCTCTGTGGGAGGCGGCTTTCGGGGTGTGGTAATAACCGGCCCCAACACCGGAGGAAAGACGGTGGCCATCAAGACGGTGGGCCTGAATTGCCTGATGGCCCAGTGCGGCCTTCACGTCACCTGCAAAAGGGCCAGACTCTGCCTCAACAATCAGATTCTCTGCGACATCGGCGACGGCCAGAACATTGAGGAAAATCTGTCCACCTTCTCCGCCCACATCACCAATGTGCTGGATATCCTGGCCAGATCCGGGCCGGAAAGCCTGGTGATCATGGACGAACTGGGCTCCGGCACAGACCCCACAGAGGGCATGGGAATCGCGGTGGCCATTTTGGAAGAACTGCGCAAATGTGGCTGCATTTTCCTGGTTACCACCCATTATCCGGAGGTGAAAAATTACGCCGAGGAGGCCGAAGGTCTGCAGAATGCCCGGATGGCTTTTGACCGGGAAAGTCTGAAACCCCTGTACCGGCTGGAAATCGGAAAAGCGGGAGAAAGCTGCGCCCTGTACATTGCCAAAAAACTGGGGATGCCCGCTGCAATGCTGCGCCGGGCGTCACTGGCAGCCTATGGACAGGAGACAGAAGATATCGCCAAAGACGCCGTATCGGAAACCATCCGCAAAGCGCCGGCCGCCCGTCTGGAGCGGGAGCCGGGCAGAAAACAGCAGGAACGGGCAGAAAAATTCCAGGTGGGTGACAGCGTCATGGTGCTGCCGGAAAAGAAAATCGGCATCGTCTTCCGCAAAAGCGATGACCGGGGAATGTTGCGGGTACAGATGCCCTGGGGAAAAATCCAGGTAAGCCACAAACGGCTGCGGCTGCAGGTGGCAGCAGACCGGCTGTATCCGGAGGATTATGATTTCTCTATTATCTTTGACACGGTAGCCAACCGGAAACTGCGCCACCAGATGGAAAAGAAACATGTGGAAGGCGCGGAGATTGTGTTGGAAAAATAAGACCTTCCTGTGCCTGATGCGTCCGCTGTTCCGCGTAAATATCCTGTTAAAATCAGGTATAAAATCGTATTACTATATGGAACAGCAGAAGAAAGTGTACTAAAATAGGGAGGATGGTACGGATATATGGCCGGTATCCGTGATATCTTAAAATCCATATGGCCGATAGTTAAAAGAAAGGGTAAAAAAATGAGCGATAAAAAAGGAAAGGACGTTTCAGGCAAAACCGGCAGGCACCTTCTGATACAACTGTTTCTGTCCACGCTGACACTCAGCGCGTTCACGTTCGGAGGCGGTTATGTGATTGTGACTTTGATGAAGAAGAAATTTGTTGACGAATATCACTGGATCGATGAGGAGGAAATGCTGGATCTGGTGGCCATTGCCCAGTCGGCGCCGGGGGCCATTGCGGTGAACGGGGCGATTGTAGTAGGATTTAAGCTGGCTGGCATTGCCGGGCTTCTGGTGTCGGTGCTGGCCACGGTGCTGCCGCCGTTTGTGATTTTGTCGGTGATTTCGCTGTTCTATGAGGCTTTTGCCTCCAATGAGATCGTGGCGCTGGCCCTGGCGGGAATGCAGGCGGGCGTGGGAGCGGTGATCGCCTCCGTGGTTTATGACATGGGAAGCGGCGTGGTGAAATCCGGGGACTGGCTGGGAATTGTTCTTATGGCAGTGGTGTTTGTGCTGAACTATTTCCTGAATGTGAATGTGATGCTTCTGATTATTGCCTGCGGGCTTCTGGGGGTCGTGCGGACACTGCTGGGATCCCGGAAGGGGGAAGGAGGAGAGGCCTCATGATGATCTATCTGGAATTGTTTCTCAGCTTTCTGCAGATCGGCGCTTTCAGCTTCGGAGGCGGATACGCGGCCATGCCGCTGATTCAGCATCAGGTGGTGGAGCTGCATGGATGGCTGTCTCTGGGGGAATTTACGGATCTGGTGACCATTTCTCAGATGACGCCCGGACCCATTGCCATCAACTCCGCCACCTTCGTGGGCACAAAAATCGCCGGAGTGGGCGGCGCGGTGGTGGCTACTCTGGGCTGTATTCTGCCCTCCTGTATTCTGGTGACGTTGATTGCATGGGTGTATCTGAAATACCGTTCCATGCGTCTTCTGCAGGGAGTATTGAAAACGCTGCGCCCGGCGGTGGTGGCTATGATTGCGGCAGCGGGCATGCTGATTATTGTGTCGGCATTTTTCGGGGAAGGAAATCCTGTTTCACTGAATACCTTTCATGTGGCAGAGGCGGTGATTTTCGCAGGGGCCCTGGTGCTTCTCAGATGGAAGAAAATGAACCCCATTCTGGTGATGGTCCTGTGCGGAGTGGCCCAGGTGGCGGTGGGGCTGGCGGGAAAACTGGTAGGGTGAACTGTAACGGGGTGAATTCCAACACGGTTAAACACATCTTGAGTAATTTATGGAGAACATGATATAATAGATGAAAGCGAGCCGGAGAAAGGTAAATCATAACAGGAGATACAAAATGGAACAGACGACTGCGGTTATGAAAAGTATTGCACGGATACACAGCGATTTTCCAGCCAAATTTGGCATCCCGCGGCAGAGCGGGCTGGTGGAAGAGCTGCAGGCACTGGTGGTGATGGAGCCGGAGTTCCGGGTAGCGGAGGCATTTCGGGGGCTGGAGGGATTTTCCCATATCTGGCTGATCTGGCAGTTTTCCGGCGCTGTGCGGAACACCTGGTCGCCCACGGTGCGTCCGCCCAGGCTTGGCGGCAATCAGAGAGTAGGGGTTTTTGCCAGCCGTTCGCCTTTCCGTCCCAACAGCATGGGACTGTCCTGTGTGCGGCTTCTGGGGGTGGAATACCGGGAAGATCTGGGTCCGGTGCTTCGGGTCGCCGGGGCGGATCTGATGGATGGAACCCCCATTTTTGATATCAAGCCTTATGTTCCCCTGGCGGACTGCCGGCCGGAGGCAGTGGGGGGATTTTCCGACCGGTTCGGTTCTTACCATCTCCGGGTGGAGATGGAGGAACGCTGGAAGGAAAAGGTACCACCGGAAAAACTGGATGCCCTTCTGGGAGTGCTGGGGCAGGATCCCAGGCCTTCTTACCAGAAAGATCCGGAACGGGTATACGGTATGGAATTTGCCGGGATGGAAATTAAATTTCGGGTAAACGAGGATGTGCTGACAGTCTGCGGGGTGGAAATGACCGAAGAGAACCAGTCACACAGGTGATTGTGGGAATAAATAAAAGTTGGAATCGGAGGAGTGACAGTATGCAGAATTATTCAGGAGAAAAGGATCTTCAGTACCATTTACAGATCCGTCCGGGGGATGTGGGCAGATATGTGATTCTGCCGGGCGACCCAAAACGAAGTGAGAAAATTGCCGCCCATTTTGAAAATCCGCGGCTGGTGGCGGATAATCGTGAATTCGTCACCTACACGGGAACGCTGGACGGGGAGAAGGTCAGCGTCACCTCCACGGGCATCGGAGGCCCTTCCGCCTCCATCGCCATGGAAGAGCTGTCCCGCTGCGGCGCGGATACCTTCCTGCGGGTGGGAACCTGCGGCGGTATTGACATGGATGTGAAAGGCGGGGACATTGTCATCGCCACCGGCGCCGTCCGGATGGAGGGATGCAGCCGGGAATACGCGCCCATCGAGTATCCGGCGGTGGCTGACCTGGATGTGGTCTGCGCCATGCGGGACGCGGCCCGCAGGCTGGGCTATACGTATCACACCGGCGTGGTGCAGTGTAAGGACGCCTTTTACGGCCAGCATGAGCCGGAGAAAATACCGGTGAGCTATGAACTGCTGAACAAATGGGAGGCCTGGAAGCGGCTGGGCTGCAAGGCGTCGGAAATGGAATCGGCGGCCCTGTTCATCGTGGCCAGCCATCTGAAGGTACGGTGCGGATCGGATTTCCTGGTGGTGGGAAACCAGGAGCGGAACGCTGCAGGCCTGGACAATCTCATTGTCCACGACACGGAAGCGGCCATCACGGTGGCGGTGGAAGCCATCCGGCAGCTGATCCGGCAGGACCGGGGACAGTGAGCTGGCAGGAAAGAGGTGTTTGAGACTTTGAAACGTTACAGACGGATTTTTGTGATTGTGCTGGATTCCCTGGGGATCGGCGGCGCGGCGGATGCCGGGAATTACGGGGATCTGGGAGCGGATACCCTGGGACATATCGCCCAGCGGGTGCCCCTTGCCATCCCGAATCTTAAGAAGCTGGGCCTGGGGAACCTGCATCCGGCCCCGGGGCTTGAGGCCCAGGCGCGTCCGCTGGCAAAGTATATGGCCTTGCGGGAGCAGAGCGCCGGAAAGGATACCATGACCGGCCACTGGGAGATGATGGGGCTTCACATCACGAAGCCTTTCAAGACCTTTTCGGAGCATGGATTTCCCCCGGAGCTGATTGAGGAGCTGTCCCGCAGGTGCGGACGGAAAATCATCGGCAATAAAAGCGCCAGCGGCACGGAGATTCTGGAGGAGCTGGGGGAGGAAGAGATTCAGAAGGGGCACCTGATCGTCTATACCTCCGCAGACTCTGTGCTGCAGATCTGCGGCAACGAGGAGACCATGGGCCTGGAGAATCTGTATCACTACTGTGAGATTGCCCGGGAACTGACCATGAAGGATGAGTGGAAGGTAGGACGGGTGATTGCCCGGCCCTATGTGGGAAAGAAGAAGGGGGAATTTGTCCGGACAGCCAACCGGCACGACTACGCCCTGAAGCCCTACGGAAGGACGGCCCTGGACGCCCTGAAGGATGCGGGATATTCGGTGATTTCCGTGGGGAAAATCTACGACATTTTCGACGGTCAGGGGCTGACAGAATCCAACAAATCCCAGTCCTCGGTACATGGGATGGAGCAGACCATTGCCATTGCCGGGAGAGAATTTACGGGGCTGTGTTTCACCAACCTGGTGGATTTCGACGCCCTGTGGGGCCACCGGAGAAATCCGGAGGGCTACGCGGCGGAGCTGGAGCGTTTTGATGAGAAACTGGGGCAGCTGATGCCGCTGCTGGGTGAGGAGGATCTTCTGATCCTCACGGCGGATCACGGGAACGATCCCACCTGGAAGGGGACGGACCACACCCGGGAGAATGTGCCGTTTCTTGCCTGGTCGCCGTCCATGAAGGAGGGAGGAAATCTGGGAGAGGCCGATACCTTCGCGGTGGTGGGAGCCACGGTGGCGGATAATTTTGAGGTGGAGATGCCGGAGGGAACCATCGGCAGATCGGTTCTTGACCGGCTGAGATAAAAAATGTCCCTGCGGGGATACCTTTATGGCCATTCGGTCAATAAATAATAATGAAACGAAAGGAAAACGCTGTATGACAAAAGAGGAGATACTGGCAAAAGTGGATCACACGCTGCTGAAGCAGACGGCCACCTGGGAGGAGATTCAGAAGCTCTGCGATGAGGCTGCTGCTTACCATACCGCGTCTGTATGTATTCCGCCCTGCTATGTGGCAAGGGCGGCGGAATATCTTCAGAAAAGAACGGCTGTCTGTACGGTGATCGGATTTCCCAACGGAAATACCACCACCGGCAGCAAAGCGGCGGAGGCCCGGGAAGCAGTAGCGGACGGGGCGGATGAGCTGGATATGGTCATTAATCTGGGCATGGTGAAAGAGCAGGCCTGGGATTGTGTGCTGGAGGAGATCCGAACGGTGCGGGATGCCTGTCCGGATCAGGTGCTGAAAGTGATCATCGAGACCTGTCTGCTGACCCGGGAAGAGAAGGTGCGGATGTGTGATGTGGTGAACCGGTCCGGGGCGGATTTTATCAAGACTTCTACCGGATTTTCCACAGGGGGCGCAACCTTTGAGGATGTGGAACTTCTGCGGAAGTATTCGGATCCGGGGGTGAAGGTAAAAGCGGCGGGCGGAATCGCCTCGGTGAAGGACGCGGAGACATTCATCAGCCTTGGGGCGGACCGGCTGGGAACCAGCAGGCTGATCCGGCTGCTGGCTTAGGATAACAGGGGGGTGAAACGGGCCATGAAATTTACGCTGAGAGACGATGGAAAACGGCTGTTTCTGGTCTGTCTGGGAGCACTGATTTTTTCTTTCAATATGAAAAGTTTTGTGCGGGCGGGAAACCTGCTGCCGGGCGGAATCGCCGGAATCACAGTACTGATTCAGCAGATCGGTAACGAATATTTCCATGTATCCATTCCCTATTCGGTGGGGAATCTTCTGCTGAATTCCGTTCCTGTTTTTATCGGAATCCGTTTTGTGGGAAAGAAATTTACGCTGTACAGTTGTCTGATGATTGTGGTATCCAGTATTCTTACCGATGTTCTCCCTGTGCAGCCCATTACTTATGATGAGCTGCTGGTGGCGGTTTTCGGCGGATTGATCAACGGATTTGCCATCGGCCTGTGTCTGATGGGGAAAGCCAGCAGCGGAGGACTGGATATTGTGGCGGTTTATCTGTCCCGAAGATGGAATATTGATGCCTGGAATTATACTCTGATGCTGAATGCGGTGATTCTGGCGACGGCGGGATTGATTTTTGGCTGGGACCGGGCACTGTATTCCATTATTTTTCAGTTTACCAGTACTCAGGTGGTTCACGCCATGTATCAGAAACACCGGCAGCATACGCTGCTGATTATCACCAACCATTCCCGGGAGGTATACACCACTATTTCCCAGTGTACCAGCCATGGTGCCACGGTGTTCCGGGGCATCGGCAGCTATGACGGACAGGAGAGGGATATGGTTTACTCGGTGGTATCCAGCGACGAGGTGAAAATGGTGCTGAAAAATGTCAGGGAAGTGGATCCCGCGGCATTTATCAACACGCTGCGCACCGATTATATGACAGGAAGATTTATACAGAAAAAGGAAGACTGACAAATGGAACAGAATGTGAATCTCCTGGAGGGCTCCATCGTAAAAGGGCTTTCCAGGCTGGCATTTCCCATCATGGGAACTTCCCTGATTCAGATGGCTTACAATCTGACGGATATGATCTGGATCGGACGGGTCAGCAGCAACGCGGTGGCAGCCGTGGGCGCCGCCGGTATGTATCTGTGGCTGGCCAACGGGATTGCCACAGTGCCCAGGATGGGCGGGCAGGTGAAAGCCGCCCACGCGCTGGGCGCGGGGGAGACGGAGCAGGCGGCCGGATACGGCAAGGCGGCCATTCATATGGGGCTGATTATGATTGCGGTCTGCACGGTACTCTGTCTTGTATTCAATGGGCCGCTGATCGGATTTTTCAAGCTCAATCACAGGAGTGTGGTCCAGGATGCCAGAGCTTATCTGGTAATTGTGGGGGCAGGACTTATTTTCTCCTTTATGAACCAGATTTTTACCGGCCTTTTTACGGCCATGGGAAACAGTATCGTCACCTTCCGGTCCACGGTGGTGGGGCTTGCGGCCAATATTGTGCTGGATCCGGTATTTATCTTCGGAACCGGCCCCGCGCCGAAACTGGGGGTGGCGGGAGCGGCCATCGCCACAGTGCTGGCTCAGGCCATCGTGTTCGGCATGTTTCTTTTGGCGGCCAGGAAGGATACGGTGTTGTTTGGAAATATCCGGCTCAGGTCGCCCAGCCAGAGGGAGGACTGGGCGCAGATCGCAAGGATCGGAGTCCCTGTGGCGGCCCAGAGTATTGTATTTTCCAGCCTTTCCATGGTGATTGCCAGAATCATTGCCGGATGGGGAGACGCGGCGGTGGCGGTTCAGAAGGTGGGCAGCCAGATCGAGTCCATCTCCTGGATGACCGCTGACGGATTTTCCACGGCAGTGAACGCTTTTGTGGCGCAGAATCACGGCGCCGGAAAAAAGGAAAGGATCCGGAAGGGCTATGGAACCGCCATGGGGCTGATGGCGGGCTGGGGATTGTTTACCTCCCTGGTGCTGATTGTATTTCCGGGAGTGATTTTCCGAATCTTTATTGAGGAACCGGCGGTTCTTCCCATGGGAGTCTCCTACCTGAGAATCCTGGGAGTCTCCCAGCTGTTTATGTGCATGGAAATCACCACGGCGGGGGCTTTCCAGGGGCTGGGGCGGCCTATACCGCCGACCGTGGTTGGAGTTGTGGGAAATGCCTCCCGGATTCCCATGGCGCTGATTCTTTCCGGTACACTGCTGGGACTTGACGGAATCTGGTGGAGTATCAGTATTTCCAGTATTGTGAAGGGAATTCTTGTGCCTGTCTGGTTTCTGTTTGTACTGAGGGCATTTATGAAAAGGGACATCAAAACAATCTGAACAGAGGAGTAAATGACCATGAAAAATGAATTGCTGCATATAGGACCCTTTACCATTTACGGTTATGGACTGATGATTGCTATCGGCGTCATTTCTGCGTATTTTACCGCGGAATACCGGGCGAAGAAACAGGGGCTGGATCCGGACCGGGTGTTCGGGCTGGTGGTCTGCGCCGTGCTGGGCGGATTCCTGGGAGCGAAACTTTTGTATTTTATTACCGAGCTGCCGGCGATTATAAAGAACCTCTCCCTTCTTCTGGATCTTTCCAACGGTTTTGTGGTGTATGGAGGAATTATCGGAGGCATTTTCTGCTGTCTGGTTTACTGCCGGAAAAAGGGGATGGTGTTTCTGAAATATTTTGATCTGGTGATGCCTTCGGTGGCTCTGGCGCAGGGGTTTGGCCGCATTGGCTGTTTCCTGGCAGGCTGCTGCTATGGAGAAGAGACGGACAGCCCCATCGGAATCGTATTTCACGAGTCGGCCTACGCCCCCAACGGGGTGAAGCTGATACCCACCCAGCTGATTTCCAGCGGACTGGATTTCCTGCATTTTCTGGTGCTGATCTGGCTGGCCAGGAGAGTGAAGGCCGACGGTCAGGTGGCCGGATGCTATCTGATTTTCTACAGTGTGGGACGGTTTATTCTGGAATTTTTCCGGGGAGATATGATCCGGGGAAATGTGGGCGTTCTGTCCACCTCGCAGTTTATTTCCATTTTTATCTGCCTGGCGGGAATTGTAATGGTAGTGTACCAGGGTAGAAAGGCAAAAGCGCAGGAGAGCGTTGTCTCTTCAGAAGAGGAATAAACAATGGGACGCCGCGGGAGCTGATTTTCGGCTGCTGCAGCGTCCTTTTTTTGTACAGATTTCTGTTGACAACCGGGAATAAAGTGGTATAATCCAGTTAAATATTTAGAAAGTTATCTAAATATCTAAAAAAGATACAGGAGGTACGGGGAAAAAAGAAGGAGGAGGTTTTCAATGCTTAACGATGCTTTCAAAGCACTTTCGGATCCGACCAGAAGAAGAATCCTGGAACTTTTGCAGGAGCGGGATATGTCAGCGGGGGAGATTGCGGACTGTTTTGACATGGCGAAGCCTTCCGTCAGCCATCACCTGAATGTGCTGAAGAACGCGGGATTCATTCTGGATGAACGAAAGGGACAGAACATTATCTACAGTCTCAACACGACAATTTTTCAGGAAATCATGAAATGGTTTTTTGACTTTGGAAAGGGAGGAAACCAGAATGAGAAACGGGAATAACAGAATGAACTGGATTTTGCTGGCTTTGTGCCTGATTTCTCTGGCGGGGCATCTGCTGATTCTTGAGAGACTTCCGGAGCAGATTCCTGTCCACTGGAATGCAGCGGGGGAGATCGACGGATACGGGCCCAAAAGCATGGATCTGATTATGGGGGTAATTCCCCTGGGAATCTGGGTACTGATGACGGCGCTGCCGCGTCTGGATCCCAGAAGAAAGAATTATGAGAAACACCAGAAGGCTTACGGGATACTTACCCTCCTTCTGACCCTGGCCATGATCGCCTTCTCCTGGATGACGGCGCTGGCTGGCCTGGGCTACAACGTGGATGTGGGAATGTTGATCCCCATGGTGCTGGGCGTGGTGTTCGTGGTTATGGGAAATTATATGCCGAAGATCCGCTCCAACTATTTTGTGGGCGTGCGGACGCCCTGGGCCATTGAAAATACCTGGGTATGGCGGAAAACCCAGTGGATGGGCGGTATTTCCTTTATCGTTATGGGCGTGGTGATCTTCGGATCGGTATTTCTCCCGGCAAGTTTCCGGACGCCGGTGCTGCTGGTGGTGCTTCTGGGAGGCGTGGCCTGGGATTACCTGTATTCCTGGCTGATGTTCCAGAAGGCAAAAAAAGAAGGAAAGCTGGGCCGTTATGAGGAGGAATCAGAAGATTAATATTGACATATGCCAATAATAGTCCTATACTGAATACGGAAAGAAGGAGTGCGGCGTCCCGAAGGGGGCGCCGCCCGCGGGAAAGGAGAAGCTATGCCGAGAACCAGCAAACCGCGGCGGGTGGGCGCCATGCCCCGCTGCTGCCGTTTCGGGGCGGAAGCGGCCCGAAGAAACAATTTTCACATCGCCATGACGGTGGAGGAGTATGAGACGATCCGGCTGATCGACTATCTGGGCAAAACCCAGGAGGAGTGCGCCTCTCTCATGAATGTGGGGCGTGGAACCGTGCAGATGCTGTACGCGGAGGCCAGAAAGAAGCTGGCCAGGTTTCTGGTGGAGGGCTGCCGGCTGGAAATCGGCGGCGGCGACTTCGTGCTGGACGGCGCCGGCCGGGGCGGATGTCCGGGCAAAGGCGGCGGCTGTCGGGCGGCGGACGCGGCAGAGCCTGTCCGACCGTATGAAAAGAAAGGGGACGATCTTATGGTTATTGCAGTGACGTATGATAACGGAGAAGTGTTCCAGCATTTCGGACACACAGAGCAGTTTAAGCTTTACCAGGTGGAAAACGGCCGGGTAGCCGCCTCCAGGGTGGTGGATACCGCCGGCAGCGGCTACGGCGCGCTGGCGGGATTTCTGAAGGAGAACGGTGTGGACGTGCTGATCTGCGGTGGCATCGGAGGCGGCGCGAGAAATGCCCTGGCCAACGCCGGGATTCAGCTGTTCGGCGGAGCCTGCGGAAATGCGGACGCGCAGGTGGAGTCCTATCTGGCAGGCACTCTGGCCTATGATCCGGATGTACAGTGCAGTCACCACGGTCATGGCCATGAGGGCGGAGAATGTCATGGTCATGGAAACGGCCATGAAGGCGGAGAATGTCACAGCCATGGAAACGGCCATGATGGAGGAGAATGTCACAGTCATGGCGGCGGGGGATGTCACAGTCATGGAGATGGCTCCTGCGGGGAGCCGGAATCCCACTAAAAAAAGAAAAAATGGAGATGCTGCTTTCGTCGGGAACGGAGGCAGCATTTTTTTCTTGCGTTTCCACTGTGTTGAGCTTACAATAGTTGCAGATGCAATTATTTATGCAGTGGGAGGAGCAGGTTATGCTGATACGATTGTTGTCTTATGCGCACCAGTATAAGAAGTATACCGTGGCCGCAGTGGTCTGCGTGACGGCGGAGGCGGTGTTTGAACTGATTATTCCGCTTCTGATGGCTGACATTGTGGATGTGGGCGTGGCCAGCGGGGATATCCGGTTTATTTTTCAGCGAGGCGTACTGATGGTGGTGTGCGCGGTGCTGGCTTTGATTCTGGGCATCGGCAGTTCCCGGTTTTCCGCCGTCTGCGGACAGGGGCTGGGAGCCGAGCTGAGGAAGGAGGAGTACCGAAAGCTGCAGGGATTTTCCTTTTCCAACATTGACCATTTCCGTACGTCCTCGCTGATTACCCGGATGACCAGCGATGTCACCAACATTCAGAACGCGGTTTCCAGCGGGATGCGGCCCCTCTGCCGTTCGCCGATCATGCTGGTGATGGCGGTGGGTTCTTCCTTTTACATCAATCCCGGTCTGGCGCTGGTGTTCTTTGTGGCGGCGCCGGTTCTGGGGATTCTGCTGTTTCTGATTATCCGGAAGGTGCAGCCCCAGTATGGGAAAATGCAGCGGGCCATCGATCTGGTGAACCGGATCATCCAGGAAAATCTCACCGCCATCCGGGTGGTAAAGGCCTATGTGAAGGGGGATTATGAGACGGAAAAATTCCGTCAGGTCAACGAAAATCTCCAGAGTATTTCCGAAAAATCCTTCCGGACGGCGGCTCTGAACATGCCGGCCATGCAGTATGTGATGTATGCCACCATTCTGTGTATTCTCTGGTTCGGCGGCGGGATGATCCAGGCGGGGGATATGCAGGTGGGCGAGCTCACCGGATTTCTCAGCTATGTGCTGCAGGTGCTGAATTCTCTGATGATGATGTCCAATGTGTTTCTCATGCTGAGCCGGTCGCTGGCCTCCGGCGCCCGGATTCTGGAAGTGATCGACGAGAAGGTGGATCTCACCGATGACCAGGCGGAGGACCGGCAGGTGACGGAGGGGTCCGTGACCTTCGATCATGTGTGGTTCAAGTACAAAAAAGAGGCAAAAGAGTATGTGCTGTCGGATATTTCCTTCCACATCGGGGCGGGACAGACCGTGGGAATCATCGGGCAGACCGGTTCCGCCAAGACGACGCTGATTCAGCTGATCCCCCGGCTCTATGAGGCCACGAAGGGGCAGGTGATGGTGGACGGGATTCCGGTGGAAAAATATCCCATGAAGCATCTGCGGGACGCCATCGCCGTGGTGCTGCAGAAAAATACCCTGTTCAGCGGTACGGTAAAGGACAATCTCCGCTGGGGAAAGGCGGACGCCACCGATGAGGAAATTCAGGAGGCCTGCAGGATTGCCTGTGTGGACGAATTTATCGGGCGGCTGGAAAACGGCTATGACACCCAGCTGGGCCAGGGCGGCGTCAACGTGTCCGGCGGCCAGAAGCAGCGGCTGTGTATTGCCCGGGCCATTCTGAAGCATCCGAAGGTGCTGATTCTGGATGATTCCACCAGCGCCGTGGATACGGCCACCGAGGCGAAGCTGCGGCAGGGGCTGGCGGAAAAACTGCCGGGAATGACCAGGATCATCATTGCCCAGCGGATCACCTCCGTGCAGGAGGCAGATCAGATTATTGTGCTGGACGACGGAAAAATCCATGGCATCGGCACCCATGAGCAGCTGCTTGCCGCCGATGAGATTTACCGGGATATCTACGAATCCCAGCAGAAAGGTTCACTGGAAGAGGGGGTGATGGGATAATGGCCAGCGCGAGAGATATGAATTATAAGCGGCCCAAAGACACCAGGAAAACGCTGTGGAAGCTTCTGCGGTATCTGGGCGGCCACAAATGGCTGCTGCTGGTGGTGGCGATGCTGGTGTTTATCAGCAGCGGCGCCAATATTCTGGGCACCTACCTGGTGAAGCCGGTGATCAACAATTACATCCTGCCGGGGGACGCGGCAGGTCTGACCCGGATGCTGATTTTCATGGCGTTCATGTACGGGGCAGGGGCCACAGCCACTTACGGGTATAACCAGCTGATGGTGCACACCTCCCAGCAGGTGGTGAAGGAAATCCGCCAGGATCTGTTCGCCCACATCCAGAAGCTTCCGCTGGGATATTTTGACACCCATTCCCACGGGGAGCTGATGAGCCGGTTTACCAACGATGTGGATACGGTGCAGGAGGCGCTGAACAACAGCTTTACCCTGGTGATTCAGAGCTTTCTGACCCTGGTGGGAACCATGACCATGCTCTGTGTGCTGAGCCTGCGGCTGACGCTGATTGTGGTGGTATTTCTGGTGCTGATGTTTCTGATGATCCAGTACAACAGCAGGAGAGGAAAGAAATACTTCAGGAAGCAGCAGGAGTGTCTGGGAAGCATCAACGGCTTTGTGGAGGAAATGGTGGCAGGCCAGAAGGTGGAGAAGGTGTTCAACCATGAGGAAGCGGATTTTGAAGAATTCTGCAGGAGAAATGAGGCATTGCGCCAGGCGGCCACCCGGGCCCTTACCTACTCCGGCATGACCGTTCCCACGGTGGTGAGTTTGTCTTATGTAAACTATGCGGTGTCTGCCTGCGTGGGCGGCCTGTTTGTGATGGGGAATTTGATGGACCTGGGCGGCCTGGCCTCCTATCTGGTGTATGTGCGCCAGAGCGCCATGCCGGTGAACCAGTTTACCATGCTGCTGAATTTCCTTCTGGCGGCCCTGTCCGGCGCGGAGCGGATTTTCGATCTGATGGAAGTGGAGCCGGAGGTCGACGAGGGACAGACGGTGCTGTGCAATGTGCAAAAGAATCCGGACGGGACTCTTACGGAGTGCGCCGCCTACACCGGCGATTTTGCCTGGAAGCAGCCGGACGGCCAGCTTAGGCTTCTGCGGGGAGACGTGCGGTTTGACCAGGTGGTTTTCGGCTACAATGCTTCCAAACGGATTTTAAACGGCATCAGCCTGTACGCCAAACCGGGGCAGAAGATCGCTTTTGTGGGTTCCACCGGAGCGGGAAAAACCACGATCATCAATCTGATCAACCGGTTTTACGAGATTCAGAGCGGCACCATCACCTATGATGGCATTGATATCCGGGATATCCGCAAGGATGACCTGCGGCGTTCCCTGTCCATGGTAATCCAGGATACCCATCTGTTTACGGGAACCATTGCCGACAATATCCGGTACGGACGGCCTCAGGCCACGGACCGGGAGGTGGAGGAGGCGGCCAGAATCGCCAATGCGGACTCTTTCATCCGCCGTCTGCCGGAGGGGTACCAGACCATGCTGCACAGTGACGGCAGCAATCTGTCCCAGGGCCAGCGGCAGCTGCTGGCCATTGCCCGGGCGGCCATCGCCCAGTGCCCGGTGCTGATTCTGGACGAAGCCACCAGCTCCATCGACACCAGAACGGAGAAGCTGATCGAAAAGGGCATGGACGCCCTGATGGAAAACCGGACCGTGTTTGTCATCGCCCACCGGCTCTCCACCGTACGCAATGCCAAAGCCATACTGGTGCTGGAGCACGGGGAGATCATCGAGCGGGGAGACCATGAGGAACTGCTGGCACAGAAGGGACGGTATTATCAGCTGTATACGGGGATGATGGAGCTGGAGTGACGGGATATCAGGGCGCGAGGTATATGGCCGGAGGAGATCTGCGTGGCCGGCCCGCGCAGGCTGTACTGTCGGAAGGAGAAGATGTGATATGGAAGACAGACTGCTGGAACAAAAGGATGAAATCCGCAAGATTATGGTGCAGATGGAGGGAAGCAGAAAAAAGATTCTCCGTCCGCATTTCCTGGATCTGGGACTGACGCTGGGTATGGGACAGCCGAGAATTCTCAACCAGCTGTGCAGAAAGGACGGAATTACCCAAAAGGAGCTGGCTGATCAGTGCCATCTGGATGTGACCACCCTGTCCAGAACCCTGGACCGGATGGAGGAGGCCGGATGGCTGGAACGGACAGTTAACCCGGGAAGCAGACGCTCCTTCTTTATCCGGCTGACCCCGGAGGGACGCAAGAAGGCTCTCCGGGTGCGGGAACATTTTGAGCGGCTGGATGAGCAGATGTGCCGGGGATTTTCACCGGAAGAGCTGGATCAGCTGGAAAATTTCCTGAACCGGATGCAGGAAAATCTGGAATCCTGAGGATTTATGAGACAATCTTTGCTTAAGGAGGAATGAACAATGCTTGAAATCGGAACAAAGGCGCCGGCTTTTGAACTGCCGGATCAGAACGGAGAAATGCATACGCTGGAGGAATACCGGGGAAAGAAAGTGATTTTATACTTCTATCCCAAAGACATGACCGCCGGCTGCACAAAGCAGGCCTGCGCTTTCGGGGAGCTTTATCCGCAGTTTGCGGAAAAAGGAGCGGTGGTGCTGGGCGTCAGCAAGGACAGCGTGGCCTCCCACAAGAAGTTTGAGGAGAAATACAGCCTGCCCTTTACGTTGCTGTCGGATCCCCGGCTGGACTGCATCCAGGCCTATGATGTGTGGAAAGAGAAAACTATGTACGGCAAAAAGACCATGGGCGTGGTGCGGACCACCTATCTGATCGATGAGGAAGGCATCATTGTGAAAGCCTTTGGAAAAGTAAAAGCAGCGGACAATCCCGCCCAGATGCTGGCGGAGCTGGATGGGGAAGGCTGAACTGTTATGGAAAATACGCAAATGGGCTGCGGCCCGGGCAGTACTGAGCAGTGATATGCTCCCTTCTGCCCGGGCCGCAGCCCATTTGGTGAGAGAGGCAGTCAGCCATTCAGCTGATAAGCCACCAGAGCGATGTTCCAGCAACCTTGCCGGTTCAGCTCCCGCTCGAAGTCATGGATTTTTTCCAGACATCCCGGCGGCAGATCCGCCACATGGCAGGAAATGCCGTGGCTGGGAGCGGTGAGCTTCTCTGTTTTCTGATTTCCCTTATCTGACATGGAAGTACCTCCTGAACAATTTTTGCAGACCGCCGCACAGCGACCTTCCGGTAAAGACGGAGCCTGCAGTTTTGGTTGGCTGCCTGCAGTTTCGCCGGCCGCCCGCTGTCTTGGCACGGACGGAGGCAAGAAACGCGTTATCCGGCTTTCCCGAAAGATCGGCTGCGGCGAATCAGTACCTGTGTCCACAATCAGTATGGCCCGTCAACAGAAAAATATGCTGCAGGATGTCACGCTGTATTAACGGCGAGATCACGGGACCTGCGAATGTCATGCCGCGGGAAAAGCAGCATATGTGTATGCTTTTGTGACAGTGAAGCCCGGAAGGCAGAACGGCAACCTGAAATCCTACCCTTCCTTTTGTCTTTGCATTGCGGTTCGTCTCCCGGTGTGTTAAAATTGATACAGTCTTTCGGTCCCGCCTGTTCACAGGGAAGAGGACCGGACATAGAATGTTTCATACCCATTTTAGATAGGGGCATATCAATGAAAACCCAGAAGGATACCTCAAAGGCTATACGGCCAATGATACGGAAACTTTTATGGCCATACAGAGGAAATCTTAAAGAAAGACCATGCCCAATCATAAGAAGTAATAAGGAGAAAACGGAATGGAAGAAGCCTATGAAAATTTTGCCCGGGTCTATGACCTGTTTATGGATAATATTGATTATCCTGCCTGGTGCCGGTATCTGACCGGACTTCTCCGGGAATATCAGGTGACGGAAGGCCTTGTACTGGAACTGGGCTGCGGCACCGGCTCCATGACGGAACTGCTGGCCGGGGAGGGCTACGACATGATCGGCGTGGACAACTCCGAAGAAATGCTGGAGGGAGCCATGGAAAAAAAGGCGGCTTCCGGCCACGATATCCTTTACCTGCTGCAGGATATGCGGGAATTTGAACTGTACGGTACCGTGCAGGCAGTGGTCAGCGTCTGCGATTCCATGAATTACATCCTTGAGGAGGAAGAGCTGCTGCAGGTGTTCCGGCTGGTGAACAATTATCTGGATCCCGGGGGAGTATTTATCTTTGATATGAACACACTGTATAAATACCGGGATGTGATCGGAGATACCACCATCGCGGAAAACCGGGAGGAAGGCAGCTTTATCTGGGAGAATTTCTTTGATGAAGAGACAGGAATCAATGAATATGAGCTGACGCTGTTTCTGCCGGAAGAAAACGGTCTGTTCCGAAAGTACGAGGAAGTACACCGTCAGAGAGCCTACGGGCTGGATACGGTAAAGGAACTTCTGGTTCAGGCCGGACTGGAATTTGTGGCCGCCTATGACGCATTTACCAGAGAGCCGCCGGGCCCGAAAAGCGAGCGGGTATATCTGGTGGCCAGGGAATGTCAGAAGAAAAACGGCGGGTTCCAATGAATTTGGGGAGGATGT
>CBJMC01400__coassemble_1134_pt1 | contig 18195 bp, 17 predicted proteins | sample CBJMC01400__metabat2_low_PE_039 | metagenome-assembled genome bin CBJMC01400
GACGCTGAAACCGGGAGAGACGATCAAGATTCCCACCGGGATCCGCGTTTCCATGGAAGAAAACTGGGTGCTTCATTTGTATCCCAGAAGCGGACTGGGCTTCAAGTACCGGCTGCAGCTGAACAATACAGTAGGTATCATTGACAGTGATTATTTCCATTCCGACAATGAAGGCCATATCTTTGCCAAAATCACCAACGACAGCCGGGAGGGAAAGACGGTAGAACTGAAAGCCGGCGAAGGATTTATGCAGGGTATTTTCCTGGAGTACGGAATCACTGAGGATGACTGCGCTATGGAAAAAAGGAACGGAGGATTCGGAAGCACCACCGGAAAAGCCTGAGATTTAACCTGGATTTTTCCAGGGTCAGAGGATGATTTTACATAAAAGAGTTATAATTACACTGCACAGCGGGTATACCGCGGTGCCGAAGCGGGGGATTCGTCCTGTTCTATCCCTCGGATCTCCGTGTTCGCGGACGGAGAAGCCTGTTTTCTTGTTTTCAATCAGAGCGGGCGGATCTTCCGCAGGAAAAAAGACTGCTGCACACCCCTGCGGCAGTTTTTTTATGTCATAGGAAATTGCTTTCCTATGACATAAAAACGCTCCGCGAGGATCGCACTGCGGCGGAATGGAAGATGTCGCTTGCGCGACCCGCCGCAGGCGGAGAATCCTGCAAAGCAGGATTCTTTCTTGTTCATGGCAATGAATTCTGATGATATTTACAGCCAATTAACGTTGTTTAACAATACTTTAACAGGAACCTTCGAATAGATTTTGCAAACATGCTGCATACTATAACTGTCTCAAGAGAAGTACAACAAGAAAAGGGAAACCTGATCCCGCAGATCCATAAGAGACGGATCTGAAAGAAAAAGAAGAGGTAAAAGGAGAAAAAATTATGAAATTGAAAAAAGTAGCAGCAATTTTTGCAGCATGTGTAATGGGCATGAGCATGGTGGCCTGCGGAGGAAATGACACAGGAAGCACGGATTCCGGAGAGACCACAGAAACCACCGAAAATACAGACAGCGCTGAAAGCAGCGATGACAGTGCGGCGGCAGAAACCACTGAAGAGCCCACAGAGGAAGCAGCGGCTGAGGACCTGAGCGGAGCTATCGCCACCGGAGGATCCACCAGTGTGGAGGATGTAATCGGATCTCTCAGCGAGGCATTTATGGAAGAATATCCGGATGTGGATATTACATATGATCCCAACGGAAGCGGCGCCGGCATCACCGGAGCATCTGACGGAACCTACGATCTGGGACTTTCCAGCCGTGACCTGACAGATGAGGAGACCGGACAGGGTCTGGTTGCCACCACATTCGCGCTGGATGGAATCGCCATCGTGGTACATCCGGACAACACCGTAACAGACCTGACTCTGGACAACATCAAAGCGCTGGCTACCGGCGAAATCACCAACTGGAGTGAGGTTGGCGGACCTGATGCACCGGTTGTTCTGGTTGGACGTGAGGCAGGAAGCGGAACGAGAGACGGTTTTGAGAGTATTGTTGGCGTGGAAGATGCCTGCGTATATGAGCAGGAGCTGACCAGCACAGGTGCCGTTATGGCGGCCGTTGCAGCCAACCCCAACGCATTCGGATATGTTTCCCTGTCCGCAGTGGACGACACTGTAAAGATGGTAACGGTTGACGGAGTGGAGGCTTCCGAGGCCACTGTTCAGGATGGTTCCTACAAGATCCAGCGTCCCTTCATCTTTGTCACCAAAGACGGCGAAGAACTGAGCGCACAGGCACAGGCATTCGTTGATTTTGCCACCAGCGACGCGGCTTCTGATCTGATTGCAGGAGCAGGCGCGGTACCGCTGGCATAAGAGATACAGCCAAAAACAACAGGATAGCATGTAAGGCAAAAGCCACGGAGGTTTCTTCTGTGGCTTTTGTACGGACAAGGGTGAGAAAATAAATGAAGGTAAAAAATATCATAGAACGTGTGATGAATACGGTATTCTTCGTCTGCGGCATCATTTCCATCGCGGCGGTTCTGATGATTACTGTATACATGATTATTGCCGGAATCCCGGCTATCAGAGAAGTTGGACTGATCGATTTCCTCTTCGGCACTGTGTGGGCATCCACCGCCGCAGAGCCCAAGTTCGGTATCCTGCCGTTTATTATGACCAGTGTGTGGGGTACGTTGGGAGCCATTATCATCGGAGTCCCCATCGGCCTTATGACGGCGGTATTCCTTTCCAAAATCGCGCCGCCCAAGCTTGCGGGCATTGTGCGTCCGGCGGTGGAGCTGCTGGCCGGTATCCCCAGCGTTGTATACGGTCTGGTGGGTATGATGGTGCTGGTGCCGGGAATCATGAATCTGTTTAACCTGAAGAGCGGAAGCTGTCTGCTGGCGGCCATTTTAGTGCTGGCCATCATGATCCTTCCCAGTATTATTTCTGTCAGCGAAACTGCCCTGAACGCGGTTCCCAGGGAGTACGAGGAAGCCAGTCTGGGACTGGGCGCCACCTGGATTGAAACCATTTTCAAGGTAAGTATTCCGGCAGCGAAAAGCGGTATTGTCACCGGTGTGGTGCTGGGCGTGGGACGTGCCATCGGAGAAGCTATGGCGGTAATGATGGTGGCCGGAAATGTGGCCAACATGCCGGGACTGTTCACCAGTGTCCGCTTCCTGACCACAGCCATTGCCAGTGAGATGAGCTACGCGGCGGACGGCAGTCTGCAGAGAAACGCGCTGTTCAGTATCGGTCTTGTGCTGTTCATCTTTATTATGATTATCAACGGCCTGCTGGGTCTTGTTCTTAAGAAGGGAGAAGAGAAGTAATGAAAGGTGCATTCGGGCGAAAAGCCAAGGGAAATATCTTAAAAGGGCTGATTTATTTCTGCGCCGGATTTACGGTTCTTCTGCTGGTGGCGATCCTGGGATATATTTTCGTCAGAGGAATTCCCCATATCACCTGGGAACTTCTGAGCACCAGCCCCAGCCATATCCGTGATACTATCGGAATACTTCCGAATATTCTGAATACCTTATATATTATCCTGCTGACCCTGTTGATTGCCCTGCCTCTGGGTGTGGGTGCGGCCGTATATCTGAATGAGTACGCCACCAACCGGAAATTCGCGCGGACCATCGAGTTCGCCACGGAAACTCTGTCCGGTATCCCCAGCATCATTTATGGTCTGGTAGGTATGCTGGTTTTTGTAAAGGTTCTGGGATTCGGCAGCAGCCTGCTGTCCGGCAGTCTTACGCTGGTGATCATGATTCTGCCTACGATTATCCGTACCACGCAGGAGAGTCTCAAGACGGTTCCCGCCAGCTACCGGGAGGGTGCGCTGGGACTGGGCGCCACCAAATGGTACATGATCCGTACCATTGTGCTTCCTTCCTCCATCAGCGGTATTGTTACCGGCTGTATTCTGGCGGTGGGACGTATCGTGGGAGAGAGTGCTGCCCTTCTGTTCACCGCGGGCAGCGCCACCATCATTGCGGACAACATCCTGGAGGCATACACGAGAGGCGGCGGAACCCTTTCCGTAGCACTGTATATGTACGCTTCCGAGCGTGCGGAGTTTGACGTGGCCTTTGCCATCGCTTCCATTCTGCTGATTATGGTATTTATCTTAAACGCAGCGGCAAAGCTGGCAGGAAAGTTTTTGGATAAGGAGAAACAGGGATGAACAATACAATTATAAAATCCTCCGATCTGCACCTGTATTACGGGGAGACTGAGGCACTGAAGGGAATCAATATGGAAATTGCCCAGAATGAGATCACAGCACTCATCGGGCCGTCCGGATGTGGTAAATCCACATTCCTGAAAACACTGAACAGAATGAACGATCTGGTACCCAGCGTGCGGATCACCGGAGAGGTGACGCTGAAAGGAAAAGACATTTTTGCCAAGGATGTGGACGTGACCCAGCTGCGCCGTCAGGTGGGAATGGTGTTCCAGAAACCCAATCCCTTCCCCAAGAGCATCTACGACAATGTAGCCTACGGCCCCAGACTCCACGGCGAGCACAGCAAGGCACAGCTGGATGAGCTGGTGGAGAAGTCCCTGCGGGGCGCCGCCCTGTGGGATGAGGTGAAGGACCGCCTGAAAAAAAGCGCCATAGGTCTGTCCGGCGGGCAGCAGCAGCGTCTGTGCATCGCCAGGGCCCTGGCCGTACAGCCGGATGTGCTGCTGATGGATGAGCCTACCAGCGCCCTGGATCCCGGAAGTACGCTGAAGATTGAGGATCTGATGGCGGATCTGAAGAAAGACTATACAGTGGTCATCGTTACTCATAATATGCAGCAGGCCAGCCGTATCTCCGATAAGACCGCATTCTTCCTGCTGGGCCAGCTGATTGAGTACGGAACCACAAAGCAGATCTTCGGAAATCCGAAGGAAAAGCAGACGGAAGACTACATTACAGGCCGTTTTGGCTGATATTTTTGGGAGATTTGTGAAATGATGAGAGGAAACTATACAAGGGAACTGGATGAAGTAAGCCTGCGGATCCAGAATATGGGAACACAGATCGGTGAGGCAGTGGAGAAAACCAGAATTGCGCTGGAGAATGTGGACGCGAAAGCGGCAAGAGAGCTGATCGACGGCGATGAGGTTTTTGATCAGATGAATCTGGAAATTGAACAGGAATGTCTGAATATGGTAGTGCTGCAGGCTCCTGTGGCCGGCGACTGGCGGCGACTGGCATCCATCATGCGGATGGTGGCAGATCTGGAGAGGATCGCAGATCACTGCAGCGATATCGCCGAGTACATCATCAAGCTGTCTCAGGGAGACAAAGTAAAGCTACCTGTGAATTTTGACAATATGTTCCGGCTGGTAATCAAGATGCTGGACGCTACGGTGAAAGCGTTTATTGATCTGGATACGGATGCGGCGCTGAAGGCTGCCGGAAAAGATGATATTCAGGACGATTACTTCGAGACAACGGTAGAAGAACTGGTGAGTCTGATGAGAGAGGATCCGGCCCATATTTCTCAGTATGTGGACTATCTCATGATCGCCAAATATCTGGAGAGAATGTCCGACCACACCACCAATCTGGCGGAGTGGATTGCCTATATCGCCAAAGGCGAGCTGACCAACGTGCAGTAGCCGGAGACACCTCTTTACGAGTTGAAGGCTCCGCTGTTTCCGTAAAAAAATCCCGGGATATCCGCAAAGGATACTCCGGGGTTTTTGGATTCACAGGAAACTGCCGTCCTGTGTTACAGATCCTTGCCGTCCACGATTTCATCGTACTCGGCTTTGTCCAGCAGTTCATCGAAGGCGTCCGCCGCAATCTCGTACTCCTCGTCGTCCAGGATATTTTCCAGCTGGGGTTGCTGTCCTTCCTCCTGGGAAAAACGGTACAGGTATACCTCTCCGTCCTGATTCTCGCCATTTTCATCCAGCGGGAGCAGCGCAATATATTTTTTCTGGCCGGCGGGAAAGATGGTCAGCACCGCACATTCCAGTTCCGTGTCATCGTCCAGTGTCAGCGTAACGGTAGCATTGGGATTGGAAAAATCCAGATTGCAGTCATCCCCGCAGGAAGAACAGTCGCCGTTACAGTTGGTGTTCTGAATATCACTCATTGACAGATCCTCTCTCTTTCTTAAATGTAAAGCTGTAAGCTCTTCTCTACTTTACCAGATGCGGAAGGGAAAAGCAATGAGAAAAGAAAATATGGCGTCACTGTAAAGTTTTACTGAAAGAAAGCGATTTGGTATTGACGGACGGATTCAGGAGTTTTATACTTAAAGCATCTGTTCAGGAAATCGGGTTTTCCTGACAAAGTTTGCCAAAGGCAGGAGGAGATATTATGGATATCAAATTTATAAAAAGAGACCAGCTGAAAGAAAAACCGGATGAGACGAAGCTGGGCTTCGGAAAGTATTTTACAGACTATATGTTTGTGATGGATTATGATGAGGCGCAGGGGTGGCACGACGCCGTGATTATGCCCTATGGACCCATCCCCATGGATCCGTCCACGGTGGTGCTGCATTATGCCCAGGAAACCTTTGAAGGCCTGAAAGCATACCGGAGAGCTGATGGAAAGATCCAGCTGTTCCGCCCGGAGATGAATGCCAGAAGAATGATGCGGTCCAATGAGCGGCTCTGTATGGCAGTATTTCCGGAAGAGATGTTTGTGGAGGCAGTGAAGGCTCTTGTGAAGGTGGAAAGTGACTGGGTTCCTTCCCAGCCGGACACCTCTCTTTACATCCGCCCCTTTGAATTTGCCACCGAGTCCACTTTGGGGGTTCACCAGGCAAAAGCATATAAGTTTGTGATCATTCTTTCCCCGGTTGGCGCTTACTACGAGGAGGGTCTGGATCCGGTGAAAATTATGGTGGAGGACGAATATGTGAGGGCTGTGAAGGGCGGCACGGGATTTGCCAAATGCGGCGGAAACTATGCAGGCTCCATCATCGGCCAGGTGAAAGCGGAAAAAGCCGGTTGCGCCCAGGTTCTGTGGCTGGACGGCGAGCAGAGAAAATATGTGGAGGAAGTGGGATCCATGAACATCATGTTCAAGATCGACGGCGAGATTTATACGGCCCCCATCGAGGGAACCGTGCTGCCCGGCGTTACCAGAGATTCCATTATCCATATTCTGAAGGACTGGGGCTATAAGGTAAATGAGACGAGACTTTCCATCGACGAACTGATGCAGGCGGGAAGAGAAGGACGCCTGGAGGAAGTGTTCGGAACCGGAACTGCAGCTGTGATTTCTCCGGTGGGAGGACTGGTGTATAAAGAGGAAGAGCTGACTGTTAACGATTTTAAGATTGGTGAGCTGACCCAGAAACTGTATGACTGTCTGACCGGTATCCAGTGGGGCAAGCTGGAAGACAAGTACGGCTGGACCACGGTGGTGGAATAAGGTATGTCAAAGCGCTGCGGATATTCCGCAGCGCTTCTGTTTTTACAGGAAATTGTTTTCCTGTGAAAAACGGAAGATGCTCCGCGGGGATAGCAGGGTCTGCATGGGCGGAGCGAAGGATTCTTTATGATTAAAAATGAAGGAGAAATTTATGGATCAGAACAGGACACCGCTGCTGGACGCGGTGGCAGCGTATGCCAGGAGGGAGCCGGCCTATTTTAAGATCCCGGCTCACCGGTTTGAGAGGGGGATCAGTCCCAGATGGAGAAAATGGACAGGTGACGGGATTTTCCGTTTTGATTTGACAGAGGCGGAAGGTCTGGATGACCTTCACTGTGCCGAAGGAGTGATCCGCCAGGCCCAGGAGCTGGCTGCCGAATTGTATGGGGCCAGGAAAACCTGGTTTCTGGTCAACGGAACCACCTGCGGCAATGAGGCTATGATCCTGGCCGCCTGTCGGGAGGGCGATAAAATTCTGGTGCCCAGAAATGCTCATAAATCCGTTCTGATGGGGCTGACCCTCAGCGGCGCCCGGCCAGTGTATCTGATGCCCAAACAGCAGGAAGACTGGGGAATTTCCGGGGGGATTACGCCCCGTCAGGTGGAAGAGGGGCTCCGGCAGCATCCTGACTGCCGCTGTGTATTCCTTGTGAGCCCCACCTATTACGGTGTGCTGAGCAATATCCGGGAAATCGCCCGCATCTGCCATGAACATGACGCGCTGCTGCTGGTGGACGAGGCTCACGGCGCCCACCTGTATTTCGGCGGGGGCATGCCCAGGGGGGCGATTCTTGAGGGCGCGGATATGTGTGTCCAAAGTACCCATAAGGTGGCAGGTTCGCTGACGCAGAGTTCCATGCTGCATGTGGGTACAGACCGGGTGGATATCGGAAGACTGGAGAGCTGCCTGCATATGGTGCAGAGTACCAGTCCGTCCTATCTGCTGATGGTCTCTCTGGATGCCGCCCGTTATGAACTGGCAAAGAACGGAACACAGATGATGGAACGGGCCTGCCGGATGGCGCAGGATGTCCGCGGAGTTATCTGCCGGATTCCGGGAATTTGCTGCATTGGAGAGGAGATTCTGGGGGAGTCCGTGTATGCCCTGGATCCTACCAGACTGGTGATTTCGGCCCGTCAGATAGGACTTTCCGGCTATCAGCTGGCGGATCTGCTCTATGAAGAATATCAGGTGGGGATGGAACTGGCGGATGACAGCCAGGTGGTGGCGGTGGTCACCTGGGCCAACACTGAGGAGGAGATAAGACGGCTGACGGAGGCTTTGGAGGATATCAGCAGAAGATACGGGCATGCCCGCCAAAGTCCGGCCCCTTCCTGCCGGCCCCTCCCGGCGCTGCCGGAGTATGTACGCAGTCCACGGGAAGCGTTTTTTGCTCCCCAAAAAAAGGTCCCCTGGGAAGAAACTGTGGGAAAAATAGCCGGAGAATCCCTGATTCCCTATCCGCCGGGTATTCCTCTGGTGAATCCGGGAGAGCGGATCAGCCGCGAAATCTGGGATTATATGGAGGAATACCGGCAGGCCGGACTACATTTTCACGGGCCGGCGGACAGAAGTTTATCCGAATTTCAGATAATTCCGGAAGAAATACTGTGACTTGACCGCAGGGTTCATGCTATAATAAAAAAGGCATTTATGAAAACTGCGTACAGGAGGACAGATAAATTGAAACTGATATCTTGGAATGTGAACGGGCTGAGGGCCTGCGTCACGAAAGGATTTATGGATTTTTTTGCGGAGGCGGACGCGGATATTTTCTGTATCCAGGAGAGCAAGCTTCAGGAAGGACAGATTCAGCTTGAACTGCCCGGATATTATCAGTACTGGAATTATGCCGGAAAAAAGGGATACTCGGGAACTGCCGTGTTTACCAGGCAGGAGCCGCTATCCGTGTCTTACGGCATCGGAATAGAGGAGCATGACCAGGAGGGCCGGGTGATCACCCTGGAGTTCGGGGATTTTTATCTGGTGACGGTGTATACCCCCAACTCCCAGAATGAGCTGGCCAGACTTTCCTACCGCATGGAGTGGGAGGATGCGTTCCTGGCTTATCTGAAGAAGCTGGAGGAAAAGAAACCGGTGATTTTCTGCGGAGATCTCAACGTGGCGCACCGGGAGATCGATCTGAAAAATCCCAAAACAAACCGGCGCAACGCGGGCTTCACCGATGAGGAGCGGGAAAAGTTTTCCCGGCTCCTTGAGAGCGGTTTTATCGATACTTTCCGGTATTTTTATCCGGATCAGGAACAGATTTATTCCTGGTGGTCCTATCGCTTCCGTGCAAGGGAGAAGAACGCCGGGTGGCGGATCGACTATTTCTGCGTGTCGGAGAGCCTGAAGGAGAGACTGGTGGATGCGAAAATTCTTACGGATGTGATGGGATCGGATCACTGCCCGGTGGAACTGGATATACGATAGCAGGAGGATGGCATGAGTGAGAGAAAAGTACAATGGAAGATCCGGCCCGGAGATCCAGAACGGCTGGGCGTAACCAGAACGGCTGACGGCTGGAATTTTGCCCTGGAGCTTTGCGGGGAGGAGGATGTTTCCCTGGAATTTTTCCGTAAGGGACAGCAGGAGCCCTGCATGGAGATTACGCTGCCCCGCAGGTACAGAACCGGCAATGTGTGGGCGGTGACAGTGATGCAGCCGAAGCTGTCTTCTTTTGCCTACCGGTACCGGCAGGGAGAGCGCACCTTTGCGGATCCCTGGGCGCCGTTGCTGTGGGGAAAAGGGGCTTTCGGGACGAAACCGGAGGATTATGGAATGTTTCTGGGCGGCATCCTGCCGGAGGGAGAGGTGAGTGAACTTCCGTCTCCGATCTCTTTTGAAGATATGGTGATCTACAAGGTTCATGTGAGAGGATACACCATGCAGAAAAATTCAAAGGTTAAGAAAAAGGGAACGTTCCGGGGACTGCAGGAGAAGATTCCTTATTTCCGGGAGCTGGGCATTACTTCCCTGGAGCTGATGCCTGCCTATGAATTTCAGGAGTATCCTCTCCGGCAGGAAAAGGCGGCCCGGTATCAGCCGGCGTCTCCGGCCCCGGAGAAGCTGAATTACTGGGGTTATGCTCCGGGGGATTATTTCGCGCCGAAAACTTCATACTGCGCGGGAAAGGATCCGGGACGGGAGGTAAAAGACCTGGTGGAAGCCCTCCATGAGGCGGGGATGGAATGTCTTATGGATTTTTATTTTCCCGGGGAGATCCGTCCGGATCTGACGCTGCAGGTGCTGCGGTTCTGGAGAAGAGAGTACAGGGTGGACGGTTTTGTGCTTCTGGGAGATGGGGTGCGGATGGAGTATCTGGCAAAGGATCCCATGCTGGCGGATGTCAAGTTTTTCTGCCCGGGCTGCGATATCCGGCAGATTTACGGAAACAGACTGCCCCAGAAGAAACAGATCGGAGAATATAACTGCGGTTTCCAGGATGCCATGCGCCGGTTCCTGAAAGGAGACGAGGATCAGATCAACAGTTTTCAGTATTATGTGAAGAAAAATCCTGCCGGATGCGGCACCATACAGTATATGGCCAACCATGACGGCTTTACGCTGGCGGATCTGGTATCCTATGATTACCGGCACAATGAGGAAAACGGGGAATCCAACCGGGATGGTACCGGCTACAATTACAGCTGGAACTGCGGGGCGGAGGGCCCCACCCGCCGGACGGCGATTCTGGAGCTGAGAAGACGGCAGATGAGAAATGCCGTGCTGCTTCTGATGCTTTCCCAGGGAACGCCGCTGCTTCTGGGCGGGGACGAATTCGGAAACAGCCAGGGAGGCAACAACAATGCCTACTGCCAGGACAACGCCACCGGCTGGACGGACTGGAGTTCTGCCAGAAAATTTGCCGGATTTACGGAATTTGTGAAGTCTGTGATCCGCTTCCGGAAGGCCCATCCCATTCTTCATATGCCCTGTGAGCTTCGGGCCACGGATTACCGTTCCCTGGGATGGCCGGAGATTTCCTTCCATTCCGAGCGGGCCTGGTACGCAAACCAGGAGAACACCTGCCGGGAAATCGGAGTGCTTTACTGCGGCGCTTATGCCCGGAAAGAGGATGGAAGTCCGGATGATTTCCTTTATGTGATTTACAACATGCACTGGTCAGACCATGTGTTTGCGCTTCCGGATCTTCCGGAAGAACTGCGCTGGCATCTGGCGGTGGACAGCGGTAAAAAGGATGAGGAGGCTGTCTGTGCCGCCGGAGAAGAGATCCCTCTTAAGGAAAAGAAGAGTCTGAAGGTGGGACCGAGAAGAATACTTGTATTGATTGGAAAGCAGGGATGAGATGAAAGCCTGGGAGCATTTTAAAACCATCACCACCCATAAGCTGCTGGTGATGAAATACTGTTTCCGGATCGGACTGTACCGCCAGGGACTGTGTCATGATTTGTCCAAATATTCCTGGACAGAGTTCCGGGTGGGAATCAGATATTATCAGGGGAACCGGAGCCCCAACAACGCGGAGCGGGAGGATACGGGACTGTCCACCTCCTGGCTGCATCACAAAGGAAGAAACAAACACCATTTTGAATACTGGATCGACTACGGAATTCAGTCTGACCGGGTGATCGAGGGTGTTCCCATGCCCCGCCGCTATATCGCGGAGATGATCATGGACCGGATCAGCGCCTCGCGGGTATATTCTCCGGACACCTATACGGACCGGTCGCCGCTGGAGTATTACCAGAGGGGGAAGGAGAGGCTGTGGTTCATTCATCCGGACACCAGGGAACAGATGGAATATCTGCTGCGTATGATCGCCGTTAAGGGAGAGGACGCGGCATTGTGGTATATCCGCCATGTCTATCTGAAAAATAAAGGGCGGTTCGCGTGTCCGGGAGATACTTATCTGTCCCGGGCAACGAGACAGAAGATAAAAGACAGAGGGGAGAAACGGACATCATGAATTTTTCAAAACGTATGGACCGGTTTGGCACCAGTATTTTCAGTGTGCTGCTGGAGAAAAAGAGGGAAAAGCTGGCGAGGGGAGAAGAAGTGATTGATCTGAGCATCGGCACTCCCAATATCCCTCCGGCACCTCATATTATCCGGGCGCTGACGGAAGCGGCCTGTGACGGAAAAAATTATGTCTATGCCATCCGGGATCTGGATGAGCTTCACCAGGCGGTGGCTGTATGGTATCAGAGGCGGTACGGGGTGACCATCGATCCGGACCGGGAGGTGGTGTCTCTTCTGGGATCCCAGGAGGGCCTTTCCCACATCGCCCTGACGCTGGCGGATCCCGGGGATGTGGTTTTGGTGCCGGATCCCTGCTATCCCATCTTCGGCGACGGCCCCCTTCTGGCGGGCGCCAGGCTCCATTATATGCCGCTGAAAAAGGAAAATGACTATCTCATAGACTTTGACGCGATCCCCGAAGAGGTGGCCCGGGCGGCGAAGATGATGGTGGTATCCTATCCCAACAATCCCACCACGGCCATTGCCCCCGGCTGGTTCTATGAGAAGCTGATTGCCTTCGCGAAAAAATATGAGATTGCCGTGGTTCACGACAATGCCTACAGTGAGCTGGCCTTCGGAATGGAGACCAGCGGAAGCTTTCTGCAGTATCCGGGGGCGAAGGAGGTGGGCGTGGAGTTCAATTCTCTGTCAAAAACCTATGGGCTTGCGGGGGCCAGAATCGGTTTCTGCATCGGCAACCGGGAGATTGTGGAGAAACTGACCGCCCTGAAGTCCAACACGGATTACGGGATGTTCCTTCCTGTTCAGAAGGCGGCCATTGCAGCCATTACAGGAGATCAGTCCTGCGTGAAAACTACCAGGGAAGCCTATCAGAAGCGGAGAGACTGCTTCTGCGAGGGGATGACATCCATCGGCTGGAAGATCGGGAAATGTCCGGCCACCATGTTTGTGTGGGCTCCCATTCCCGCCGCTTACGATTCTTCCGTGGAATTCTCCGCCCGGCTTCTGGACCGGGCCGGCGTGGTGGTGACGCCAGGCAGCGCTTTCGGCCCTTCGGGGGAAGGCTTTGTGCGGGTGGCGCTGGTGCAGGACGAAGAACAGATTCTGCGGGCAGTGGAACTGGTGAGAGACAGCCATGTGCTGGACGGACCTGTGTAAAAAGACAGAGGAACAGGGAAACCGTAAGGCGGAATTGCTGCAAAACAGTAGAAAAGGAAAAGCGCCCTTCGGGGGCATCGAAAAAGGCCGTATGGCTGTACCGCAGATGATATTCCGCGGCAGCCATACGGCCTTTTTGACGGATGAAGAAAACTGCCGGAAAAGCTCCATCCGCTTTTTCTGCTTTCGCAGAAGTTATTTTCCGGCGGCAACCCGGTCGAATTCGGCTATAATCTCTCTGGAGGGTGCCTTCGTGGCCAGCGATACCACAACGATAACGATACTGGAAATGATAAATGCGGGGAACAGCTCATAGATGCTGAAAATACCGCCCAGAGGACTCAGCACCAGGTTCCAGACAAATACCATGATTCCGCCGGAGAGCATACCCGCGATGGCGCCGGCCCGGTTGATCCGTTTCCAGAAAAGGGAGAACAGCATCACAGGTCCGAAGGTGGCGCCGAAGCCCGCCCAGGCAAAGGATACGATGGAGAAGATCACACTGTCTTCATCCCAGGCAATCACCATGCCGATGAGGGCGATCAGCAGCAGCACAATCCGGGAAACCCGCATAACCACTTTGTCGTCCGCCTGATTTTTTTTCATGATGCCTTCGTAAATATTTTTGGAGAAGGCGGAGGCCGCGATCAGCAGGTAGGAATCGGACGAACTGATGGTGGCAGCCAGGATGCCTGCCATAATCACACCGGCCAGAACCGGAGGCAGCAGTGTCTGAGACAGCATCACGAATACATTTTCCGCGCCGCTGGAGGTGGCCAGACTGGGTTCTGCAGGAAGCAGCGCCCGGCCGATCAGACCGATCGATACGGCGGAGAACAGAGAAATCACGCACCATACGGTGGCGATTCTTCTGGACTGCTTTAACTGCTCCTCCTTGCGGATGGCCATAAAACGCAGCAGCACCTGGGGAACTCCGAAGTATCCCAGTCCCCAGGAAAGGGTGGAGATGATGGTGAGAAATCCATAGCTTCCCGCCTCACCGAACTGGGGCACGCCGCCTGCCGCCTGCTGTACTCCGTTGGCGTCCACCACCGGGGTGGCGATGGCAGTGGGAGAGAAAAATCCGGGGATGGAGCGGGCATTGTCAATGACGGCTCCCACACCGCCGGCGGAAATAGTACCCAGCACCAGAATCGTGATCAGGGCAATTACCATCACCACCGCCTGCATGAAGTCAGAGGCGCTCTCTGCCAGGAAGCCTCCGATAAACGTATACACCACCACAAAGATGGCTCCGGCGATCATCATGGAATGGTAAGAGAAGCCGAACAGGGTGGAGAACAGCTTTCCGCAGGTTACGAAGCAGCTGGCAGCGTATACCGTAAAAAATACAAGAATAAACACAGCCGAAATGCCCAGAATTACCTTTTTCTTTTCGTGGAACCGGTTGCTGAGAAAATCGGGAACCGTGATGGCGTCACCGGAAACTGCCGAATACCTCCGCAGCCGCCGGGCCACAACCAGCCAGTTGATATAGGTTCCGATGGCCAGACCCAGGGCAGTCCACATGGCATCGGAGATACCGCACCAGTAAGCGACGCCCGGAAGGCCCATCAAAAGCCAGCCGCTCATATCGGACGCCTCCGCGCTCATGGCAGCCACCCAGGGGCCCAGAGAACGTCCGCCCAGAAAATAGTTTTCCGAGTTGGCCTGTGCTCTTTTGGCAAAAAACAGGCCGATGCCGATGACCACCAGCATATAGGCGGCCATGGCAAGAAAAATCTTCAAAGTTTCACTTGACATAGATTATCCTCCATATTCTTCTATTAATACTTTACCATTTTAAAGGATTTTTCCCCGCTTGTAAATGCTTTTGTGTTTGACAAACAGGGGAATCCGGGCTATACTTTGGAAGGAAATACTTTGATAATCAAATTAATTAAGTATCGGGGATGACATATGACATCGAGAATAACAGGAACCGGAAGCTGTCTTCCGGCAGAAATTATCACAAATGACGATCTGGCACAGGTGGTGGATACCAGTGATGAATGGATTTCCACCAGAACCGGCATCCGCAGCCGGAGAATCGTAAAAGGAGAATCAGGAGCCTCCATGGCAGCGGAAGCGGCCAGACGGGCGCTTGAGAATGCGGGAGTTTCAGCCGGAGAGATTCAGCTGATTATTGTGGCCACCTGCACAGGGGACCTGCAGTTTCCCGGCACCGCCTGTGTGGTGCAGAAGGAGATTCAGGCAGATGGCGCGGTGGCTTTCGATCTGGGAGCGGCCTGCTCCGGATTTCTTTTTGCCCTCAACACGGCCCACGCCTATATTCAGACGGGGGTCTATCAGAAGGCTCTGGTGATCGGAACAGAGGTGCTTTCCAAACTGGTGGACTGGAAGGACCGCTCCACCTGCGTGCTTTTCGGCGACGGAGCCGGGGCGGCGGTGGTGGAAGCCTCCGAAGAAGGGCTTCAGGGGTTTGTGCAGTATTCGGACGGCAAAAAGGGAGAGGTGCTCAGCTGCATCAGCCGTCCGGTGGAAAATCTGATTCACAGGAAAGAGGAGGGGACGGATTACCGGACGCCGGTTTCCGATTACCTGACCATGAACGGCCAGGAGGTATTCCGTTTCGCGGTGAAAAAGGTGCCGGAGTGTATTCATCAGCTGCTGGACCAGACCCGGACCCGGGCGGATCAGGTGGACTGGTATATCCTGCATCAGGCCAACAGCCGGATTATCCAGTCGGTGGCAAAACGGATGGGTGTGGACGAGGCCCGTTTTCCCATGAACATGGACCGGTATGGAAATACCTCTGCCGCCAGTATTCCCATCCTTCTGGATGAGCTGAACCGGGAAGGAAAGCTGGCGCGGGGACAGCAGATCGTGCTGGCGGGCTTCGGAGCCGGACTGACCTGGGGTGCCGCAAAGCTGACCTGGTAGGATACGGCACCGTTTGACCGGTGTTTTTTGCATAATCGCCGGCAAAATGACACATGCTGTGGATATCAGAACAGAGAAAGTGGGTGATATCCATGAAGCAGAAAAAGAAAAAGGAAGCGTTCGTCTTTCCGCCAGAGGATGATTTTGCCTGCTGCTCCGGCACAGACTGTACCGGACTGATTCCCGCGGGACTGACCAGCGAGGAGGAGGCGGAAGCCTATCAGGAACTGTATCCGTATATGACGCCGCCGGCTGTCAATAAAAAGGAAGAGGAGTGACGGGTTGCGTATGGAGAAAAAATCCGCTATGATATAGGCGGTTGAAAAAACGGAGCATAAGAGGGCAAAGGCAGGGAGTACGGAAGATGAATATCGTTAATATTGAACAGATCAGCAAGGTTTTCGGAGAAAAGGTGATTTTCGACAACGCCTCCTTCGGGATCCAGGAGGGGGATAAAATCGGCATCATCGGCATCAACGGCACGGGAAAAACCACCCTGCTGCGGATGATCGCGGGGCTGGAGGAGCCGGACGCGGGGCAGATCGTGCAAAGAAACGGTCTGAAGATCGCCTGGCTTCCCCAGGAACCCAGATTCCCGGAAAATGTCACCGTCCGCTCCTGGGTGGAGAGCTGCCAGGAGCAGTGGAAGGTGGAAAGCATTCTGACCCGGCTGGAAATTACGGAGTATGATATTCCGGTGGAGAAGCTGTCCGGAGGGCAGAAGAGAAAGCTGGCGCTGGCCGGCACGCTGGCTGGCGACGGGGAGCTGCTGATTATGGACGAGCCCACCAACCATCTGGACGAGCAGATGATTCTCTGGCTGGAGGATTATCTGAAAAATTACCGGGGAACGCTGCTGATGGTCACTCATGACCGGTATTTCCTGGACAAGGTGACCAACCGGATCCTGGAGGTTTCCAGAGGAAAGATGTACGGCTACGAGGCCAACTACACGAAATTTCTGGAGCTGAAGGCAGACCGGGAGGAGCGGGAGATGGCTGCCCAGCGGAAACGCCAGAGTATTCTCAGAATCGAGCTGGAGTGGGCCAAACGAGGCTGCCGGGCCAGAACCACCAAACAGAAGGCCAGGCTTGACCGGCTGGAAAGCCTGAAAAACGGCAGGGCTCCCGTGCAGGAGGAAACGGTCCGGCTGGATTCCGTGGAAACCCGGATGGGCAAGAAGACCATTGAGCTTTCCCATGTGGGAAAACGGTTCGGCGACCGGGTGATTCTGGAGGATTTCAGCTATATTTTCCTGAAAAACCAGAAGGTGGGAATTGTGGGCCCCAACGGCTGCGGAAAATCCACCTTTATGAAGATGCTGGCGAATGTTCTGGAGCCGGATACGGGAGAGATCCAGGTGGGGGAGACCATCCGCATCGGTTATTTTTCCCAGGAAGAGCAGGAGATGGACGAGAATCAGCGGGTGATCGATTACGTCAAAGAGATCGGGGAGTACATACTCACTTCGGAAGGGCGGATCAGCGCTTCCCAGCTGCTGGAGCGGTTCCTTTTCACGCCGGACATGCAGTATTCCCTGATCGGGAAGCTTTCCGGGGGAGAACGGCGCAGGCTGTATCTTCTGGGAATTCTGGCCCGGAACGCCAACGTGCTGCTGCTGGATGAATGTTCCGACAGCCTGGATATTCCCACGCTGGCGGTACTGGAGGACTATCTGAACTCCTTCCAGGGGATTGTGGTCACCGTATCCCATGACCGGTATTTTCTGGACAATGTGGCGGACCGGATCCTGGAGTTTGACGGGGCGGGTGGAATCCGCCAGTATGAGGGCGGCTATACCGATTATCTGGAGGCCAGGGAAAAGCGGGAGCAGCCGGCCGGCTTTGCCGCTGGGGAAAAAGAAAAGAAGGCCCCGGCAAAAGACTGGAAACAGAACCGCCCGGCGCGGCTGAAATTTTCTTTCAAGGAGCAGAAGGAGTACGAGACCATCGATGAGGAGATTGCCGGTCTGGAGGAGAGTATCCGGAAACTGGATGAGGAAATCCTGGAAAATGCCACCAACGCCGGCCGCCTGGCGGAGCTGACCGCCAAAAAGGAGGAGACGGAGAAGCTTCTGGAGCAGAAGATGGACCGCTGGGTGTATCTGAACGATCTGGCGGAGAAAATCGAGGCACAGAAAAAGTAACCGATTACAAAACGTCATGAAAAAGGCAGGCCTGCCCGGAAAAATTCCGGCGCAGAGCCTGCCTTTTTGACGGTCATTTTCAAATATTAGTCCTGTTTTCCCTCTTTGACAGCAGGCGCGATGGACAGCGACGGGCTGTAGTAGGGGATCAGCGTGGCCTGTACCGCATGAT
>CBJMC01400__coassemble_1142_pt1 | contig 18072 bp, 17 predicted proteins | sample CBJMC01400__metabat2_low_PE_039 | metagenome-assembled genome bin CBJMC01400
GCCGGTTACCATGTATGTATATAATCTGGATGAGGAACTGAAGTACTGGGAACTTTTAGATATTAAGCTTCCGGAACTGCTTCCGGGAGAAAGCATAACCACTGTAGCGCAAATTCCTTTTACCGATGAATTCCGTCAAGGCTATCAAATCGGAATCGGTATTACAGATCCGGACGAAGATGAACACCTTTCCTTGGCCATGGATGTGGAAAAAAGGGATTCTATACAGATGATATATACATATGATGGAGACAAAGGAGGAGGAAAGTATGAATAACAGTTTATTCAGAAAATCTTTTTTTGGGGGATGGAAGAAAGAGGATGTAGAAGAATATATTCAAAATCTGGAGCATGAAATCGAGTCAATTAAGGTTATGCACCAGAAAGAAAAAAATGATCTGCTGAAAAAGGTGGAAGAATACGAAGAAAATGGCACAACGGGAGAAAATGTGGATATTCAGCTGCGCCGGACATTAGAGGAAGTAACGCAAAAACTGAACAGATCTGAGCAGGAAAAAATGGAACTGCTCAAAGAAAAAGAAATCTGGGAAGAAGAGAAGGCACAAAAGCAGAAGAGAGAAGATGAGACCGAGAAGCATTTCAAACAGAACGCGGACCAGGAGGAAACGGAATGGAAGCGTGAAAATCTCAAACTGAGAGAAGAAAATGAAATGCTGAAAAAGCAAATACAAAAACAGCAGGAAGAATCATACAGAAAGGATCACAAGCCCGCAGAAGATATGGAGCCGTTTTTTGATTATGATACAGTTTCAAAAATAATTGAGCAGGCGAATCAAAATGCGGAGGTTATTAAAAAAGAGGCTGAGCTGGAGGCCAAACAAATACTGGAGGATGTCCAGAAGGAAGCAGAGTACGAGCGTGGCCGCATAGCATCGAAAGTTAACTCGCAATTAGAGGAGAAAGGCATTCAGCTTATGGCGGCTAAATACAAAATTGAACAATATGTAAAAGAACTCGACAGTCTGCAGCAGGGAATGTATAATCTGTCTTCCAGAATGAGTAAACTGGTAAATACTATGCCGGTACGTTTGGATGATTATTGGGAGGGAGAACATTACCGGATGCTGGAAAACAGGAAAACCTCAAGCGACGAGAAAACAAAAAAGGAGTAGCGGGCAATAATGAAAAATATTTCGGGGAACGTCAGAACCATGCCGTTCCCCGTTGACATTTCCCCTCCCCTGTGTTAAGGTAAGAACAGTATGAAGAGACATTATCGTTTTCATGCAAATGTATGACCACTCTGCAAAGGCGCAGAGGAATGCCCAGACGGACAGGCGGGTCGGTTGCCGCAGTGGCGGAAGGCCACATTATTGATTGAGTTAGAAGCTCAAATTTTATAAGTTGATTACTTTATAATCAGTGCTGACGCACATCATCTTGTGAAACGGTCAATAAGAGCAGGAACAATATATTTGCTATCAGACTTGAAAACGTTACGTCTCATTTTTCATGCAGCAACAGTTTTCATGCGGAAAATAGTGTGATATTTGCGGATTGCGGACAGATGATGGTATGTCATCTGTCCTTTTTTTTCGATAAGCCCGGAGGGTATCCGCGTGGATGGACAGACTTGTTTGCAGCGCAGTCTTTTCCGGCTGTCTGGGAACGGGACAAAGAGGAAAGAAAAGCGGAACAGAAAAAAGGAAAATCGCCCGTCTGCCGGGCGTAAAAATACAGGCGGTCCCCGGGGACTGCCGGACGGACGAGGTGGTTGGAATGGACAGAGAAAATCAGAAGAGAGCGCCCATCTGTGAGGCGCTGGAGCGGTTCCGGAGACAGCGGGTGGTGCCCTTTGATGTGCCGGGACATAAAAGAGGAAGGGGGAACCGGGAGCTGGTGCAGCTTCTGGGAGAACGGTGTGTGGGGCTGGATGTGAATTCCATGAAGCCCCTGGATAATCTCTGCCATCCGGTTTCTGTGATCCGGGATGCGGAGGAGCTGGCGGCGGATGCCTTCGGCGCGGCCCACGCGTTCCTGATGGTGGGCGGAACCACCTCCGCGGTGCAGGGCATGGTGCTTTCCGTCTGTAAGGCGGGGGACAAGATTATCCTCCCCAGAAACGTGCACAAGAGCGTCATCAACGCCATGATTCTGTGCGGCGCCATTCCGGTGTATGTGAATCCGGAGGTGAACAGCAAGCTGGGGATTTCCCTGGGCATGGAGACAGAGCAGGTGCGCCAGGCCATGGACGCCAATCCCGACGCGGTGGCGGTGCTGGTGAACAATCCCACCTACTACGGGATCTGCTCCGACCTGCGCAGCATTGTGAAGATGGCTCATGAGCGGGGGATGAAGGTGCTGGCGGACGAAGCCCACGGAACGCATTTGTACTTTGGCGAGGGCCTGCCGGTGTCGGCCATGGAGGCCGGGGCGGATCTGGCGGCGGTGTCCATGCACAAGTCCGGCGGAAGTCTCACCCAGAGCTCCCTGCTGCTTTTGAACAAGGGCGTGAACCAGGACTATGTGCGCCAGATTATCAATCTGACCCAGACCACCAGCGCTTCGTATCTGCTGCTGTCCAGCCTGGACATTTCCCGGAGAAATCTGGCGCTGAGAGGGAAGGAGTCCTTTGCCAAGGTGATGGAGATGGCGGAGTACGCCCGGCAGGAGATCAACGCCATCGGCGGCTATTACGCCTACGGCAAGGAACTGGTGAACGGTACCAGCGTCTATGATTTCGATGTGACGAAGCTGGCGGTGTATACTCTGGACAACGGCCTGGCGGGAATCGAGGTGTACGACCTTTTGAGGGATGAGTACGATATTCAGATCGAGTTCGGAGATATCTGCAACATTCTGGCCTATATTTCCATCGGAGACCGGATTCAGGACATCGAGCGGCTGGTGGGGGCGCTGGCGGATATCGAGCGGCTGTACAAGAAGGACAGCACCGGCATGCTCAGCGGCGAGTACATTGCCCCCAAGGTGGTGGCGTCCCCCCGGGAGTCCTTCTACTCCCAGAAGATTTCACTTCCCATCCGGGAGACAGCGGGAAGAATCAGCGGGGAATTTGTCATGTGCTACCCGCCGGGTATTCCCATCCTGGCTCCCGGCGAGGAGATCACCCAGGAGATCGTGGAGTATATCCTGTACGCCAAGGAGAAGGGCTGTTCCATGCAGGGAACGGAGGACCCGGAAGTGAATCATCTGATGGTACTGGAGGGATAAGAGATGGAGATCTGGTTTTCAGAAATGCACACGGACAATGTGAAGCTGTCCGTGCGGATCAACCGGCAGCTGTTTTCCGGTGAGAGCGAGTATCAGAGAATTGATGTGTTTGATTCGGAAGATCTGGGAAAATTCATCGCCCTGGACGGGGAGATCGTGTTCTCCGATCAGGACGAGTTTATCTATGACGAGATGGTGGCCCATGTGCCCATGGCGGTGCACCCCAATGTAAAGAAGGTGCTGATCATCGGCGGCGGCGACGGCGGCGTGGCCGGAGAGCTGCTCCGGTATCCCGGGATCGAGTCCATCGATGTGGTGGAGACGGACCCCATGTTTATCGATGTGTGCCGGGAATTTTTCCCGGAGACGGCCAAGAGCCTCACCAACGAGAAGGTGTATGTGTTCTGCGAGGACGGCCTGCGGTTTCTGCGGCGGAAAACGGATGTGTACGACCTGATCATCAACGATTCCACGGATCCCTTCGGCTACACAGAGGGGCTGTTTACCAAGGAATTTTACGGCAGCTGCTATAAGGCGCTGAAGGACGACGGGGTGATGGTGTACCAGCACGGAAGCCCCTTCTACGATGAGGATGAGGCGGCCTGCCGGACCATGCACCGGAAGGTGTACCGGTCCTTCCCCATCAGCCGGGTATATCAGGCCCATATTCCCACATCTCCGTCCGGCTACTGGCTGTTCGGGTTTGCCTCGAAGAAATACCATCCCCTGAAGGATTTCCGCCCGGAGGAGTGGAACGCTTTGGGGATCAAGACGGAGTATTATACCACGAACCTGCATCTGGGAGCGTTCATGCTGCCCAGGTATGTGGAAGATTTACTGGAAGAGGAGGAAAAATACAGATGAGCAGATTAATGATTATCGGATGCGGCGGAGTGGCTTCCGTGGCGGTGCACAAATGCTGCCAGAACAGCCAGGTATTTTCGGAGATTATGATCGCCAGCAGGACCAAGTCCAAATGCGACGCCCTGAAAGAGAAACTTCAGGGAAAGACCGAAACCAAAATCACCACCGCCCAGGTGGACGCGGACAATGTGGAGGAACTGACGGAACTGATCCGTTCTTATCAGCCGGACGCGGTGCTGAACCTGGCGCTTCCCTACCAGGATCTGACCATCATGGACGCCTGCCTGAACGCGGGAGTGGATTACATCGACACGGCTAATTACGAGCCGGAGGATACCGATGATCCCCAGTGGAGAGAGATCTATGAGGAGCGGTGCAAAAAGGAAGGATTTACTGCCTATTTTGATTATTCCTGGCAGTGGGCTTACAAAGAGAAATACGAGAAGGCCGGTCTTACGGCGCTTCTGGGAACCGGTTTTGACCCGGGCGTGACCAGCGTATTTGCCGCTTACGCCCAGAAGCATTATTTCGACCAGATCGATACCATCGATATCCTGGACTGCAACGGCGGAGATCACGGCTATCCCTTCGCCACCAATTTCAACCCGGAGATCAACCTGCGGGAGGTTTCCGCCAATGGCTCCTACTGGGAGAACGGTCACTGGGTGGAGACAGAACCCATGGAGATCAAGCGGGAGTATGATTTCCCCCAGGTGGGCAAAAAAGATATGTATCTGCTGCACCATGAGGAGATTGAGTCCCTGGCGAAGAACATCCCCGGCGTGAAGAGAATCCGTTTCTTCATGACCTTCGGACAGAGCTATCTGACTCATATGAAATGCCTGGAGAACGTGGGCATGCTGTCCACCTCCCCGGTGGAGTTCAACGGCCAGGAGATTGTGCCGATCCAGTTCCTTAGAAAGCTGCTTCCGGACCCGGCTACCCTGGGCCCCAGAACCGTAGGAAAGACCAATATCGGCTGTATTTTCCACGGAACCAAGGACGGCAAAGAGAAGACCATCTATATCTACAATGTCTGCGACCATCAGGAGTGCTACCGGGAGGTGGAATCCCAGGCGGTTTCCTACACCACCGGCGTTCCGGCCATGATCGGCGCCATGATGGTGGTTACCGGCCAGTGGAAGAAGCCCGGCGTGTTCAATGTGGAAGAGTTTGATCCCGATCCCTACATGGAGGCCCTGAACAGATGGGGTCTGCCCTGGACGGTCTGCGAGGATCCGGAAACGGTGGAATAAATGAAGATTCAGGAACTGAAAACCCCCTGTTATGTCATTGATGAGAAAAAACTGAGAGAAAATCTGGAGATTCTGGCCGGTGTGCAGCAGCGCACCGGCTGTAAGATCCTTCTGGCCCAGAAAGCCTTTTCCTGCTTCCATGAGTATCCTCTGATCGGGAAATACCTGAAGGGAACCACAGCCAGCGGCCTTTTCGAGGCCAGGCTGGGAAGAGAGGAAATGAACCTGGAGAATCATGTATTTTCCCCGGCCTACCGGGAAGAGGAGATGGATGAGATCGCCGGCCTGTGCGACCACATTGTATTCAATTCCTTCGGGCAGCTGGAAAAATACGCTCCGCGCTTAAAGGGGAAGAGTATCGGCCTGCGGATCAACCCGGAGTGTTCCACCCAGGAAGATCACGCCATCTACGATCCCTGCGCTCCCGGCTCCCGGCTGGGTGTGACGGCCAAAAAGTTCCGGGAAAATGTAAAGCGCAGCCCGCAGCTTCTGGAGGCGCTGGACGGCCTGCATTTTCATACCCTCTGCGAGCAGAATTCCGACGATCTGGAGCGGACGCTTGCGGCGGTGGAGGAGAAGTTCGGCCAGTGGCTGCCCCGGATGAAATGGCTGAATATGGGCGGCGGCCACCATATCACCCGGGCGGATTATGATATCGACCGGCTGGAGCGCTGTATCCGCCGGATGCAGGAGCGGTACGGGGTGGAAGTGTATCTGGAGCCCGGAGAGGCGGTGGCGCTGAATGCCGGTTATCTTGCCACCCAGGTGCTGGATGTGGTGGAAAACGGCATCCAGACGCTGATTCTGGACGCCTCCGCTGCCTGCCACATGCCGGATGTGCTGGAAATGCCCTACCGGCCGCCCCTTCGTGATTCCGGCAAGCCGGGGGAGAAGCCCTGGACCTACCGGCTGTCCTCCTACACCTGTCTGGCGGGGGATATCATCGGGGATTATTCCTTTGACAGGGAAATTCAGGCAGGCGACCGGCTGTATTTTGAGGATATGGCCATCTATTCCATGGTAAAGAACAATACCTTCAACGGAATCGGACTGCCGGATATCGCAGTGATGGACGAGAACGGAGACTGCCGGGTGATCCGCAGCTTCGGGTATGAGGATTTTAAAGAGCGGCTTTCTTGAAAGGATTCGTAAGATATGAAGAGATGGAAAACACTGCCTGCCCGGGAGGGCTTTCACATGCCCGGCGAGTTTGAGCCGCACCGGGGCTGTATCATGATCTGGCCTGAGCGCCCGGGTTCCTGGGCTTACGGCGCGGCTGCGGCCCGGAGGGCCTTTGCTGCCGTGGCCGAGGCCATTGCGGACAGCGAAGAGGTATATATGCTGGTGCGGGAAGACTTGATGGAGACAGCCCGGGAAATGCTCTCTGACAGGATCCGGCTGCTTCCCATGGACTCCGATGACGCCTGGGCCCGGGACGTGGGCCCCACCTTCGTGGTCAGCGGCCAGGGAGTGGTGCGGGGCATCGACTGGCAGTTCAACGCCTGGGGCGGCACGGTGGATGGCCTGTATGCCAGCTGGGACAAGGATAATCAGGTGGCCTCCCGGTTCTGTGAGCAGCTGGGTTATGATATTTATGATGCTCAGGATTTTGTGCTGGAGGGAGGTTCCATCCACTCTGACGGGGAGGGAACCGTGCTGGTGACGGCCTCCTGCCTGCTGAGCGCCGGGCGCAATCCCCGGCTTTCCAGGGAGCAGATTGAGGAAAAACTGCGGCAGTATCTGGGGGCAGAGAAGGTACTCTGGCTGCCCCGGGGGATTTACCAGGATGAAACCAACGAACATGTGGACAACGTCTGCGCCTTTGTGCGGCCCGGGGAAGTGGTGCTGGCCTGGACGGATGACCCGGAGGATCCCCAGTATGACCTGTCACAGACATGTATGGAATATCTGGAAGCGGAACGGGATGCCCGCGGGCGGAAACTGGTGGTACACAAACTTCCCATCCCTGCCCGGCCGGTGTGCGTGACTCAGGAGGATCTGGACGGACTGGAGTTTGAACCCGGCGAGGACGAGCGGGAAGCCGGCGAACGGCTGGCGGCCAGTTATGTAAACTTCTACATTTCCAACGGAGGCATCATTCTGCCCCAGTTCGGCGATGAAAATGATGAAAAAGCGGTGGACATTCTGGGAAAACTGTTTCCGGATAGGAAGATTTATCCCATCCCTGCCCGGGATATTCTGGTGGGCGGAGGAAATATCCACTGTATTACCCAGCAGATCCCCCGGGGACGGCAGGAGTAAGCGGGGATACCTTTATGGCCATGCGGCCGGAAAGTGAGGAAAATATGCGAAATGTGACGGTTGGGGCGGTGCAGATGAGCTGCAGCTGGGACGTACAGGAGAATATTGAGAAGGCGGACGCGCTGGTGCGGAAGGCTGCCGGGGAGGGCGCGCAGGTGATTCTTCTGCCGGAGCTGTTTGAGCGGCGGTATTTCTGTCAGGAGAAGCGGTATGCGTATTATGATTTCGCGACGCCTGCCAGGGAGAATCCGGCGGTTGGGCATTTTCAGCAGGTGGCCCGGGAGCTGGGAGTGGTGATTCCCGTGAGTTTTTATGAGCGGGACGGCCTGAGGCTTTTTAATTCCGTGGCGGTTCTGGACGCGGACGGAACCAATCTGGGGGTCTACCGGAAGACCCATATCCCGGACGACCATTACTATCAGGAGAAATTTTATTTTACGCCCGGAAATACCGGATTCAAGGTATTTTCCACCAGATACGGAACCATCGGCGTGGGAATCTGCTGGGATCAGTGGTTCCCGGAGACGGCCCGGTGCATGACTCTGATGGGAGCGGAGCTGCTGTTTTATCCCACGGCCATCGGCAGTGAACCGATTCTGGACTGCGACAGCATGCCTCACTGGAGAAGAACCATGCAGGGCCACGCCGCCGCCAACCAGGTGCCGGTGATTGCCGCCAACCGGGTGGGGACGGAGGAAGTTGTGCCCTGCCAGGAGAACGGAGGACAGGCATCCTCCCTGAAGTTCTACGGCTCTTCCTTTATCACGGACGGAACCGGCGGCCTGGTGAAGGAAATGGGAAGGGAGGAGGAAGGCGCAATCTGTGCCTCCTTCGATCTGGATCAGCTTCGGGATGAGAAGTTTGAGTGGGGCCTGTTCCGGGACCGGAGGCCGGAAATGTACGGGGAAATCGGAAAATAGAGAGGGAGTATTTTGGAATGGATAATCCTTTAATACTGTACCAGGCAGTTATTGCAGACATAAAAAATATTATTTCTTCCGGGCAAAAAGAAGCCTATAATGCTTCCAATAAGGCAATGCTGTTTACTTATTGGAATATTGGTAAACGGATTGTAGAACAGAAACTGGGTGGTGCTGAACGTGCAGAGTACGGCAGTAATTTGATTTCTGTATTGGCAGACGAGTTGACAAAAGAATATATTTTCCTGATGAGCAGATTGTGAACGCATGCGTTCACAATCTGAACTGGACCCATATCAGAAGTCTCCTTCGTGTTGCAGATGAAAACGCGCGTTATTGGTACATGCAAGAGACCATTGATGAAAATTGGAGTTCACGAACCCTGGATCGTAATATCAGTACACAATACTTTTATCGGATTCTGCAAGCGCCCCAAAAGGATGCTGTAATCAAAGAAATGAATCAGAAAACTGCGCGGCTTCAAAAGAACCAATTTGAATTGATTAAAAGTCCTGTAATTGCAGAGTTTCTCGGCTTCAAAAATGAGGATGCTTATCTGGAGGGGGATTTAGAATCAGCTATCCTGTCGCATATCAGAGATTTTTTGATGGAACTGGGCAGAGGATTTGCTTTTGTAGCTCGCCAGCAGCATATTGTAACGGAAACATCAGACTACTATCTGGATCTTGTCTTTTACAATATCGAACTGAAATGCTATGTTTTGATTGATCTGAAGATGGGGAAGATTACCCATCAGGATGTGGGGCAGATAGATATGTATGTCCGTATGTACGATGATTTAAAGAGAGGACAGGGAGATAATCCGACCATTGGTATATTGCTGTGCTCAGAAACAGACGAAGATATTGCCAGATATTCGGTTCTTCATGATAATAATCGTTTGTTTATGTCAAAATATTTGACTTATTTACCAACAAAAGAACAGTTGAAGATGGAAATTGATCGGCAAAAGGAAATTTTTTTCATGCAGCATCCAGAGCTTCAAATGAACAAAAAGGAGGGTGAGTAAAATTGTTTGAGCGGATCGATTACGAAGTAGCGCGCATCGATGGAGATTACGCTTACCTGCGGTGTCTGGATAAACCGGAGACGGAGGAAAAATGTGTGGCCAGAGCCCTTCTTCCGCCGGAGATCACGGAAGGCAGCCAGGTGATTTATGAGATGCTGGAGTATCGGATGGCGTAGCAAAAACGCGGCATCGTCATAGAGCGCTGTCTCCGGAAACAGAAAAACCGAGATAGAGATTCCGAAGAGAAGGATACCGCTCTTCGGATAAACGGGATGGTCCCGGCAGAGGAAGGAAAGTCTGCCGGGACTTTTTTTCATTGAATTGTTAAAGTTCACCTAGTTGTCATATCCGTGGGAAAATGTTAAGTTTTACATAACAGAAGATAGGAACACCTGACGGCAGGTGGTACCAGGGGGGATGGGTGTGAATGATACAGAAAAAAGAATTCTTGCGCTGGCAGAGGAATGCATCAGGCTGGGAAAACAGGAACGCCCGGAAAAACAGTGGATCGGCAGGATGTATGAACGGTTCCGGGCGGCCAACGGGATGCCCGGGAAGGCGGAAACGGACGGTCTGATTTTTCGGAAAATGTATGGAAATGCACCGGAAAAAGCATCGGATACTTTGAAAATCCGTTACTGGAGAACCGGCAGGCATCTGCCGGGGAGCCGGGAGCAATGTATGGCTTTCGGCAGAGCGCTGGAGTTATCCGCAGACGAGACGCAGTATCTGATTCAGGGCTACTACGACCGGTGTGACAGGGTATTTGAAACGGAGGAGCCGGATGCGGTTTATCTGGAAAGAATACGGCTTCTTGGACAGCTGAAGCAGGAATATCTGGACAAGGTGCATCCGGTGATACGGCTGCAGATTTATCAGGCGGGAACAGAGCTGGAACAGAGCCTGCGCCATTTGTATTATACGGATGCCAGCAGGTATTTCAGCTTCCGGGAGCCGGAGAAAATTGAGATCGGACGTCACATCACCAGCATTAATTATCTTTCGGAATTTGGGCGGCAGATGAAGCTTCTGGGAGAAATTCCCAGGCGAACCATGATCCGGCATCTGCTGCTGTTTGGCATGCCATTTATTAACCGACGGCTGATTAGCTGCCGCCTGGAACATTTTGGCTATCTGCCGCTTTCCCCGGATCATACGCAGGTGGACGGAAGCCGTCTGGACTGGCTGCTGCTGGGCTTTTTGGAGTTGTATGAGGAATGCTGTACAGGAAAAGATCCTGAGGATTGCGACAGATGGTTCCGGGAAGCCTATGGAATTCTGGATCAATGCCTTGAAAAACGGGGAAAACAAAGTCTGCGTTTCCTGTATTTTAAATCCCTGAGAGGGGGTGAGTGAATGAAGGTGCAGAAACGTTATCAGGAGGAGCTTCTGGAATGGAAGGAGCGATTGTATCAGCTTCGGGCCCGGTACCGGGATACGCCTCCCGGTTTCCATACCAGTCAGGAGGAGGCACAGGTGGTGAAACGCCTGAAGCGGGAGCGTCAGGAATACCAGAAGCAGAGCCGCTACCGTTTTGCCGCAAGCTACTGCCCCACAGAAGAATGTTTTGTGGGAAGGCAGGGCTATCTGGCCCGCATGGAAGAAATGCTCAGAAGGGAAAACGGCCCGGTGATACTATACGGCATCGGAGGAATCGGAAAAACAGCTCTGGCAAGAGAGTACATCCGAAAGCATGCAAAACAGTATGATACCGTGCTTTTTCTGTCGTATAATATAGGATTTCAGGAACTGATCTGCGATGATTTCCAGCTTCCTATAGAAAATCTCCGGTTTACAACGGAAAAATATGAAAGCAAGTCGCGGTATTTTGCCGAAAAAATGAATGTGATCGCGGAGCTTGCCCGCAGCACAAAGGTGTTGCTGGTTATTGACGACTGCAACCGGAGAAGGGATGCACGGCTTCGGGAGGTGTTTTCTCTTCCCTGCGATATTCTTGTGACTACAAGGACGGACCCATCCTGCTGGGGAGATTTTTCCGCCATCTGTGTGAAGGAACTGGAGACAGAAGAGGAGTGGAAACAGTTTCTCCGTGCCTACCATCAGGGAGAATTCACTGCCGAGGAAAGAAAACGTATACGGGATTATCGTCTGAGGGTAAAAGGTCATACTTTGCTGATGCAGTTATGTCTTCGCGGTCTGGAAACCGGAGTGGAGATGCCGGAAAAGGTAGCGAAGGATTTCTTTTCCAGGTTTCCATTGAGAAAGGAGGAAAAGCAGATTCTGCGGGAACTGTCCGTAATGCCGGTGCAGGGAATCCCGCTGGCTCTGTACCGGGAAATTTCACGGGCATCATCGCAGGCACTGGACTGCCTGGCGGGGTATCTGCTGATCGGACGGGGAAAGAGCCAGGAAGGCAGCCGGGCGGAGGAGATGCTTACACTGCACCCGGTGATTGCGGAGGCGGCCCGCAAAGTGTTTTCCCCTTCCATGGATAACTGCAGGAAAATGATCAGCGCGCTTTCCGCGAAAACCTGGAATGCATGGAATCGGACATATCAGGAAAATCAGCGAATGGTGCCGTACGTTTTTGCGGTGCTGAAGGCATTTCCCAGACCGGCGGCGTGGATGGCAAGGCAGCTGGATGAGCTGGTGACGCTGCTTTGGATTCAGGGGTATTATGCGGAAGCCAAGGCTTACAGCAAAAAAATAGTGAAGGCTGTAATCTCTTATTATGGAGAAAATCATCAGATTACGGGTGAAATGTGCCTGCGTCTGGCTGCTGTTTATTACAACTCCATGGATTTTTCCCGGGCAGAAGAGTGGTATCGGAAAGCATACTGTATTCTGAAAAACTGTCCGCCCACAGACAGCCGCCATGAGTACCTGCTCAGTACGGTCTTGTGGAAACTGGCCAGAAGCTGCCGGTATCAGGGAGATTATGAAGCGGCGCTGAAAATGCTGGATGAAGCGGTAGTGCGTATGGAACGCTTCCGTGACAGCACCCGGATCCGGGAACTTCCGCTGCAGGACGGGGACTGGCAAATCGAATACCAGTACCTGCTGATCGACCAGGCGAAGTGTTATCTGAAACAGGGGAAATCCCGGGAAGCAGAGGAAAACTGCCGCCGTGGAATGGTGGAGATTCAGAAACGTCAGGATACCTCTTACCGGGAAAACGAATTCAACAGCCTGCTGGCGGAGATTTATCTGGAGAAGGGAAGGCTGACGGAGGCGGAAGGATTATGCCGCGGCATGGTAAAAAAAGCGGAAAGATTCCGCGGAAGGAATTTTAAGGACACACTCAGCTGCCGGGAGCTTCTGGGAGATGTGTATGCCGCCCAGGGGAAAAGGGAAAATGCCCGCAGGGAATATGATACGGTTCTGGAATGTCTGGTGCGGGATTATCCCTATCAGCTGCAGTGGACGGAAAAAATCAGGCAAAAGCGCTTACAGTGTTAAAATTCACTTTATTGACAGAAAATTTTTTCGGCGGTAATCTACAGAAAAGTTTCTGAAGATGAGGAGGAGAAATCGATCATGAAAACACAGATACAGCTTTATGTGAAAAACGAAACCTTCTACACCAGATTTTTCGGAGGCGGACTCTGGTTTATCAACATTTTCCGCAAGCTTCCTCTGGATATTGCTGTGGATGGGAAAAAGGAACGGCTGAAACCGCAGGCGGAGCCCTATGTGTACGATGTAACGCCGGGATACCATGTAATTGAGGGAAGGGATCCCCGGGCGCTGACAAAGAAAGCAGACAAGGCTCTGATGGGCGCGATTATGGGATCTGCGGCTATAGGCGCGGCAGGCGGTTCCATGGCCATGGGGGCGCTTCTGGGCGCGGACGCGGCCAGTTCCAATGTGACCCGTATCGGAATGTGTTCGGTGGATTTGAAGGATGGCAGCATCATCAAGATTTCCTGTCAGGCCAACCGCAAGGGCGGTGTGGTTTTCCGCGCCGTCAAGTAGGAGGGAAAGATACGGGGGAAGGGCTATGTTTTTTGATTCTTATGAGAACGAAGACAACAGACAGCGGGAAATGCTTCTGGAGATCGCCCTGCTTCAGAGAAGGCTTCTGGAACTGCGTTTTGATTTTGAATCCAGGATGCCCCGTCCGCTGCCGGTGAAGAAAAAAGGGATTTTTGGAAAGGAAACCGGTTTTCCGGAGGGATACGCCCGGCTGGTGGAGGAGCTTTCTGAGAAGAAACGCAGGCTGGAGATCTGGCGGCGGCAGGAGGGACTGCCGGGAGGATTATACTGGTGGAAAATTGACTGGGAGCATCTGGCGCCGGAACTTATGTGGAATCTGACGCTGCCCGGGGAGGAAGAGGAGCCGGATGAAACCGGCTGGCGCAGGGCTTACCGGCTTCACTGCGAGCCCCAAGGGGAGAATATGCTTCTGTATCTTGAGGTAGAGGGCTTCTGCCAGGATGGCGTCCAAACTCATAAAAGGACCTACGATACGGAATTCTCCGCCTACAGCCGCCAGGAGCGGGAACAGTTGGAGGAGGCTTATAATGGGCGCCGCAACCGCCGTGCCCTGGCACATATGGCGTTTGCCGACAATACCAGGATTTATTCGGTAACCACCGGCTGGAGCTATAACAGTGCCACTGAGTACTATGCGTCTTCAGAATATTTGGCGGAAAGAATGCGGGCCGCGGAGACCTACAGTCAGAGCCTTTATACGGTACAGGAGACCCGCGAGCTGTCGGTGAGCGTGTCCGGGAGGCGGTATGAGGGCCTGAACGGGATTGCCGAATACCATACGGACGAAGCAGGACGGCTGGATCTGGCCGTGATTCTGGATTTTGTCCGGCTTGCGGCCCGGGGACAGGCGCCGGAGAATGAAGGAGTTCTTCTGGAAGGAAAGGATGCGGCGGTTTTGTGTGCCGGATATCTGGCAGAGGCCCGGGACATTCGGCAGGTTCCGCTGGAACTTTTCTGCCGGGATCTGGATCGCTGCGCTGTATCCTATGAGGAAGCCATGATGCAGGCCCAGATGATTACCTGTCTGGCAGGGAAACTGGAAAAATCGTAAACTGCCTGACCGGAAAATGAAGAAATCCTCCGCGTTTCTTTGCGGCTCACCTGCCGGAAGCGCGGAGGTTCTCCATATTTAACGGGTCGGAGACAAGGAGGAATTGTGCGTATGGAACAGGATCTTATACAGCAGCTGGAAGCATGTGAGACGGAAAGCCGCAGTCTCATCCGCCAGGGCAACATCCGCGGACTGGAGCCGGTGATGCGCCGCTGGGAGGACCTTCTCTCCCGGTGCCAAAGTCAGGGACTGGATACGGCAGACAGCCATTATTTCGCCATGGTTTTTTATCAGCTCAACGGGGCGTTATACCAGAATGTGGGACAGGGCAGACAGATGGCGGAAAGTTTCCTGGACGGAGAAAAGGAAGCGGCACGATGCGGGGAACTGATCATGGAAGCCGGAGATGCCTGCCGGGCGCCGGAACGCCTGCTTATCATGGCACAGAACTGCGGGGAATATTTCCGGATGGCTGCCGCAACGCTGGAGACGGGAAACAGCGACGCGGCATTTCGCATGGCCTGCGCAGGAGCGCGGATTTCCGACTGGCTGTGGCCAGTGCTGGACAACGATGCCGCCCGGACGGCAGCGGAGGGAAGTCTTCAGATTTTTTCCATGTATACGGCTTGCGGAAGATGGAAAGAGGGAACTGACTGGGCCCGGAAAGCGTCAGGCCGGTATGAAGAGCTGTATCGCAGAACAGGGGAAGCCACGGATCTCTGTTCACAGTGGAAAGCGGAAATGGCTGTGCTGCTGCAGGCTCTGGCCCAGGAGGGGGAAGGGGCCGGTCAGTTGGCCGGGTATCTGGAAAAGCTGGAGACCTTGGAGGGGCAGCTGTCCGCCCAGGGCGGGGGAAAAACGGACCCTGCTTTCTGGCAGATCCAGGCGCTGTCTGTGATGGCTCTGGCAGCTCTGGGGACCGATGCCAGCCAGCAGAAAAAGAAAAAAGAGACGGAGGCTTATCTGTCCGCCTGCTGCCGGAAAGCACAGCAGGCATTCCAGACAGCTCTGCGGACAGGGGCTGGAGGCATATCTGACGCGACCTGGCAGAAAGTGGGAAATGAGATTTTTAACGCCTATCTTTCCGGTGTCATGATCTGGGGCAAATACTGTTTCCAGGAAAAACGCTTCCAGGAGGCCAAGGAGCAGTATCTGGAAATTCTCCGCCAGCTGGACGGAAATCCTTTCGGGATGCAGCAGGCGGCACAGCTGCTGTGCCGGGTTCAGATCTATACGGAGCTGGGACAAATGGCGCTGGAGACAGGCGATGCGGTCGGGAAGGCGGATTTTTATTACACCCATGCGGCGCAGGATGCCTGGGAGGGCGTGAAAAACAGCCAGACCCCGCAGATGCTTCAGGCAGCTGTGCTGGCGCTTCTGGGGGCTGCCGAAATCAAGCGTCAGACGGATCCCGCCCAGGCCGACGGATACGCCAGACAGGGACTGGAGGTATGCGGGCTGCTGGAGAAGATGGGAGGAGATGGATTCTCACCGGGAGAGGTGCAGCAGCTGCGGCGGGAATTTGAAAAATCGCTGAATCAGAAGCCGGGGCTTCTGGGGCGGCTGTTTGGAAAACGAAAAAGATGAGAAAGTAGAGAGGGGGATTTTTTATGATTTCATTGCTGGGGCCGTATTTTTTGACTTTTATCGGCATTATCATCAGCGGCGTACATGACTTTCCGGCTATGGCCATACTGCTGACCGTAATCGGTGTGCTGTGGACCCTGATCGGAGGCAAGATGAAAGGGTATGATAAGGTGGGAATTCTGATTTCCGAGGCGATCCATGCGGTTATCTGGATCGTCTGCAAGTTCTTCCCCATGTTCGGCGCAAAACTTCTGGGCGGTGCTGTGGGCCTGGTGATCGGTATCGCCATTCTGGCGGTGGTGGTATCCTTCTTCTTTGGAGGATCATCGGATCAGGATACCAGGCAGCAGACGGGCGGCGGTACCGGCGAAGTGATATATCCCAGTACGATTTACGACGAGGATAACCGGGCCTGGCAGAAAATGCACGATAACGGACGGGGAGAGGCGTCCTTTCAGAATGACAGAGGAGAGAGCGTTTACTTCTATCCTTCCAATAAGTATGGAAACAGCGCCTCTGCGGGCGGAAGAAAGTTTCATTGGTAGAAAAATATATTAAATAAGTACTGTAACCGGCGGCGGAACCTATCTGGGGTCTGCCGCCGGTTTTTACATCAAAAACAGGAGAATTTTTTGAGATCTGATAGATTTGGACTATTTTTCGGTAATATATAAGTAACCGGTCGCTAAATTACCAGGTAATCTCAGCATAGGGCGGGGTGGAAGAGGGGAGGAAGAAGCCGTACATATGAAAAGAAAAAATCACATATCAGAGGATAATTATATCAGACTTATGCAGCAGGGAGATGAGAAGGCATTTCTTTATTTTCTGGAAAAAGACGGGTGGATTGTAAAGTCTTTGATCAGGAAAAAAATGGTTTATTGTCCTGAGGAACAGGAGGACTGTATGAATGAGGTGTTTCTGGCTATCTGGCAAAATGTGAGAACATATTCACCACACAAATCGTCGTTTCCTACCTGGGTGGCGGCGGTGACCAGATATCAGATTTTCAATTATCTGCGGTATATGCAAAAAAATTCTTCAAGATATCAGAAAGAATCATTAGATGAATTGAAAGTTGCGAATGAGTGCAGAGAGCTGAATGAATATTACGATAAAGAAGTGTTTCGGGAACTTTTACAGGATCTGGATGAGCGTGATCAGAGAATATTTACAAAGCTATTTCAGGAGCAATTAAGTTATGAGGAGATATGTGAGGATATGAAAATATCCAGAGAACAACTGTACAATTACATTTCAAGAGGTAAGAAGAAGCTTAGGAAGAAACTGACGGAGGGAGGAAAGTGATATGACAGATATTTATTAAAAACTGCAGGACGTGGAATTTGATCCGGAAACAATGGAAAAAGAACAGCTGTCGCAGGAAGAAAAGGTACGGATTTTCCAGTATGTAATGAGACAGTCAGATACCGGTCAAAAGAAAAGGAGAAAGTGGAAACCATACGCTGCTGCCGCCGTTGTAGGGATTATTTGTCTGGGAATCGGTATTCCCGTTGTTGGCAGTGTACTTTCTTATCTCAATGGAAATACCCGGATACACTACAGGGAGGAAATCCTTGAAATAATTCCGGCTAAAGAAGTGTCTGCAAACGAACAATCCGAAAATAAACTATCCGAAACGACGAATTCGGAACTGGAGATTCTGGAGGTATCCCGGGAAGACAGGGAGATGACAATCCGTCTGCGTTTCACTTTTGACAGGGATATATCGGGTCTGGAGGAAGCCTGTGAAGCTTTTGATGAGCCACAGAAGAATGTTTTGGAGGCAGAACCTTTTTCGGATTGTACGGTATATGTGGATGAATGGGATATGAAAGTATATCAATACCAGCCCGAAGGTGAAACGGAAGAAATTCACAACCCTTTCATGATGGAATGCAGAAATACACGAATTGAAGGTAATATTCTGGAGCAGAGGATTCGAATCCAGCT
>CBJMC01400__coassemble_1143_pt1 | contig 18021 bp, 14 predicted proteins | sample CBJMC01400__metabat2_low_PE_039 | metagenome-assembled genome bin CBJMC01400
CTTTCTCCCTGAATCAGCGGTTCCAGGTATTCCATCATGCTCTCCGTCACATCATTTCCCGCCGGGCTGATAAAATTTTCCGGCACCTTTTTCTCCCGGTTGGAAACTTCGCTGACCGGAACCGACGTGAATTTTACCCGGTAGGGATCATCGCTGACCCTCTGAATGGAAGCCATCCGTCCGCTCTTTCCTTCCAGGGCACAGTGACAGGCAGTCATACCCAGCAGCCTGGACTCCTGAATGTCCGTGGCACTGGAAATGTGCGCCGCGCAACGCTGCATCAGATTCAGTTCCACTGACCGGACCTTGCAGCCGATTTCCTGGCGGACCGCATCCTCCAGCACCCGGGCGCTTCCGGCAATATAGCTGTGGCCGAAGTTATCCACCGCGCCGCTCTGAACGGACTCGGAAATATAGACGCCCCGGGCGTCCCGGATTCCCTCGCTGACTGCCACCAGCACGCTGTCCTGCACAGCAAGCTTCTCCCTCACATCCTTCAGAAACTGCGGAATGGAAAATGGCCTCTCACACAGATAAATCAGGCTGGGGCCTTTGCCGCCGTTGTTCCTGGCCAGAGCCGAGGAAGCGGTAAGCCACCCTGCATTGCGCCCCATCACCTCCACGATGGTAACCGCTTTGGTGTCATAGACGCTGCAGTCCCTCTCCAGCTCCGCGAAGGTGCTTCCGATATATTTTGCCGCGGAGCCGAAACCCGGACAGTGGTCGGTGCCCATCAGGTCATTATCAATGGTTTTGGGGGCTCCCACAATGCAGATATCCCCGATATTTTTTTCGCGGCAGTAGGCGGACAGCTTATCCACCGTATCCATGGAGTCGTTACCTCCGATATAGATAAAATAAGAAATCTCATGCTTTTCAAAGATCCGGATAATCTCCTCATACTGTTCCGGATTCTCCTGCGGATCACTGAGCTTGAAGCGGCAGGATCCCAGTGCCGCCGCGGGTGTCTGGCAGAGAAGATCCAGATCCGCTGTGTTGTTCATAACATCCGACAGATTCACAAAACGCTCCTCCAGTACCCCTTTGATGCCGTTGACTGCCCCCAGCACCTGATCCACTTCCCCGGAAAGGGATGCCGCCGTCAGCACGCCGGCCACCGTAGCGTTAATGGCAGCGGTGGGACCTCCGGATTGTGCAACTAATAAATTTCTCATTCTCTTCCTCCTGATTTTTTTGCCGTCTTTCATGAGCCGGCGGACGTCTGCCACGGACACCGGACGACTCGCCGCGCGGTCTATCCCGTATCATGAACAAAACAGAAACAGCGCCAGCCTTCTTCTGTCCGGCTGGCGCTGCGTGCCGCCCGCTTTCGCAAAAGGGGCGTTTCCGTACGTTTACGCGCTCACTTTTTCAAACTGGCTATTATATAGATTAGCATAAAATCCATTCCTTGCCAATAGCTCCTCATGATTTCCCTGCTCGATGATATCGCCGTCCTTCATCACCAGAATCAGATCCGCGTCCCGGATGGTGGACAGCCGGTGGGCGATCACGAAGCTGGTTCTTCCCCGCATCAGATTGTCCATGGCTTTCTGGATCTGAATCTCCGTTCTGGTATCCACGGAGGAGGTGGCCTCATCCAGAATCAGCAGCCGGTTATCCGCCAGGATGGCCCGGGCGATGGTCAGAAGCTGCTTCTGGCCCTGAGACACGTTGCTGGTTTCCTCGTTGAGCATGGTCTGGTAGCCCTCCGGCTGCGTCATGATAAACCGGTGGGCGTGGGCAGCTTTGGCCGCCGCGATCACTTCCTCGTCGGTGGCGTCCAGCCGGCCGTACCGGATATTCTCCATGATGGTTCCGTTGAACAGCCAGGTATCCTGCAGCACCATGCCGAAGTTGGACCGCAGCGCGCTCCGGTCAAAATCCCGGATATCCGTGCCGTCGATCTTTATGGAACCGCTGTTCACATCGTAGAAACGCATCAGCAGCTTCACCATGGTGGTCTTTCCCGCACCCGTGGGGCCCACAATGGCAATTTTCTGTCCCGGCTTCACCTGAGCGGAAAAGTCTTTGATAATGATCTGGTCCGGCCGGTAGCCGAAGCTTACATGGTCGAAGGTCACATTTCCCGTCACCGCCGGCACCTGTCCTTCCGATACGTTTCCCGTCACCGGCTCCTCCTCTTCCTCCAGGAACTCAAATACCCGCTCCGCGGAGGCCGCGGACATCTGCATCATATTGGTCACCTGGGCGATCTGCTGCACCGGCTGGGTGAAGTTCCGGATATACTGGAAGAAGGACTGGATTTCTCCCACCTGGATGGCTCCCCGGATGGTCATATAGCCGCCCAGAAGGGCCACCATCACATAGCCCACATTTCCCACAAACTGCATGATGGGCATCATCATTCCCGAGAAGAACTGGGATTTCCATCCGGAAGAATAAAGCATCCCGTTGGTCTTTTCAAATTCCGCCACCACATTGTCTTCCTGTCCGAAAGCCTTTACGATGTTCTGTCCCGCGTAAACCTCTTCCACCTGGCCATTCACCTCTCCCAGGTAAGCCTGCTGCTGGCGGAAATACTTCTGGGACCGTCTCATCACAAATCCGATGATGGCCATGGATACCGGAAGGATCAGCACCGCGCAGACAGTCATCCAGACGTTGATGCTGATCATCATGATAAACACGCCGATCAGCGTGGTCACGGAGGTGATCAGCTGGGTAATGCTCTGGTTCAGTCCCTGCTGCAGGGTATCCACGTCATTGGTGATTCTGGAAAGAATCTCTCCGTAGGGACGGCTCTCAAAATACCGCATGGGAAGCCGGTTCAGCTTCACGGAAATATCTTTCCTGAGGGAGTAGCTGACGTCGTTGGAAATTCCCGTCATGATCATACCCTGCAGGAAAGAAAACGCCGCGCTGAACACATACAGGCACATTACTGCAGCCAGAATCTGCCCGATTTTTCCGAAATCAATCCCCCCTGTACCGCCTATTTTCGCCACCAGGCCGTTGAACAGCTCCGTGGTGGCCTGACCCAGGATTCTGGGTCCCACGATGTTGAACACGGTTCCCGCGATGGCGCATATCATCATCACTGCCAGACGAATCCGGTACCGTTTCATGTAGCTGATCAGCTTTTTCATGGCGGCAGTAAAATCTTTCGCTTTTTCTCCGGACATATTGCGGCCGCCGCCCATGGGGCCATGCCCTCTCGTATTACTGCTCATTGTCCAACTCCTCCTCTGAAAGCTGTGACCGCGCTATCTGCCGGTATACCTCACAGTTCTTCAACAATTCCTTATGGGTTCCCCGTCCGGCCACCCGTCCTTCGTCAAGCACCAGAATCTGATCCGCATGAAGAATCGTGCTGATCCGCTGCGCCACAATCAGGGTGGTAGCCTGGCCGGTCTCTTCCTTCAGGGCTTTCCTGAGGGCCGCGTCCGTCCGGTAGTCCAGAGCGGAAAAGCTGTCGTCAAAAATGTAAATCTCCGGATTTCTCGCCACTGCCCTGGCGATGGAAAGCCGCTGCTTCTGTCCTCCGGAAACATTGCTTCCGCCCTGGGCGATGGGGCTGTCATATTCCTCCGGCTTCTGCAGGATAAATTCCTCTGCCTGGGCGATCCTGGCTGCCTTCTTAACCTGCTCTCTGGAAGCGTCCTGGCATCCGTAACGCAGGTTGGAATCGATGGTTCCGGAAAACAGCACGGCCTTCTGGGGCACATAACCGATGCGTTTCCTCAGATCCTTAAGATCCATCCGGCGGACATCCACGCCGTCCACCAGGATCTGTCCCTTCGTCACATCGAAGAACCGGGGAATCAGATTTACCAGGGTACTCTTTCCGCTGCCGGTGCTTCCGATGAAGGCCACCGTCTCTCCCGGCTTCGCCGTAAAGCTGATATCCGACAGCACTTCCTCTTCCGCTCCCGGATAAGAGAAGGATACATGGTCGAATACCACCGTGCCTTTCTCCTCCGTCCGGGGTGTTTCCGCGCCGGAGGGAGACTGGATGGATACCTCCGTATCCAGCACTTCCTCGATTCGGCTGGCAGCCACGCCGGCCCTGGGAAGAATGATGGAGATCATGGTAATCATCAGGAAGGACATGATAATCTGCATGGCGTACTGGATAAACGCCATCATATCTCCAACCTGCATGTTGCCCGCGTCGATGCTGTGGGCTCCGCTGTATATAATAAGGACACTGATACCGTTCATGATCAGCATCATGGTGGGCATCATAAAGGTCATAGCCCGATTCACAAACAGGTTGGTTTTCATCAGCCTGCGGTTGGCTTCCTCAAACCGGTCCTCCTCGTGTTTTTCCCGGCCGAAGGCCCGGATCACGGAGATACCGGTGAGGATCTCACGGCTCACCAGATTCAGCCGGTCCACCAGAGACTGGAGGATCTTGAATTTGGGATAAGCCACCCCGAACAGAATCAGTACCACTGCCAGAATCAGCGCCACCGCCAGCCCCAGGATCCAGGTCATGGAGGACTCCGTTCCCAGAACCTTCAGGACGCCGCCCACACCCAGGATGGGAGCGTACAGGACGATCCGGAACATCATGGTAAACACCATCTGCACCTGCTGGATATCGTTGGTGCTTCTGGTAATCAGGGAGGCTGTGGAGAACCGGTTCATCTCACTGCCGGAAAAGGAAATCACCTTGCGGTAAACCTTGTTTCTCAGATCGTGGCCCAGTTTCGCGGCCACCCGGCAGGACAGGAAGGTTACCAGCACGGAGGCCGCCATGATCACCGCCGCGAATCCCAGCATCTTCAGGCCGGAAAACAGCACGTACTGCATCTGGATCTGATCCAGATCTTTTCCCATCTCCTGATACTCCTGGCGGATGTAGGCCACGGAGCTCTGGGTGATGATGGAATCCGGCATCTCCTCCAGCTGTTCTGTCAGCTGGCCGGTCATCTGGGACCGCTGTTCTTCGGGAAGCGCCGCGAAGGTTTCCAGCAGATCTGCCTGGGCGGGAAGTCCCATCTGCTCTTTGATTGCATCTGCCGTATCCCCTTCTCTCAGGCTTTCCACCGCCACCATGGGGACGCCCAAAATCTCATTTAACTGTTCCCGCTGGTCGTCTCCGATTTTCTTCAGCGTATAAATCTCATCGGTAAGCTCATAGGCTTCTTTTACAGTTTCCTGGTCATCCTCATCCATGAAAAACATCAGCTGCTCCATGGACGAGCTGCGGATCTCATCCGGCACACTGTCCTCGATACCGCCCTGCTGAACGCCCACATTGATAATGTTGGACGTGTATGAGGGCAGCGACAGATCACAGTAGGCCTGCAGAAAAAGCAGCGCAACAATGATCAGGACGAACCGGTAAGAACCCTTCAGTTCCTTGAACATTCTTATCATTCCTGAATGTCCTCCTTTTTGCATATAGTCTCTGAAAATTCTCTGCTTCCCGGTACTTTATCAAGATTCCCGAGAATCTGTCTGAGCATACGTTTCAGCAGGCAGATCTCCGCATCGGAAAGTCCTGTCAGAATCCGCTGCTCATTCTTCTCAATCATGGAAGGTATACGGGCAAAAAGCTCTCTGCCCCTGGCTGTGAGCCTGACCCTCACCATCCTCTGGTCCTTCTCATCCTGCTTCCGTTCCACCATGCCGGCCCTTTCCAGCCGTTTCAGCGAAACCGTCACCGTGGAGGGCCGGTTATCAAGCCTCCTGGCAATTTCATTCTGCGTGATTCCATCCTGTTCATACAGAATCTTCAGAATGGGAAGCTGACGGGGATGAATTCCCATCGCTTTCATCCTGACATACCCGCCGTTCAGATAGCGGTGGGAAATCCGGAGCAGAAGCACCAGCGCGCTGTCCTCTTTATGCTCCATGTCTCTCACTCCTTTTCTTTTCCGTCTGTACATTATTTAGTCAGCTAATAAATAATATGCCCTTTACCGGATTTTCGCAATACAAATCCACGTTTTTTTAGAAATTTTTCACATTTGTACCCTGTTTTTTTCAGCATTGTTACATTTGACGGCTAATTATTCTCCTGTGATTTTATCGCGGGTACGACTGTATTTCGCATTGACACAGGAGGGGGAAAGAAATATAGTTATGAAAGGTAATAATATGAAAAAGGATGTGTATTTATGGATTACGCAAAAGATACCCGTCTCGGGACGGAATCCATCCCGAAACTGATGTTGCAGCTGGCAGTACCCTCAGTAATCGCCCAGCTGATCAACGTACTGTACAACATTGTGGACCGGATCTACATCGGGCGGATTCCGGAGATCGGCGCCACTGCCCTCACCGGCGTGGGCGTCACCTTTCCCATCATCACCCTGGTATCCGCCTTCAGTTCCTTTATGGGGGCTGGAGGCGCGCCGCTGGCAGCCATTTCTCTGGGAAAAGGGGACCGGAAACGGGCGGAGAACATTCTGGGAAATACATTTTCCATGCTGATTCTCTTTGCTGCCGCGCTCACCGTGATTTTTCTGATTTTCAAGGAGCCTCTGCTGTACCTGTTCGGAGCCAGTGAAAACACCATCACCTATTCCCTGCAGTACATAACCATCTACCTGTATGGAACCATTTTCGTGCAGCTGGCGCTGGGGCTGAATCCTTTCATCAGTTCCCAGGGGCAGGCTAAAACGGCCATGCTGTCGGTACTGATCGGCGCCGTCATCAATATCGTGCTGGATCCCATATTTATCTTCGTTTTCGGCATGGGCGTGCGGGGTGCCGCTTACGCCACAGTGATTTCCCAGGCTGTCAGCGCCGTCTGGGTGGTGCGTTTTCTCTGCTCCCGGTCATCTTCCATCCGGATCCGGCGGCAGAACCTGCGGATTTCCGGGCGTATTGTCGGCAGCATCGCGGCCCTTGGCGTGTCGCCTTTCATCATGCAGTCCACAGAGAGCGCCATTACCATTGTACTGAACCATGGCCTGCAGAGTTACGGAGGGGATCTGTATGTGGGGTCCATGACCATCATGCAGAGCGTGCTGCAGCTTTTGTCGGTTCCCATCAGCGGTTTTACCCAGGGCGTGCAGCCTATCATCAGCTACAATTTCGGCGCGCAGAAATTTGACCGGGTAAAGAAAACGGCCCGGTATCTGATCGGAACCACCTTCCTGATCTCCTTTGGTTTTACGCTGACCACCATCTGTTTTCCCGGGATCTACGGTTCTCTTTTCACCTCTGATGCCGGCCTTCTGAACCTGGTAAAACAGATCCTGCCCGTTTACATGTTCGGAATGCTGATTTTCGGACTCCAGAACGGCTGCCAGAGCGTATTTCTGGGGCTGGGCCAGGCGAAAATTTCCGTGTTCATCGCTCTGCTGCGGAAGGTTTTCCTGCTGATTCCGCTGGCCATCATCCTGCCCCGCTTCTTCGGGGTGATGGGAATTTACTGGGCGGAACCCATCGCGGACATCACCTCCGCCACAACAGCCACCATCCTGTTTCTGATTTTCTTCAAGCGGATGCTGTCGGCCGATTATCTGAAAAAACTTCTGTAAACAAAGGCGCCCCGCGTCCATCCCGTGAAAATTCACAGATGGGCGCGGGGCACCTTTTTGCTACTGATTCAGATTGTGATCCGCCTCATACTGGGTGATAACCTGGAGATTGGCAATCTCAATACTGTTCAGATAGGAATTGTCAAACTGATCCGCGGGAATGGACGGAACGTACCAGCTCTTTTGCGAAAAATATTCTGCCAGATCCGGAGAGGTAAAGATTCTTCCGTGGCGGGCATAAATTTCGTTTCTGGCCACCCGGATCTCCCATTCGGAAAGTCCCGCCAGATCCGCGTTCGTAATATACTGAACGCTGCTCTGAGGCAGAATATAATCGCCGGAAACCTCTTCCACAACCTCCGGCGTCGGCGTTGGCGTGGCGGTGGGTGTGGGTGTGGGTGTGGCGGTAGGAGTTGGCGTGTTCTGTGCCGCTTCCGTGGGATTTGGCGTCACCTGCCGGTTGGAATCTGTCTCCGTATCCGGCTCCTGCGTGATCTCCGGGGTCACCTCTTCCTCCGGATCCTCCGTGGTGTCCTCCGCCTCCTGGTCATCCTTTTCCAGTTCTTCCCGCAGCTGTTCGTTCAGCTGGGGAGCCTGCCGGTTTTCCTGTTCTCCCCGAACCAGCAGCACAACACCCACAATAATAGCCGCCACCAGAATCACAATAACTACACTCAGGATAATAAAAATCCTTTTCTCCCGTTTAGCCTGGCGCTCATACTCTTCATCATAGGACTCCTCCTCCCAGAAATCCTTCTTTTTCTTTCCGGAATCCTGCCGGCCGTATTTATCCGGTCTCTGTTCCGATAAGGAATCGCCCTGATCTTTCGGACTCTGCTCATATGTCCTATGAACGCCCGTTGTATAGCCGTCCGGTTTTCGCGGACTCTGCGTGTTCTGTGTCCCCTGCGCATCCACCGGGGTTCCGCAGTTTCCACAGAATTTGGCTCCTTCATCCAGCGGACTTCCACATTTTTTGCAAAACATTTTGTTTCCCTCCATCCTGACATCAGCTCCGGCTGCCATTGGGTTTTCTGTATCAGTATATAACAAAACCGCAGCTCTGGCAAGGGTACTCAAGGTCTCCAGCCCGATATCCACCGGTCCGCCAGCTCATAAACCCTGGCCTTTGTGACCTCTGAAAGGGCCGAATTGACGGCCATGGGCATGCCGGATCCCCCCGCCCATTCCTCGGCCGCAGCATCCGCCTGCTGATCCCGGTATTCGATCCACTCCAGTTCTTCCTCCTTCAGCAGCTGGAACTCCTCTTCCGTCAGGGTTGCTTTCAGCTGCTGGTACACGTAATTCAGCTCCGCGTCCCACATCTCATAGACCTCCCCGGAAATCCGGTTGATACTCACCTGATCCGTGGCGCTATCCTCCAGCTCCTGCTCTCTCTGCTCCAGCTGGGCCAGCCGGTCATAGTAGGAGCTGTCGCCCTGCCCGCTGCCGGAACTCTCCCCGGAAGCTTCCTGGCCGGAAGATGCGGACGCTTCCTGCCGGGCCGAGCCGGAAGCCGACTGGCCATAGGGCCGCTGGCCGGGGTAAATCGTCACCGTTTTTTCTCCCAGCTCTGCAGGATTCTGCGTACGATAAAACTGTTCTCTGGCCGCGTCCCCGGCTTCCCGGTCATCCAGCCAGGGATTTTCCCCGTAAATACTGAAGAACACATCCTCCCCGGTGCTGTCGTCGAAATATGCCATGTGATCTTCCTGCATCCGACGGATGGTATCGTCAAATCCTCCGATGTCTGCCAGCGTATCCGTCAGGGCGGTGATATCCACATCGGAAAAATCCGAGCCCACCCCCGTATCCGCCGCGTACTCCACAAACCGGTCTCCCTCATAACGCAACACGGAGGCAGACACATAGGTCCCGTCCGCGTACATTCCATGAAACTGCCAGGCGCTTCCGACAATGTAGATCCCGTCCCCGGAGGGTCTGAAAAACACCCAGTCGTCCTCCCGGTCCGCCGTTCCCAGCACGCCTTCCAGAATCCGGTATTCATCCTTCAGTTCCACCTGGCCCCGGTCCATCTCATACATTTGCAGGAAAACGCAGTTGGCCTGGGAATCCGAAAGATCCTCCCGGATACCCTCCTGCTCCATCACCGCCGCCAGAAGCTCATCCTGGCTGTCCCCGTCAAAATCCCGGATGGAATACACGATGACCCCCTTCTGGTCATGTACCGCGTCCTGTCCCAGGGAACCGTCCTCCATCACATAATCGCTGGTAAAGGGTCCCAGACCGCAGCTTCCCAGCTGAGGAATCAAAGCCTCCTCCGCGTATTCCTTCAGATCCGTCCATGAAGCCTCCTGGGGATCCCCGGAAGCCTCCTCCTCCGAAACCTGCCCCTGGGGACTGGTTTCCCCGGAAACCGGCGCCTCTGAAGGCTGAACCTGCGAGGTCTGTCTTTCATCCGCTTCCAAACCGGCCTCCTGCCGGTTCCCTGTCAGAATCACGATCCCGCAGATAACCGCCCCTGCCGCCAGAACGGCCACCGCCGCGCAGACCGCTATCCAACCCTTCTTTTTCTTCCCGTCGGGCCTCTTTCCGCCGCCAATATATTCACCACCGTTCCACTCTGACGGTTCCGTCATCTGCGGAAACGGCGCCTCTTCCCGGATATTTTCCAGAGGCGCGCCGCACGAACCGCAGAAACGGGCGTCATCCGGATTTTCTTTCCCACACTGTGGACAATACATGGAATCACCTCCCCCTTCCTTTTCTTCCAGTATAAATTGTCCCCCCTGCCCCTGTCAATCAGCTTCCCGGAAAACAAAAAAGGCATGGCTCACATAAACCATACCTTCTTATTGGTGGTGGAGATGGCAACGGCGCCCGCGTCCAGCGCCGCCAGAATGTCCTCCTTCTCACTGATCAGACCGCCCGCGATCACCGGACGGCGGATGCTTTTCCGGATCTGGCGGATTACCTTCGGCATCAGGCCCGGAAGAATTTCCACCACATCCGGTTTGGCGGAGGCTGTCTGCCGCTGGATATTTTCATAGGCCATGGAATCGATCACGAAAAAGCGGAGCACCGTAAAAAATCCCAGCTCCTTTGCCCGGTGAATCAGCGCCGGCCGGGTGGTGATTATCCCGTCCGCGCAGGTGGCCCTCCGGATGTATTCCAGCGCCGCCTCCTTCGGGCTCAGCCCCTGAATCAGATCCAGATGCACCACCGCGATCTTTCCCGCGTCCCGTACCGTTTTCACAATCCTGGCAATGCTGCACACATCTCCGTACAGAATAAAAACCATGCTGCTGTCCGAGCGGATACATTCCTTCAGCCCTTCCTCGTCCTTCACTGCCGTGATAATAGGACAGTTTTCCAGTTCTTCCATCATGTTCTTCATCTCAGTTATCCTGCCGTCCTTTCCTTCCCCGCGCTACAGCCGGTAATTTTCCTCTACCTTCCGCAGACACCAGGCAAAATCCTTTTCCTCCACCGTTCTTTCGGCAAACACCGGATACTCTTTCAGCACCTGGCCGTTCAGCAGATACCGGACACACCCCACCTGCTGTCCCTGGCGCACAGGCGCCGCAAGGGTCTGGGGCAGATCCCGGACCACCTCCACCTGTTCGTCTTCCTTCAGCAGAAGATCCAGGGACAATTCACCGGCGGGCACCCCGTAGGACAGGGCCGTCACCGCCTCCTCCCCGATCCCCAGCTCCTCATACTGGCCATTCTCCACCGGAAGCACCGGCAGAGGGCTTTCATCGAACACGTCCCGGTACTCGTAATTCTGCAGGGCATAGGTCATCAGCTTTCTGGTATCCGACCATTTATAACCTTTGTTTGAGGGCCAGCCGCAGGCCAGAAGCGACACAATAAAGGTTTTTCCCTCCCACTGCAGCGCTCCCACATAACAGTAGCCGGCGTCCGCGGTGAACCCCGTTTTTCCCGTCAGCGCCCCGTCCATCATCCCCAGAAATACGTTGGCATTGGTGCAGTTGTACATCTTCGTGTGGCCGTTGTTCCAGAAGGTGTAGGAAGGCGTCCGGGTAATCTCCAGAAACAGATCCTTCTGAGGCGATTCCATGATACAGTACCGCAGAATCAGCGCCAGGTCCCGGGCAGTGGTGCTGTGTACTCCGTACTCGTCCTCCGCGTCCAGCCCGTTGGGGGTCACAAAATGCGTAGCCGTGCAGCCGATTTCCGCCGCCTTCAGATTCATTTTTTCCGCAAATCCCTCCACGCTGCCTCCGATATGCTCGGCGATCATCACCGCGGCGTCATTATCCGAATTCAGCATCAGCGCGTACAGAAGATCTCCCAGCAAAAACTGCTCCCCCTCTTCCGCGCCCATATGTACCCGGGGTTGCCCGGCCGCTCTGGCGGATACCGTCACCAGATCCTGGGCGTTTCCCTGCTCCAGCGCCAGAATACAGGTCATGATTTTCGTGGTGCTGGCCATGGGAAGCTGTGTTTCCGCCTCTTTTTCAAACAGCACACGTCCGGAATCCGCGTCCATCAGACAGGCCGAACGGGCATACAGCTCAGATTCACTGATTTCATCTGCCTGACAGCAGACGTTTCTTCCCATAAAGAGAAAGAACATCAGCAGCAGGCTGGTCAGTATTTTTCTCATATACGTACCCTCCACAGTTTTTCTCTAAAACTATTCTATGAGGGTACTGCTCATTCTATGACTGTTACTAAACGTCCAGCTTCAGCTGAATCTCCTCCTCGGCCTCCGCCTTAAAATCCTCCAGCTTCACGGGGCTGATCACCGGAAGCTCGTCGGTGGACTCCACGCCGAAGTTCCTCAGAAATTCCTCTGTGGTGCCGAACAGAATGGGTCTGCCCGGCACATCCAGCCTTCCCAGCTCCTGCACCAGTCCGTATTCAATCAGCTTGTTGACCGCGTGATCGCATTTTACCCCGCGGATCTTCTCGATTTCCTGTCTGGTCACCGGCTGCTTGTAGGCGATGATGGATAAAGTTTCCAGCATCACATCCGTCAGCACCGCCTTCTGGGGCTGCAGCGCGATTTTTACCAGGTATTCGTAATATTCCTGTTTGGTACACATCTGAAAAGCGTGATCCAGCTCTATGATCTTGATCCCCCGGTCAGCCGCCTTGTACTTCAGCATCATATTCCGGATAATTTTTTCCGTGGTCTTTTCATCGTGGCCGATTGCCCTGGCAATTCTGGAAAGCTCCACGGAATCCCCCGCAGAAAACAGAATCGCCTCAATGGCCGCCTCAATCTTCTCCATCCTGCTGCTCCTCGTAATTCAGTGACTCAATCTCTATATCGTCAAAAAGCTCTTCCTGGCTGACCCGGATCACACCGGTCTTCATCAGCTCCAGTATGGCAAGGAACGTGACAATCATCTGCAGCTTTCCAGGCTGTCCCTCCAGAAGCTTCCGGAAAGAAAAATGCCGGTGTTTCCTGGCATATTCCTCCACGTTCACCATCTTTTCCGGAAGACTCACCGCTTCCTGCCGTATCTCCCCGAACCGGCTGCGGATCGGGTCGATCTTGTCCTCCTGCCTGCGGATGATCTTCCGGAAAATTTCCTGAAGCCTGGCCAGGGTCACATCTTCCATCAGATCGCTGACGTCCACCGGCTCCCGGTATTCCAGCACCTCCCTGGGCATGGAATTCTTCCGGTACACACACCGGGAAGCATCCGCCATCCGGTCCCGCAGCTCATAGGACATATACTTGTACATCTTGTATTCCAGCAGCTGGCGGACCAGCTCTTCCCTGGGATCCTCTTCCTCCCCGTCCTCCTTGACTTCTCTGGGCAGCAGCATCCTGCACTTGATATCCAGAAGTGTGGCCGCCATCACCATGAATTCACTCATGACGTTAAGATCCTGCTCCTGCATATCCCGGATATACTCCATATACTGATCGGTGATCTGCGCAATGGGGATGTCATAAATATCAATTTTGTTTTTCTCAATCAGGTGCAGCAGCAGGTCCAGGGGACCTTCAAACACCTGAAGTTTTACCGGAATACCACCCATCTTCTGTCCTCTCCTTTTTCCGCACGCTCTATTTTACAGGGAATACGCCTTTATTTCAAGAAGATTCTCCATTACGCTTCTCCGAAGGCAATCTCCAGCAGAGTGATTTCCCTGGGATTGTGAATCCGGACGGGAACCGTATGCTCTCCGGCTCCCGCGCTGACGATCATGCTGCTGTCCCCTCTGTTGCGTATTCCGCAGCACTCAGAGGCCAGCAGCCGGTAATCCGGCGTGATCAGCCCCCGGCGTTTACCCAGGAGGCAGATGCCTCCGTGATAGTGGCCGGACAGGGTCAGACTGGCGCCCCAGTCCAGATATTCCCTCCAATAGCGGGGCGTATGGGCCAGAAGAATCGTGAAACGTCCTTTCTCCGGCTCTCCGAAAGTTTCCCGAAGCAGTCCCTCCATGCCTTTCCTGCGGAAACCCTTTCTGTAATACTCCTCCGGCAGATCCAGACCGTAAATGGTAATGGGGCAGCCTCCGATCTCCACCTCTGCCTTCTGGTTAGCCAGCCGCACAGCCTTCGTCCCGCTGATGGCACGGAAATACCGTTTTCCGGTTTTCCCCAGAGTCTCCGTCTCCTCCAGCAGTCTGCGCTCATGATTTCCGTTGGCGTACCATACCGGATATTTTTCCGTCAGCTTCCCCACAAATTTCTCCGCACCCCTCACCTGGACGCCCTCTTTTGCCACCATAAGATCGCCGCCCAGAAGCACGCCCTCCGGCCGGCATTTGTCCAGAAGCTTCCAGAACTCCTGTCCCGGCCCCTGATCCGTCAGATGGATGTCCGTCAGAAACGCCAGACGGACCACCCTCTTTCTTCCCACGGCTGTTTCCAGACGGTATTTTCGAACACAATATTTATATTCCAAAGGCATCTCCTCCTGCTCTTCCTTTTTTAATAAACATTTCCCGCGAAAGAAAAACAGCGGGAACCAATCGCTCAGTTCCCGCTTCTGTTGTTGAACTATCTGAGATGCAGAATGTTATTTCGCGTAATCCACCACTCTGCTCTCACGGATTACATTGACTTTAATCTGTCCAGGATACTCCAGCTCAGCTTCAATCTGTTTGGAAATATCTCTTGCAAGTAATACCATATCAGAATCATTTACATGATCCGGTAATACCATGATGCGAACCTCGCGTCCTGCCTGAATGGCATAAGATTTATCCACACCTTTGAAAGAATTTGTGATATCTTCCAGTTGTTTCAATCTGTTGGTATATGTTTCCAGGGTCTCTCTTCTGGCGCCCGGTCTCGCCGCCGAAATCGCGTCGGCAGCCTGTACCAGACAGGCGATCAGAGACTCCGGTTCCACGTCGCCGTGATGGGCCTCCACCGCGTTGATGACAATGGGGGATTCCTTGTACTTTCTGCACAGATCCACACCGATCTGGATGTGGGATCCCTCCACCTCGTGGTCGATGGACTTTCCGATGTCATGCAGCAGTCCTGCGCGCTTCGCCATCCGCACATCGGTTCCCACTTCCGCCGCCAGCAGTCCTGCCAGCTGCGCCACCTCGATGGAATGTTTCAGCGCGTTCTGGCCGTAGCTGGAACGGAACTTCATCCGGCCCAGCAGCCGGATCAGTTCGGGGTGAATACCGTGAACCCCCACCTCCAGCGCCGCGTTCTCGCCTTCCTCGCGGATCATGGCTTCCACTTCCTTCTGGGCTTTCTCCACCATCTCCTCGATTCTTGCGGGATGGATCCGGCCGTCCACAATCAGCTTCTCCAGCGCGATTCTGGCAACCTCTCTGCGAATGGGATCGAAGGAGGACAGCACCACCGCTTCCGGGGTGTCATCGATGATCAGATCCACGCCGGTCAGCGTTTCCAGGGTACGGATGTTCCGTCCCTCTCTTCCGATAATCCTTCCTTTCATCTCATCGCTGGGAAGCTGCACCACAGAGATCGTCGTCTCCGCCACGTGATCCACCGCGCACTTCTGGATGGCAGTGACCACGTATTCCTTCGCCTTCTTGGCCGCATCCTCTTTGGCCTTGCTCTCCAGTTCCTTGTAAAGCTTGGCCGTGTCGATTTTCACTTCGTCTTCCACAGATTTCAACAGATAATCTTTTGCCTGTTCGGAGGTCAGACCTGAGATTCTCTCAAGTTCCTGTACTCCCTGGTCATGTAATTCGTCAACTTTCTTTTCTTTCTTTTTGATTTCTGCTTCTTTTGCTGTACAGTCTGATTCACGCTTTTCCAGAGCATCGGCTTTCCGGTCTACAGCTTCCTCCTTCGCCAATACACGTTTTTCATACTTCTGCAGTTCGTTCCGCCGTTCTCTGGTCTCCTTTTCCAGTTCATTTTTGGTTTTCAGAGATTCTTCCTTCGCTTCCAGAAGAGCTTCGCGTTTCTTAGTTTCCGCTGTTTTCAGAGCTTCATCTATGATGTTTCTTGCCTTCTCTTCCGCTGTTCCAATTTTCTCAGCATCCTGCTTTACCTTATTGGCTACAGCGATCTTGCAAGTAACAGGAACCGCAATAAGCAGCGCGATTACTACAGCAACAAGTGCAACTACCACATACATTGCATTTGCCACAGGAGCACCTCCTTATTTAGTTTTCATTGTACAATTACAACATTATAATTTTATAATGATTTCACGGTTTTGTCAATGTAGAACAATATTTTTTATGGAAATTGCCGGAAACCCTGCGGGAAATTCGTGGCAGCTGGCGCTTCCGGCTTCATCGAAAGCCCGGACTGCCGCGAAAATTTCTCTCTTCAGCCGCCGAAGTAGGAACGGAAAACGCCGAGAATATCCTCATTGCGGAATCCCCTCCGGGCCAGCCAGCCGTACAGTCTCCGCTTCTGCGCGTCGTCGGCCGCCTCCGGATCGGGACACTTTTTCTGAAGCAGCTCCAGAATCATCCCCGTCTCCGGCTCCCCGCCGTCCTCTTCGGCCAGATCCTTCAGAATCTGGCGGGAAACGCCCTTCTCCATCAGTTTGGCTTCCGCCCTGCGCCGGCTCTCCCGGCCGCGAACCGCTTCCAGATAGTTTCTGGCATACCGGGCGTCATCCAGATAATGCCAGCCCTTCACGTAGGCCACCGCTTCCTCCACCGCGCCCGGGGTATAGCCGCCCTGATCCAGCTTTCTGCGGAGGGCTGCCTCCGTATAATCCGCCCTTGTCAGCAGGTGCATGGCCCGCATCTTCGCCCGTTTCACCAGAATCTCCCGGTAAATTTCCTCAAAAATGGCCGGGGGAAGTTCTCTCCCGGCCTCCAGACCGTAACGGGACAACTCTCCTCTGTAGAGCACAAAGGAGAAGTCCTCATCGGTCACCACACGGCTTTTCTGCTTTGTGACGGGGACAATCTCACGGATTATCATTCCTCTTCACCGGGTGCCATGGTCTCCGGAACATCCGCGCTCTCCGAAGCCTCCGCCAGACCGTAATGCTCCCGTACCTTCTGCTCGATCTCCTCCATCACCTGGGGATTCTCCGCCAGAAAGTTCTTGGCGTTCTCCCGGCCCTGGCCGATCTTGCTGTCGTTGTAGGCGAACCAGGCACCGCTTTTCTGCACAATGCCCAGATTCACGCCCAGATCCAGGATATCGCCCTCCCGGGAAATTCCCCGTCCGAACATGATGTCAAACTCTGCCTCCTTAAAAGGCGGCGCAATCTTGTTTTTCACCACTTTGATGCGGGTTCTGTTTCCCACAACTTCTCCGCCCTGCTTGAGGGCCTCGATCCGGCGCACATCCATCCGGACGGAAGCGTAGAACTTCAGAGCCCGGCCGCCGGTGGTGGTCTCCGGATTTCCAAACATCACGCCCACCTTCTCACGGAGCTGGTTGATGAAAATCACGATACAGTTGGACTTGCTGACCACGCCGGTGAGCTTTCTGAGGGCCTGGGACATCAGACGGGCCTGCAGACCCACATGGCTGTCTCCCATCTCTCCCTCGATCTCCGCCCGGGGAACCAGCGCCGCCACGGAGTCCACGATGATGATATCGATGGCGCCGGAACGCACCATGGTCTCGGTGATCTCCAGGGCCTGCTCGCCGTTATCCGGCTGGGAAATATACAGGTTGTCGATATCCACGCCGATGTTCTTGGCGTAAACGGGATCCAGGGCATGCTCCGCGTCGATAAATCCCGCGATGCCTCCCCGCTTCTGCACCTCGGCCACCATATGGAGGGCCACGGTGGTCTTACCGCTGGACTCCGGTCCGTAAATCTCCACGATTCTTCCTCTGGGCACTCCGCCCAGTCCCAGGGCAATATCCAGGCTGAGGGAACCGGTGGGAACGGTCTGGATATTCATATCCTTACCGTTGTCTCCCAGCTTCATCACAGAGCCCTTTCCAAACTGCTTCTCAATCTGTCCCAGCGCGGCATCCAATGCCTTTAATTTATCTTCTTTAACCATACTTCTCTCCTTTTTACGAACTTATGTTCGTTCTTTTACCATAGTAGTATACTTTTTCGCTCTTGTCAACCAATATTTTTGTCAGGATTTCTTTTCGGGAAAATCGGCGATATGCCGGGAATTGTTCTATGTTTACAGTAGCTGATTTTGGGACGGCTGTCAAGAAAAATCGTATTCCCTC
>CBJMC01400__coassemble_1154_pt1 | contig 17867 bp, 14 predicted proteins | sample CBJMC01400__metabat2_low_PE_039 | metagenome-assembled genome bin CBJMC01400
CTGATAGTCATAATCCAGAATCTCCAGAAAAGCTCTTTGAATCAATGGTTTCAGCTATTCACTCAACCCTGCTGCCTCCTTCCGTCATTTTCCTTTCCCCTGATCAGTTGATTTATTATATTTTGTACGTTGAATATAACATTTTCTTATACAAATATACTTAGCTATCCTTTTCTATTTATTTGCAATTTTACAGGTTTTATTTTTTTATTATTCAGATATCCTGTTTTTATTTTTCAATCTTGATTAATTTTATATATTTTCGCACTTTTTCCATCTTTATCTCCTGTAAAAAGGCAAAGTTTTTTGACTATCTTCTGCATTTATGATATATCTCTCCTCCCTGCCTCCCCATAATATGACAAAAAAATAACAATGCCAGCCAGTTTCCGCCATGGCAGCTGCCCCTTCCCACCTGTATAAAAGAAAATTGTAAGTTCTGTCCCTACCAGATATCATCTCTGCAAAAAATGTAGCAATTAAGTCCATACCATGATATAACTAACTAAGAAGAACTTACAGCCGCCGACAACACGCGCGCGGCCTTACACCCGAATCTTTAAACCCCAGAGGAGGCCCATACCCATGATCTTATTTGATGAAATACAAAAGCCAATTCTTGCCGACAACAGTGATCTTCTCTCCGAAATTCCCTCCGCATACCGGGAAACAATTTCCGCCATTGCCCAGGCACAGGAACAGAGGGATTTCCAGAAAACGCTGCATCTTTCCCAACAGCTGGAAAAAAAGGGAGCCGACATCTCTCTCTGGGCTCTCCCCATGTCCATCGCTCTTCTGGAGCTGGGAAAGACTTCCTCGGCAGAATCCACGATCCGGAAGCTCTACCGGAAAGAACCTGATGATATCATTGTCAGCCTTCATATGGCTGTCTGTCTCCAGGTTTCCAAAAAATATCAGCAGGCAGAAGAAGTTCTTCAAAAGGCCTGGCCGCCGGAGTTCTATATCCCGTTCTATTACTCCACCTATGGTGATGTTCTTGAAAATCAGATGAAATTGGAGGAAGCTTATTCCATGTACCATACGGTGGCCATGGAATACGAAAATGGCCATGATCCGGGTACCGTCCTGATGGATGGTATCTTCCAGCGCCTGATCGAACTGGGAATGGTCATCGGCCAGGACACGGTATCCGGAGATGTTGATGCCTATATTCATTTTCTGGAAAAGCAGGAAAATACGGACAGCCTGCAGGAACGGGTGTCTGAGAATCTTGTGCTCTTCGCACACTATCTGGAAAATCCTGCTTACCGCCCGCCATTTCAAAAACTGGCCGGGTATCTTCGGGATTCCGGTTTTATAACTCTTCCGATTTACCGGACAACTCTGCGGACCGCCTTTGAATCTCTGGAAAGTTACGCAATGAGGGAAGACCGGAAGATCAGTTCCTTCCTGATGGATCTGGTTCTCTGCTCCATGAATATCGGAACAGAAGAGGATCGGGAAATTGACCGGCAGGCGGGGCTGACAGAGGAAGAAGAGGAGGCGATTCAGAAAGAGGAGATCCAGCTTCTTCTCAGAAAATATTTTTCCGTCCGAAGGCTTCCCGGACTTCTGAGAGATTTTGAATATTTAAAAGCGCATTATCCCTATGCGTATCAGTCTGTGCAGGCGATTGAATGTGAACTGAAGGATGATCCCCGCCGAATGTCGGAGGACAGCCTGAAACAGCTGATGGAAAAGGACGGCGGCGCCCGGTCCTATTATGACCATCTTTATACAGAGCTGTATGAGAGTGGAACGGTAGTCTGGGATTCTGACGCCGGAAGTCTCCGCCATGCCGGAAAAAAGGTGGGAAGAAATGATCCCTGTCCCTGCGGAAGCGGAAAAAAATACAAGCATTGCTGTGGATGGAACCGATGATATGAAAATACAGGAATTTCGTGAACTGATAAAAAATGCGGATCGACCTCTTCTGGAAAAAGCATTCGCCGAATGTTACAAACAGTTTTCCAAAAGCAGAAAAGAGGAAATCGATCCTCTGATACAGGATATTCTGTCCGGCAAGGACAGCGGCAGCGCAAAAAAGGAAAAATCCACGGCCAGTTTTGAAGAGCTGGAAAAACAGATCGACTGGTTTGTTGAAAATGCCTGTGCGCAGAATTATCTGGTTCCCAACCGGGTCATACCGAAAAATCAGCGTTCAAAATGGCGTTTCCAGGTAATGAATTTTATCAAACAGCTGCAGAAAATCCCGCCGGACAGCGAATACTGCCAGCGTGCCGCAGACTGCCTGGAAAAAATTTACAAAGTACTGGCAAAAGGATGCAATGTTTACCTGTTTTCCTCGGATGACCCGTTTTCATCTGTCCAGTGGAAACAGGATGATCTGTTCCATCTTCTGGTCACCATGACCTTCCGAACCGGATATTCCCGTGAGAAAATATGCCGACTGCTCCCGCTGACATCTTCCGGCGGACTTTCCCGGTGGAACCTGTATATCTGTAATCAGGCGGCTTTTCTCTCTGAACTGAAGACAACCGATTTGAAATACATGGCAATCGAAGAATCAAAGAAAATAATAGCGGAAACCAAAACCCAAATTACCGGCAAAGGAAGCTACAGCTCCGGTGATTTTGAACGCAGGGAAAAAATCAATCACCTCTGCGATATGATTCTGCTGATCAGTATTTCTCTGGGGGAAGCGGAACAGGAAATCCGTTATTACTTTTCCAATTCCATGGAATCTGACAGGGAGATTATTCTGTATCGGGCGTTGAACTGCGCAGACTGGATGGATGACGACCGGGTATGGATCGATATATACCGCTTCGGCCTTACGAAAAAGATCAAACCGAGAGATTCTCTGAAGAAAAAATACGGTGAATTGACAGCTTCCGTAAAAAATTGAACCAGGATCCATCGGTTGTGTTATTTTCCCTTTGCATTTTCCCTGCGTTTATTATACAGTAGTAGGAGCGGAATTCAGAGATGAACCGCTCCCTGCCGTACTACCCTGCGGGTACACACGGCGGAATACGCCCCGGCCAAAGGAGCATGCGGCTGCCGGGGACAATTTACTCAGGAGGATATCTATATGAAGTCAAACCATCAACCTTCCGGTTCCAAAAGCCGTGCTTCTGTCTTTGAGCTGGGGGGAGTTCCCGCATTCAGCCAGGCCCTTCCGCTGGCGCTCCAGCATGTGGTGGCCATGATTGTGGGATGCGTTACTCCTTCCATCATCATTGCAGGCGTTGCCGGAATCAGCGATGCGGACCGGGTAATTCTGATTCAGGCGGCACTGTTCTGTTCTGCCATCAGTACATTGCTGCAGCTGTTTCCCATTGTGCGTATTAAAAATTTCCAGCTGGGTTCTTCCCTTCCGGTGATTATGGGAATCAGCTTTGCCTACGTTCCCAGCATGCAGGCCATCGCCGAGGTGGCTGATATCGGCACCATACTGGGCGCGCAGATTGTGGGTGGTATCGTGGCCATCCTTGTAGGGTTCGGTATCCGGAAAATCCGGATCCTGTTTCCGCCGATTGTCACAGGAACCGTGGTCTTTACCATCGGACTTTCCCTGTACCCCACCGCCGTCAACTACATGGCCGGCGGAACCTCCAATCCTGATTACGGTTCCTGGAAAAACTGGCTGGCAGCATTCTTTACCCTGGCCGTGGTGATCGGACTGAATCATTTTGCCAGGGGCTTTCTGAAGCTGGCTTCCATCCTGGTGGGAATTATCGCCGGATATATCTTTGCGGCCTGTCTGGGTCTGGTGGATCTTTCCGGTATCCAGAGCGCAGGCCTGTTCCAGGTTCCCCAGCCCCTGCATTTCGGCATTACCTTTGAGCCCTCTTCCTGCGTCGCCATCGCGATTCTCTTTGCAGTGAATTCCATTCAGGCCATCGGCGATTTCTCCGCCACCACCGTGGGAAGTATGAACCGTGATCCGGAAGATAAGGAGCTGCAGGGCGGTATTGTAATGTACGGATTGTCCAACATTCTGGACGCGTTCCTGGGCGGCCTTCCGACGGCCACCTACAGCCAGAACGTGGGAATTGTCACCACCACAAAGGTCATCAACCGCTGTGTGCTGGGACTGGCGGCAGTCATCCTGCTGATCGCCGGATTTGTTCCCAAATTTTCCGCGCTGCTGACCACCATTCCCCAGTGCGTGCTGGGCGGCGCCACCATCTCCGTGTTCGCCTCCATCGCCATGACGGGAATCAAGCTGATTTTCCGCCAGGAAATGAATTACCGGAACACCTCCATCGTGGGACTTTCCGTGGCGCTGGGCATGGGTGTTTCCCAGGCACAGGCTTCTCTGGCACAGTTCCCGGAATGGGCCACCATGATCTTCGGCAGATCTCCCGTGGTTATCGCCACCATCATGGCCATTCTTCTGAATCTGATCCTGCCCGGAGAAAAGGCTCAGGAAAAATAGATGAACATTCAGCAAAACCCTGTTTCGATCCCTTTTATTTCGGGAATCGAAACAGGGTATTGCATTTTCTTCTCTACGGAAACCTTCTTCCGTTATCCGGCAGTGCCGCCGCGATGGGTGCTTTTCTCTGACTAAATGATTTTTTCCTCTGTTATTTTCCCATCCAGATACCGTCCCGAAATCCGCATGACTTTTTTGAGGATCTTCAAGTCCCGCATGGTTCTTCCCGTCTCCAGAGAATGGTTTCCGTCCTCCACCAGAATCAGCGGAAGCTCTTTTTCCCGGCAGCCTTTTTTCACCGCTTCCGTCCCGGCCCAGGGATCTTTGGTTCCGTGGAATACGATTCCGGGCTGCTCCATGAGGGAAAAAGATTCCTCCACCGGCGTAAAATAAAGATTTCTGGTCCGCAGCCCATGTTTCGCCCCGTAAGCCGAGGCCACCGCTGTTCCCACACTCTTTGAGACAAACAGGATTTCCTCATAGTTCTCAAAATCCACTTCTCCTAAAATCTCTTCCGCCTGCTGCAGCGCGCTGAGAAAGGCCTGCTTCATTTTTTCAGGCGAACCTTTCACGCCATCGGGAAAATTCCCGTAGGGAACCGGAATCACCTCAAATCCCCTCTGAACTGCCAGCTTTCTGCCATAGTACAAAAGCGGTTTATCCACATGATACCCGATACCGGGAAATAATACCGCAAGCTTCATCAGCCTTCCTCCTTTCATTAATTTCAGCCGAATGGCCATAAAGGTATCCCCGAAGGGGATTTCAGAAATCCGCTCCGCAATTCTCAGGAATCACCTGAGGAATTTCCAATATAACTTTTATCTACCGTAATCACGCAGGCATACCGGCTGTCGATTTCCTTCATATGCTCCTGTATCTTTTCTTTCAGCTCCTGCTCCATTTCTTCCGTGTAGGAATAAGGAACCACCACATCAAAAATCAAATTAGTATGATGCTTTCCCTTCACCATCCGAAAATCATGGAACTTCAGCTCCGGATTCAGATCCCCGAGATACGCCTCCAGTTTCTGCCGACATTCCAGAACTTCCTCATCCTTCATTTCCACAGGATCCATATGGATGACCAGAAAAACACCCAGCTTTCTGGATACTTCCCGCTCTGCCTGATCGATCACCTCGTGGGAATCTTCGATATTCCGGTCACGGGGGACCTCCGCATGAAGGGAAGCCATGGTTCTTCCCGGCCCGTAGCTGTGAAGGATCATGTCATGAGTTCCCACAATCCCGTCGTAGGACTCCACTTCCCTGCGGATTCTGGCAGCCAGCTCCGGATCTCCCGCCTGGCCGATCAGGGGCTCCAGGGTGTCCCGGGCAATGCCGATACCCGCCCACATCACCACCAGGGAGACGAGAACTCCCATTACCGCATCGATGTTCCATCCCAGGAAACGGTATACCAGAATGGACAGGATCGTCACACTGGTGGTCACCACGTCCCCCAGCGAATCCGTGGCGGTAGCCAGCAGCACTTTGGAATCAATACGTCTTCCCAGTTTCCTGTTAAACATTCCCATCCACAGCTTTACAGCCACAGACAGCAGAAGAATAAGAAATGGAACCAGGTCAAAATTCATGGTTTCCGGGGTACGCAGCTTTCCGATACTGCTTTTGAAAAAGGTGAATCCCACCTCGATGACCAGAAAAGAGACAATCAGCGCCGCAATGTACTCCATCCTTCCATGGCCGAAAGGATGTTCTTCATCTGCCGGTTTATCCGCCATCTTCACCCCCACAAAGCTGATTACGGAAGAAGCAGCGTCCGAAAGGTTGTTGAAGGCGTCCGCCGTCACGGAAATACTGTTCATCACCATTCCAATCACCACCTTGGCGGCAAACAGCAGCACATTACAGCAGATTCCCACAAGGCTGGAAAGCACGCAGTAGGCAGTTCGCACCTGCAGATCATCCGTATCCTGGTAATTTTTCACAAATCGTTTTACGAGAAACTCTGTCATACCAAACCCTCTCACTTTCGACATCCTTTCGGCTGGCGGCCGGAAGGTGCCGGATTTTTCATTCTTTCCAGTGTAACACTTTTGCGGGCAGTTCTCAATCCTTATTTACATTTCCCCCGGTATTCAGTAAAATATGAGTACAGACGGCCATTCTGACGTCAAAATCTGATATGGGAGGAACTATATAATGAAATTTTTACTGACCGGTGACCCCGCTGTAACCCAGCGTCTTCAGAAGGGTACCAATATTCTGCTCCAGGAAACTTCCGGAGTGTCCGGGGAAGATTCCCTGACCATCTCCGTTGCCTTTCAGGACAGGGAAGAGCTTTACGCCAAAAGAGAAGGAAACAGCATCACCATCCGCTGCAAGGAACCCGCTCATTATTTCCGGGGGCTGAGCTGGGCCCTGCACCGTTCTGCGGACACGGTTTCCGAAAAGACCGAGACCGTATGCTTCCCCAGAGACGGATTTATGCTGGACTGCTCCAGAAATTCCGTATTTACCACGGAAACCGTCAAGGCAATGATCCGCAAGCTGGCCCGGATCGGCATGAATCTGCTGATGCTGTACACAGAGGAAACCTATGAGGTTCCCGGGGAGCCCTATTTCGGCATTTACCGGGGACGCTATTCCAGAGAAGAAATCCGGGAAATGGACGACTACGCGCAGATTTTCGGCATTGAGCTGGTACCTTGCATCCAGACGCTGGCCCATCTGCGCAACGCGCTGAAATGGCCTCTGGGCAAAGATATCAAAGACACCGAGGATATTCTGATGGTGGGGGAAGAGAAGGTTTATGACTTTATCGAGGAACTGCTTGTGGCGGTGAAGGATTCCTTTTCCACCCGCCGGGTACATCTGGGAATGGATGAGGCTGCCCAGCTGGGTCTCGGCGAATATCTGAAGAAAAACGGCTACCGGGAGAGTGCGAAGCTGATGAAAGAACACAGCGCCCGGGTATTTGCCATCTGCCAGAAGCTGGGACTGACCCCCATGATCTGGAGTGATATGTATATCACCGCCAACACCGGCGGCGGTTATTACGATGTGGATGAGACAACGGATACCTCCGGCTGGGAAAAACCGGACAAGGAGCTGGGACTGGTTTACTGGGATTACTACAACGAAAACGGCCCGCTGTACCGGAATATGCTGCGGGTACACCAGGAGCTCACCAATCATCTGACCTTTGCCGGCGGTGTCTGGATGTGGAACGGCATCGCTCCCAACTACGGACGGGCGTTCCGCTGTACCGTCAGCGCCCTGGAGGCCTGCCGGGAGTATCAGGTGCCGGAAATCTTCTGTACCGCCTGGATGGACAACGGATCCGAGACGCCGCTGGATGCCGTATACCCGGGTCTGGTACTCTTCGCCCATCTGGGCTTCCACGAAACCGTGTGCAAGGAGGATTTGAAGGAAGAATTTGAAGCCTGCACCGGCGGCCGCCTGGAGGATTTCTGGCAGCTGGAAGCTTTCGATTCCCTTTTCACGGGTATGGGAAACAACATGGGTTCCGACAACCCCTCCAAATACTATCTGTATCAGGACAATATGCTGGGAATGTTCGACTACCACCTGAAAGGAATCGATACTCAGACTTATTACAGAGATCTGGCTCTGCGGATGGCTTCCTGCGCACAGACCTCACCGGCCTATGCGGACCTGTTCCATTTCTATGAAGAGTTCGCGCAGGTTCTGGCACAGAAGGCCGACCTGGGTATCCGGATCAAGGACGCCTACGACAGCAAAGACTTATCCACACTCCGGGATATCTGCGATAAGGTTATCCCCAACATCATCGATCACCTGTGGAAAATGAAAACAATCCGGGAACAGCTGTGGCTGCGGGACGCCAAGCCCTTCGGCTATGAGCTTCTGGACATCAAGCTGGGCGGCGTGCTTACCCGTCTGGCCAGCCACAAACGGAGAATCGAGTCCTACCTGAACGGTTCCGTCAGCCGTCTGGAGGAGCTGGAGCAGGAACGGATGCCCTACTTCGCGGTGAAAGAGGCCAAAAACCATCCGGTGGAGGAATCCATGCTGGAGAACCGGTGGCACTATATTGTCAGCGGCTGCTGCCTGATGGACACCATTTAAAAAGAGGCTGCCATATGAGGAACTTCATTCCTCATATGGCAGCCCTTTCTTTTCTTCTTCCAGAAGTCCCTGATACACGTCTCTCTTTCCCACACCCCGGTCCTTTGCCACCAGCTTCATGGCCTCCTTCCGGCCAATCCCCTGCTCTTCATAATACCGCATATGTTCCGTGAGACTCATACTCTCCCAGGCCTTCTGTTTTTCTTCCTCCATCTGCCTCCGGCTTCTGCCTTCCATGACGATCACGCACTCGCCTCTGGGTTCCTGCTTCTGATAATACTCCAGTGCCTCCCGAAGCGTCGTCGCGAACACCGTCTCATGCTTCTTGGTCAGCTCCCGGCACACGGAAATCCTCCGGTCTCCCAGCGCCCCGTAAAGCTCCTCCAGGGTTTTCACCAGCCGGTGGGGCGCCTCATACATGATCACGGTCCTGGTCTCCGTCTCCAGCTCTTTGAGCACCGCCTGCTTCTCTTTCTTATCGGAAGGAAGAAAAGCCTCAAAGGCAAACCGACGGGTGGGAAGCCCCGACATGGTCAGCGCGGTGATACAGGCGGCAGGTCCCGGCAGAGAAGTCACCCGGATCCCCGCTTCCTGGCACATGGCCACCAGCTCCTCCCCGGGGTCTGAGATCCCCGGCGTTCCGGCATCCGTAATCAGGGCGATTTCCTTTCCCTCCAGAAGCTGGCGCACCAGATACCGGCCCTTCTCGATCTTGTTAAACTCATGATAGCTGGTCATGGGCGTCCGGATCTCAAAATGATTCAGCAGACGGATACTGTTTCTGGTATCCTCCGCAGCAATCAGATCCACTTCCTTCAGCGTCCGCAATACCCGGAAGGTAATATCCTCCAGATTACCGATGGGCGTCGCGCACAAATACAATGTTCCTGCCATAAGCTTCTCCTCTGTCCTGCCGGTCTTTCCCGGCATTTTCTATCCTACACCGCAGTCGTTCAGTTTCCATACCACCAAAAACATGCATACAGTCCGGCCCCGCCTTATTCTCAGCGCCCGTCCCCGTAAATCTCCCGGATTTCATCCGTATAAACCCCGGGCCGTTCATAAACGATCAGCGGTTTTTCCACTGTGATCCTGGGATTTCCTCCCAGCAGCCCTTCGATCAGTACCATATTCGGTTCCTTATCCACGTATGGATAAACCAGCCGCATCCGCTTAGGCTCCAACTGATACTTCATCATCAGACCCATAATCTCCGCCAGCCGGAACGGACGATGCACCATGTAAAATCTCCCTCTGGGCTCCAGCACCTGCGCCGCCTGAGAAATCACATCCTCCAGAGTACAGAGCACCTCATGGCGGGCTATAGCCTTGGGAAGATGGGGATTCACCAGGCCATGGCTGCCTGTCATGTAAGGCGGATTGCAAGTAACCACAGAAAAAGAAGCTCTGCCGAATATGGCAGCAGCTTCCCTGATATCTCCCGTACGGATCTCAATGTCCTTCTCCAACCCGTTGTATACCACACTGCGCCGGGCCATTTGGGCGCTTTCCTCCTGGATCTCCAGCCCGGTAAAATGCTCCCCCGGAGTTTTTGCTTTCAGAAGGATGGGAATGATCCCGGTGCCTGTGCCCATATCCAGCACCCGCTCCCCCGGTTTCACCCTGGCAAATCCGGCCAGCAGCACCGCGTCGATACCATAGCAGAAGTTTTTCGTGTTCTGAATAATAAAATATCCATTCTGCAAATCATCCAGACGTTCATTTTCCTGCAGGGCAATCTCTCTATTCATGTCGGGACTGCTCCTTTTTCGCCGGCTTTCCTTTTCCCTTTTTCCCGCTCAGGCGGAATTTCAGCTCATCCACCGGATATTCCCGAAGCTCCTTCTCATCGTTGATATTTACCATCACCTTCACCAGCTGCCGAAGGACATTCACGCTGTGAACCTCGCCTTTGATTCCATCCGGCGTTATCACAGTATCACCTAAGGCCGGCAGCTTTCTGTTCAGGTACTCGTAAGTCTCCTGCTCATTTTTCAGGCAGCACATCAGGCGCCCGCAGACACCGGAAATTTTCGCCGGATTCAGAGACAGATTCTGTTCTTTTGCCATCTTTATGGAAACCGGCGCAAACTCGGACAAGTAGCTGTGACAGCACAGCGGGCGGCCGCAGATGCCGATTCCTCCCAGAATCTTCGTCTCATCTCTGACGCCGATCTGGCGCAGTTCGATTCTCGTCTTGAACACTGCCGCCAGATCCTTCACCAGCTCCCGGAAATCAATCCTGCCGTCGGCGGTGAAATAAAACAGTACCTTGTTGTTGTCAAAGGTGTACTCCACATCGATCAGCTTCATGTCCAGCTCGTGTTCCCGTATCTTTTTCACACAGATCTGATAAGCTTCCCGTTCTTTTTTCCGGTTGCTCTGCTCCCGGGCATCGTCCTTTGGAGTGGCGATGCGGATCACATCCTTCAAAGGCTGCACCACCTCTTCCTCGTCCACATCCTTGGGTCCCAGTACCACGGTTCCATACTCCACGCCCCTGGCAGTCTCCACAATCACATGATCCTGCGGCTTCACCTGAAAATTCTTCGGGTTGAAATAATAAATTTTTCCTACGTTCCGAAAACGGACTCCAATAATTTTTACCATTCTAATTCTCCTTGATCGTCAGGAACAGAAGTTCCATCACGAGATCAAAATTGACATTGGCATGAAGGCGTGTGCGCGCCTTTTCGATGGCATCAATGATCGTTTCCAGTCCCTCGTAGGAACTCTTCCCTGCCCGCTCCTTAATATCGTTGAACTGATCCTTGAAAACCAGTCCGTCCACCTCACGGGTGGCCTTGAAAAGCAGCACATCCCGAAACCACATGGTAAATAAATCCAGGTAGTCATAAATGTTCTGCTTGTCGGCGGAAAGCATCTTAATCGCATCCACCAGCTCGTAAAGCTCCATGTCGCCGGAACGTCTCAGAAGCCGGAGCGCATTCTCTGCGACCTGGGCAAAATCCTCCGATTGGGCCAGCTGTTTTGCCTTTCCGATATTTCCCTGGGCAAGAGACGCATCCATCTTCGCCTGATAATCCGGTATATGAAGTTTTTCCATAAGATACTCCTTTACCATACTTTCTTTTACCGGCCGCAGCCCCAGCTTCACACATCGGGAAGTAATGGTGGGCAGCAGCGCGTCCATATTATTCGTGAGCAGGAGAATCACCGCATAGGCCGGCGGTTCCTCAATGGTTTTCAACAGAGCGTTCTGAGCCTGCAAAGTCAGCTTCTCCGCCTCACTTATAATATAAATTTTATAAGAACTGCAATAAGGCTTGATGGCCACATCATCAATCAGCTGCGAACGGATATCCTCAATTCCTATGGAATTGGGCTTCTCGTGGGTAATATTAATGATATCCGGATGGTTTTTGCTCATGGCCTTCTTACAGGAGCTGCAGGTAAGACAGGGATCCACTCCCCGCTGCTCACACTGCAGTGTCATGGCAAAAGCAGTTGCCAGTAATTTTTTCCCGCAACCTGTCTCACCGCTGAATATATACGCGTGAGAAACCTTTCCCAGCCGAATCGCATTCTGCAAATGCCGGATAATCTCCTTATGTCCTACAATTTCTTCAAAGCCTGGCATACCTTTCACCTCCCGGTTCTGACAGTTTCCAGAGAACCTCTCCTCTGAACTGTTTTCAGTATAACACAGAAATTATGTACTTTTCAATGTTCCCCAGACAAGTATTGAAATCTGTATTCAGAAAACGGCACTCAATTCCCGCCTCCCGAATCTTGTCCTCAGAAAAATCCCGGCTGTCCGCCAGAAATCTTCTGCACATTTCTTCATATTTGGGGATCTCCTGGGTTTCCTCCCGGGCAATGGCCCGTTTCAGCCGTTCCCCGTCTTCCACCTCCACATAAATGGGGCAAAGATACCGGCTTCCGTAATGCGCTTTCAGCAACCGGTAGGATTCCAGAGTTCCGATGGCCAGATAATTTTCCCGGGCAGGATCCACTGTGCCGTCATCCGCCGTAAAATACCTCCAGGGGCCATATACGGTGTCATAACACCGCTCTTCAATAATCTTGCCCTCTGCCTTAAGCTGCTGATACCGGTCCTCGCTGACAAAATGATATTCCCGCCCATCCTTTTCTCCATCCCGGATAGGACGGGTGGTGTAAATCACCAATTTCTTCAGCCCCCACGGATTCTTTTTCATCAGCGCCCGGTAAAAGGAATCTTTTCCCGAGGAACTTTTCCCCATAATATAAAATATTTTACCCATTTTTCCACATTCTCTTTCCCATCATATCTTTTTCCCCGAAAGCCGTAAAACGGCAGATACTGATCTGCCGTTTTCTCTGTGTGCCGCCGGTCACATCTTGAAGCGGTATCCAACCCCCCAGATGGTCTCAATATACTGCGGCTTCGCCGTATTAAACTCAATCTTTTCCCGGATCTTCTTAATATGGACGGTCACCGTGGCGATATCCCCGATGGACTCCATATTCCAGATCTCATGAAACAGCTCGTCCTTGGTGAACACCCGGTTAGGATTCTCCGCAAGAAAAGTCAGCAGATCAAACTCTTTGGTAGTAAAATTCTTTTCCTCCCCGTTCACCCATACCCGGCGGGCCGTCTTGTCGATCTTAATGCCCCGGATCTCAATGATATCGTTGGACTGAACCCCTGTGCCGATCAGCCGTTCATACCGGGCCAGATGCGCCTTCACCCTGGCCACCAGCTCGCTGGGACTGAATGGCTTCGTCATATAATCGTCGGCGCCCAGGCCCAGGCCGCGGATCTTGTCAATATCATCCTTCTTTGCGGAAACCATAATAATCGGCGTATTCTTCTGGGCGCGGATTTCACGGCAGATATCAAATCCATCCATCTCCGGCAGCATCAGGTCCAGGATAATAAGGTTGAAATCCTCGGTCAGCGCCCGCTTCAGCCCCACGTCTCCCCGGTGCTCGATTTCCACCTCAAAGCCGCTCAGCTCCAGATAATCCTTTTCCAGATCCGCAATCGCCTCTTCATCTTCCACAATCAAAATCTTACTCATGAATCGGTACCTCCTGATATTTTCTCAGAGCCAGGAACATAATGGTGCCGGTGCCTTCCTTGCTGGTGGCCCACACCTGGCCTCCGTGATCTTCCATAATCTTTTTTACGATGGACAGCCCGATGCCGCTGCCTCCTTTTGAGGAATTGCGGGACGCGTCCGTCCGGTAAAACCGGTCAAAAATATTGGCCAGATCCTTCTGGGCAATGCCCTTTCCATTGTCCTCAATCTCAATCTGGATAAAGTCTCCCACATCCCGCAGCCGGATATTGATGGCTTTCTTGGGTTTATCCATGTACTTCATGGAATTGCTGATAATATTATTAATCACCCGCTTGATCTGCTCCGCGTCGGCAATAACCACCGGGTCATCCTCCAGATAATTGAAATAGGTCAGCGACACTCCGCTGGACTCCAGTTCCATACTCAGTTCATCCACGCAGTCCTCAAAATAATCGCTGATATGAATCTTGTTGAAAGTATAGGGGATCCGGTTAGTGTCAATTTTGGAATAAAAAGTCAGCTCGTTGATCAGCCTGTCCATCTCATTGGCCTTGGTATAGATGGTCCGGATATATTTGTCCATTTTTTCCGGAGTATCCGCCACTCCGTCCATGATTCCCTCCACATAGCCCTTTACCGCTGTGATGGGAGTTTTCAGATCATGGGAAATATTGCTGATCAGCTCCTTGTTTTCCTTGTCAAAAGCCACCTTTTCCTCTGCGGAAAGCTTCAGTCTCTGGCGCATCTCCTCAAAATCCTCACAGAGAGCCCCGATTTCATCCACACCGCTCTTTTCAATGGTAAAATCCAGATTGCCTTCTTTTATCTGTCTGGTGGCCATTTTCAGCTGATTGAGAGGTGTAATCACACCCCGGTAAGTCCACATACAGAGACCTGCGCTGGTTACAATCAAAATCAGCACAATTACCAGTACCATATCAGTCATCAGCTGCTTCATCTGCGGAATCACGGCATCTGCCTGAATGATAATAAAGGCGCTTCCGCCGCTGTTGTCCGAATACTGAAAATCCACCTGCTTCACCAGTGCCTGTACATCCGCAGCAATATAAATTCCTCTGTCAGTGCCTTCCATGGCCTCCCCATACTCCGGAAGCTTCTCGAACAGATCATCCACACTTTCTCCGGATCCGTTATACACCAGTTCCTTGCCCTTCCTCACCAGAAGGAAAGCATTTTTCCCCTTCAGCTCACCGTTTACCGAATCCAGATAGGAAGTATCCTCAAAAGAATCCGGCGACACCTGTGCTGTCTCCTCCAGATTGGAAAACGCTTTGTGGGTAATCCTGTCCAGAATCAGCGTGTTATTGGAAAGGCTCTGGTAGGTTACCCCGTCAATGCCATACTGTTCCTCAATCGCCCGCATCTGATAGGAAGTGAAACCCATCAGCGCAATTCCCGTCAGCGCCAGGGGAAAAAGGATGATCACAAAAAAGGAGATAATAATACGCGTTTTTAACTTCATATCCTCACCCTTTATCCGCCAAACAATGAAAAACACGCAGCGCAGGTTTTTCATTGTCATATGAAAGATACAACAACAGAAAGCGCGCGCTGCGAACTTTCTGTTACCATGAATAAAGCAGCTTATTGCTGCATAAATCTTCTGTTTAAAAGTATATCATATATTTCTCATATTTTCACCTAAACAAAGCGGGACAATTCTAAAGTTTCTATAAAAAAGAAAACAGACGTATCTGCCTGACAGACACGTCCGCTTTCTGACTATTTTTACGGATATCTTTACAGATATTTTTTCAGTATATCCACCCGGTCCAGCTTCTCCCAGGGCAGATCCAGATCATTTCTTCCGAAATGGCCGTAGGCTGCCGTCTGTTTGTAAATGGGACGTCTCAGATCCAGCATTTTGATGATTCCCGCCGGTCTCAGATCAAAGTTCTCCCGGATAATCTCCGTCAGTCTGGTATCCTCCAGCTTTCCGGTTCCGAAGGTATCCACACGAACAGATGTGGGATGTGCCACGCCGATGGCGTAGGACAGCTGGATCTCGCATTTGTCCGCCAGACCTGCCGCCACAATATTTTTGGCCACATACCGGGCAGCGTAAGCCGCGGAACGGTCCACTTTCGTGCAGTCCTTTCCGGAGAAAGCGCCGCCGCCGTGACGGCCGTATCCGCCGTAGGTATCCACGATGATTTTCCGGCCGGTAAGTCCGCTGTCTCCGTGGGGTCCTCCGATTACGAATCTTCCGGTGGGATTGATGAAAAACTTGGTATCCTCATCGATCATCTCCTCCGGAAGCACCGGATCAAATACATATTTTTTGATATCCTCATGGATCTGCTCCTGAGTCACCTCGGGATCATGCTGAGTGGAAAGCACCACCGCGTCCAGACGCACCGGTTTTCCTTCCTTGTCGTACTCCACCGTCACCTGAGATTTTCCGTCGGGACGCAGATAGGTCAGGGTGCCATCCTTGCGCACCTTTGCCAGCTGTCTGGCCAGCTTGTGAGCCAGCGCGATGGGATACGGCATATACTCCTCCGTCTCATTGGAGGCAAATCCGAACATCATACCCTGATCCCCGGCTCCGATTGCATCCAGCTCTGAATCCGTCATCTGATGCTCCTTGGCCTCCAGAGCCTTGTCCACGCCCAGGGCAATATCCGCGGACTGCTCGTCAATGGCGGTGATCACGCCGCAGTTGTCCGCGTCAAATCCATATTTTCCGCGAGTATATCCGATTTCCCGGACAGTATCCCGGACAATTTTCTGAATATCCACATAAGCCTTGGTGGTGATCTCGCCCATCACCAGCACCAGACCGGTGGTAATCGCCGTCTCGCAGGCCACACGGCTCATGGGATCCTGCTCCATCAGCGCGTCCAGAATCGCGTCAGAAATCTGATCACAGATCTTATCCGGATGTCCCTCGGTTACCGATTCGGAAGTAAATAAAATTTTCTCCATAAGTCTCTCCTTTTTTTGTTGTGCTTTTCTTCTCAGGAAAGAATCCTGCTTTGCAGGATTCTCCGCCTGCGGCGGGTCGCGTACGCGATATCTTCCTCTCCGCCGCAGTGCGATCCTCGCAGAGCGTTTTTAATTTCCGGGAAACTACTTTCCTGGAAATTAAAAAGTCCGCACACGGCGGACTTAATATTTTCTATCAAATCCCCTTATTGTTCGATTGCTCGCTCAGGTAGGCACCTTCCGTTTCCGGGGTTGCCGTGACTTCACAGATCCTATGTATCTCCATCACTCTGAATAAGAGAAAAGCGTTGGTATTCAATTTACGATATATAGATTAGTTCCTTTCGGTAATTCTGTCAAGGGGAAACTTCTCAATTTCCTGTATTTTTCGTAACAGTTTACCCCTCGCAGAATTCTTGAGGGTTGATCCGGAACGATTTTTGAAGAACTTTTCCCTGATTTAGCTGCTTTTTCCCAGCCTGATGGCATCTTTTTTCAGGACTTTCTCTGATTTAGCTGCTTTTTCCCAGCCTGATGGCATCTTTTTTCGGGATTTTCTTTGATTTAGCCTCTTTTCCCCGGTCTGATAGCATCTTTTTTCGGAGCTTCCTCTGATTTAGCTGCTTCTCCCCGATCTGATAGCATCTTTTTTCGGGGGTTCCTCTGATTTAGCTGCTTTTTACCATCCAGGTAGCATCTTTTTTCCGGAACTTTCTTCGGTTTAGCTGCTTTTTATCAGTGTGATCGCATCTTTTTTCAGGACTTTCTCCGGTTTGGCCGCTTTTTTAGTAACAGTTCGGTCTTCCTGTTCACTATCACAAAAATATGCACACAGGCTGCGTTTTGCGCAGCCTGCGCCCGCAAGTTTATCCAATGGAACTAGTATAATTCAAGCATAGTCCCAAACTGGAATGTAAACATAATAATTATTTTAATTTTATCAGTAGTGCCATATTGGATTAAACAATTTATTTACCAGGGCAGCCGGAGGACGTGCTCCCACCCATTCTGAGTCTTGTTGGAAAGGGGTGGTATCTCATTGCGATACTGAATTACTCTAAAAATGACCATAGAAAATAGCCGTCCAACCCTCAGAAAGTGAACGGCTATTATTTAATAACAATTCTTTCGCCGGGGTGGGTGAGGCGTAGTCACCTTCCGGCTGTCTTGTTAAGTATATTGTAAATCAATATCTCTATTCTGTCAAATCAAAATCGGGCTCTCTCCTGTGTTTTTCTCCATCAAACAGATCTTTTATACAGTCGTAAAGCCGGATGAACACGGAAAAGGCGGAAAACTTCCGCAGATTCTATCCGCGTTTCTGTTTCCCGCCTCAAAGACCAAATATCACTTTTTTATTTAATTGTCACCTTATCCAGATGCCAGATCTCATCCACATACTGCTGA
>CBJMC01400__coassemble_1161_pt1 | contig 17735 bp, 18 predicted proteins | sample CBJMC01400__metabat2_low_PE_039 | metagenome-assembled genome bin CBJMC01400
CGTACAGCATGCCAATCTGGAAATTCAGAAAGGGGAGTTTGTGGCGATTGTGGGGAAATCGGGCTCCGGAAAGAGTACGCTGCTTCATATGATGGGCGGACTGGACACGCCCACCAGCGGCAAGGTTCTGATCCGGGGAAAGGATATCTTTTCCTACAAGGATGACGCCCTTGCGGTGTTCCGGAGAAGAAAGATCGGTTTTATTTTTCAGTCGTTCAATCTTGTCTCTTCCATCAACGTATGGGAAAACATCGTACTCCCCACGGGGCTGGACGGAAGAAAGGCCGATGAGAAGTTTGTGATGGATATTGTGACTACCCTGGGGCTGGAAAAGAAGCTTCACAATCTGCCAAATACCCTTTCCGGAGGGCAGCAGCAGAGAGTGGCCATTGCGAGAGCCCTGGCCTCAAAGCCGGATATCCTTTTCGCGGACGAGCCCACGGGAAACCTGGACTCCCGTACCAGTGACGAAGTGATCGCCCTGTTAAAGATGTCGGTGGAAAAATACGGGCAGACGCTGGTGATGATCACCCATGATGAGGACATTGCTCAGATCGCCGACCGGATTCTGGTGATCGAAGACGGAAAGGTGGCGGAACTGCGATGAAAACAATCACAAAACTTGCATGGAGCAATAACCGGAAAAACCGCGCCAGATGCGTATTGATCATACTTTCGATTTTTCTGACCACGGTTCTGCTTTCCGCCATCGCCACCTTCGGCTATGGACAAATCCGTTTCCAGCGGGTCAACGCGGAGGAATTTTATGGTTCCTATTATGGAACGTACGCCAATGTAAATGAACAGCAGATTGCCGAAATGCAGAAGCGGAGCGAATTTGACCGGATCGGACGGGCCGCTTCCGTGGGCGGGATTGAAAATACAAGAGCCATTTCCATGGTGTGGATGGACGAGGAAACGATGCGGCTGGCCAATATGAAAAAACAGCTGCAGGAGGGAGCATTTCCCCAGCAGGAAAATGAGATTGCAGGTCAGAAGGAAATGTTTGAACGGCTGGGCTATCCCGACGCCAAACCGGGAGATACCGTGACCGTTCATTTCCGGAGAAATATGCAGGAGACCTATCAGGAAAAGCAGTTTGTCATCAGCGGTATTACGAAGTCGCTTCAGGAAGAGCAGGAAAATCAGTCCTATACCGCCTACGTTTCCAGAGCCTGTTACGAGGCGCTTTACGCGCCGGATGAGCGGGTATACAACATTTATTTCACCCTGGCGGACAGTGTGCCGGTAAATTCCTCTGACCTGGAAATGACCATCAAGGATCTGGCAGAAGCCTGCGGCATCAATCCGGAATACGCGGCGGAAAACACTTATTTTTCCATGTGGGTTCTGGATCCGGGAATGGAGATGATCACAGGCTGTGTGGCCGTGGCATTGGTGGTGGTATTCTTTGCGGTGCTGGTGATCTATAACATTTATCAGGTGGGGCTGGTACAGAAGATCCAGGAGTACGGGAAAATCCGCGCGCTGGGCGCCACGAAACAACAAATGAAGAAACTGGTTTTTCGGGAAGGAATGATGCTGACGGTGGTTGGCGTTCCGGCGGGGCTGGTTGTGGGGACGGCGGTGTCCGTTATTTTTCAGAACTTTTGGCTGGCGCAGAGCGAAGTATTCGGCAGCGGGGAGGCCGTGCAGGTAAATATGGTTTCTATCCCCCTGCTGCTTGCCTGCGCGGCGGCAGCGGTACTCACCGTATGGATTGCTCTGAAACGTCCGATGAAACTGATTTCCCGGATATCGCCGGTGGAAGCGGTCCGCTTCCAGGGAGAAAAGAAGAAGAACCGGGGATTCCGGAGAGGCAGAAAACAGGTGGGCGTGCCTCAGCTTACCAGTGCCAATATGGCCATGAACCGGAAGCGCACTGCGGCCACGATTCTTTCCATGGGACTTTCCTGCGTGCTGTTTGTGGTTGCCGCCAATTTTACCGGAAATGTCAGCACAGAATATGATGCCAGAAAACAGATTCCTTACGGCCAGTTCCAGATCGATCTGTCCTACAGTATCAACGACTCGGCATACCCGGAGAATAATCTGGATATGATCCTGCAAAATGATCCGCTGGACGAAACGCTGGTGGAGAATATCGGAAAGCTGGACAAAGTGACGGATGTTCAGGTTCGTTATATGATGTACGCCCGGGATCAGAAGGGGAATCTTGCATCGGTGGGCGTGTTGAACCGGGAGCAGTTCGAGGATGACGCGTATCAGGGCTCCCTGAAAGGAGAAGTGGATTACGATCAGGCCGCGAAAAACGGGGACATTCTTTATGGCTGGTCCTATTTCATCGAGGAGACCGGATACGATCTGGGAGAAACCGTTACCATGACGGTGGGAGATGCCGGCGGAGAAACCCAGTTTCAGGGAGTCATGTCCGGAGCTTTTGGAAGCACCAATTATGACTGGATTCTTACGGATCAGACGTACGAAGAGATGGGCCTGTCCGGAAAAAGCATCGGCACCATCTGGATCGACTGCGCTCCGCAGGACTGCGAGGCTGTCAGAAGCGAACTGGAGGAACTGCTGACAGATAAACAGCACTATGAAATGACTTCGTACCAGGGCGCATTGGCAACCTCCGAGAGTACGCTGGGAAGCTTTGAGACACTTGCCTATGGAGTTCTCCTGCTGGTGGGACTGATCGCGTTTATGAATATGGCAAATACCATGATCATCAGCGTGGTTACCAGGAAACGGGAGCTGGGCGTCATGCAGGCACTGGGCATGACCAGCCGGCAGATGAATCGGATGCTGAGAAACGAGGGGCTTATTTTTACCTTTGGGAGCATCCTGATATCGCTTCTGGTGGGGATGCCGGCGGGGTATGCGCTGTTCTGTTATGGAAGAGAGCATGGATATTTCGGGCTGGAAGTATACCATGTACCATTTGCTGAGATCCTTGCCATGGTATTGATTCTGGGAGTGCTGCAGATTTCGCTTTCTTATATTCTCAGCAGGAATGTGAAGAGGGAGTCGGTGGTGGAGAGGATACGGTATCAGGAATAATTATTCCTCAAAACGGGGAACTGTGATATAATGTATTTCATTATCACAGTTTCCCTCTTTTATGTCCTGGATATAAAAGAGGGGAAAGAAAGCCGGAAAACAGATTCCGGCGAAGAATGAGGAAGGAATTATGAGGAAACCATATGAAAGTTCTGATATTATCCTGCAACACCGGAGAGGGGCACAATTCTGCCGGAAAAGCGGTGAAAGAGGCGGTGGAACGGGCGGGCCACGAGGCGGTCATGATGGATATGATGATTCTGGCAGGGCCCCGGACGTCTGCCATAGTGGGCGGGAGCTATGTAAAAATCGTAAAGTACATTCCCCGGCTGTTTCAGATGCTGTACCGGGCAGGCTCCGCCATTTCGTCAGACCGGAGAAAATCCCCGGTATATTACGGATGCGCGCTGATGGCAAAAAAACTGGGGCGGTTTCTGGAGGCCAACGCTTTCGATGTGATTGTGACGCCGCACCTGTTTCCTGCGGAGACCATGACGGCCATGAAGCGGCGGGGGACGCTGAAACAGAAGGCGGTGGCCATTGCCACGGATTATACCTGCATCCCCTTCTGGGAGGAGACGGACTGCGACTATTATGTGATTCCCCACGAGGATCTGAAAGAGGAATTTGCGGCCAAGGGGATTCCTGAGGAAAAACTGCTTCCTCTGGGAATTCCGGTGCGGCAGAGTTTTTTACAGAAAGAGGAGCGGGCAAAGGCAAAGAGACGCTGTCATATACCGGAGAATGAGAAAACCTTTCTGGTGATGAGCGGCAGCATGGGATTTGGAAAGATCCAGCTGTTTGTGATGGAGCTGGCCCGCCGACTGAAGGAAAATGAGGGCATCGTGGTGATCTGCGGAAACAATCAGCGGCTGGAGAGATTGCTTCACAGAGAGCTGAACGGGCGGCGCAATGTGCGGATTCTGGGGTACACCCAGTACGTGTCGGATTACATGGACGCCTGCGATGTGATTTTCACCAAACCCGGCGGTCTCACCAGCACGGAGGCGGCGGTGAAGAATATTCCTATCATACATACCCGGCCGATTCCCGGCTGCGAGGAGAAAAATCTAAATTTCTTCCAGAGCAGGGGGATGTCCCTGGGACCCCGCCGGATGCTGGCACAGCTGCGGGCAGGAAGAAAGCTGATGGACCGGGATGCCCTGCGGCGGCAGATGGAGGAGGCCCAGAGGGCCAATATCAGTCCCGGGTCCGCCGACAGGATCTGCCGTCTGCTGGAGCGGCTGGCGGATGCGGGAAAAGAGGAGAGTGAGTGACGGTGATTGTAAAGTTTCTGGAATATATACTGATCGGTTATCTGTCAGGAAGCGTTCTGTATGCGTATCTGCTTCCCAGATATCTGAAGCATGTGGATGTGACGGAAAAAAGCGGGGACGGCAATCCCGGGGCGGCCAATGCGTTTCTTTACGCGGGAATTCCCGTGGGAGTTCTGGTGCTGGTCATGGAGCTTCTGAAGGGATTTGTTCCGGTGCATCTGGCTATGGGGCGGCTGCCGGCGGCGGAACCGCTGTTCGGCCTGGTGATGGCGGCACCGGTGCTGGGGCACGCCTTTCCCCTGGGAAACCGCAGGCGGGGAGGAAAGGCCATTGCGGTTTCTTTCGGTGTCCTTCTGGGTATCTGGCCGGTGACGGAACCGCTTTTTCTGCTGGTGGCACTGTATCTGGCTTTTTCTCTGCTGGTGGTGGTGACGCCTCATTTTTTCCGCTCCGTCATTACTTTCCTGCTGCTGTTTGCCGGAACGGCGGTGTTGGTGGAGCTGCCTGGAATCGTTGCCGGCTGCGGGTGCGTCAGCGGGATTGTGATCTGCAAGCATCTGGCCCGTTATCAGGGGGAGCGGATGCAGGTACATCTTCTGCAGGGATCTCACTGAAAGAGATCCCGCGGAGGAAATGTGATTTCCGGTTGACACGGGCCGGATTTGATGGTATGTTTTTAGTAACTTATATGACTGACGGAAGTGGAATTGACCACAGGGAGTATAAGGGATAGGGGCCGACCGTCTGGGCAGTAAAGCTCGGACTGCAGGCTTTTTTTGTTGTCTGAGAAGGACGGGCTTTATGGAAACCGGCCGCCGGGGCATCCGCCGCCGGAGCCGAAGTTGTCATTGGATGCAAAGGAGAGAGTGCGATGGAAATGTTATCATTGGAGAAGGAACTGCGCGGAAACGCATATCCGGGAAGAGGAATCGTGATTGGAAAATCTGCCGACGGAACAAAGGCAGTGACCGCCTACTTTATTATGGGAAGAAGTGAGAACAGCCGCAACCGTGTGTTCGTGGAAGACGGGGAGGGTATCCGCACCCAGGCCTTTGATCCCTCAAAGCTGACGGATCCCAGCCTGATTATTTACGCGCCTGTCCGGGTGCTGGGGAACAAGACCATTGTTACCAACGGAGACCAGACGGACACCATTTACGAGGGCATGGATAAGCAGATGACCTTCGAGCAGTCCCTGAGATGCCGTGAGTTTGAGCCGGACGCCCCCAACTATACCCCCAGAATTTCCGGAATTCTGCATATTGAAGCCGGAAAGTACAACTATGCCATGTCCATTTTGAAGAGCAATAACGGAGATCCGGATTCCTGCCAGCGCTTCACCTTTGCCTATGAGAATCCCAAGGCTGGCCAGGGCCGCTTCATCCACACGTACCAGTGCGACGGAAATCCCCTTCCCAGCTTTGAGGGAGAGCCCAAGCTGGTGGAAATTTCCGGAGATATCGATGATTTTGCCGGACGGGTATGGGAGAGCCTGAACGAGGAGAACAAGGTGTCCCTGTTTGTCCGCTATATCGACATTGCCACAGGCGCTTACGAGACAAGAATCATCAACAAGAATAACTGAGAAAGGGTGAGAAGATCGATGAAAGAGTTACAGTTAAAATATGGATGCAATCCCAACCAGAAACCTTCCAGAATCTACATGGCCGACGGCGGACAGCTGCCGATTCAGGTGCTCAGCGGAAAGCCCGGCTATATTAACTTCCTGGACGCTTTCAACGGCTGGCAGCTGGTGAGAGATCTGAAACGGGCCACCGGCCTTCCGGCAGCCACCTCTTTCAAGCATGTTTCCCCGGCGGGAGCCTCTGTGGGCCTGCCCCTGACGGAAACGCTGGCGAAAATCTACTGGGTAAACGACATGGACTGGAAGAATTTCTCACCGCTGGCCTGCGCCTATGCCAGAGCCAGAGGCGCGGACCGGATGTCCTCCTTCGGCGATTTCATCGCCCTGTCCGATGAATGTGACAAGGATACCGCCATGCTGATCAAGAGAGAGGTATCCGACGGCGTGATCGCGCCCGGCTTCACCAAAGAGGCGCTGGAAATTCTTGCCACAAAGAAAAAAGGAAATTACAACGTGATCCAGATTGATCCGGATTTTGTGCCGGCGCCTCTGGAGCACAAAGAGGTATACGGGGTGACCTTTGAGCAGGGCCGCCAGGAGCTGACCATCGACGACGCGCTGATCTCCAATATCGTCACAAAGAACAAAGCGCTGTCTGAGGAAGCGAAGAGGGATATGAAGATTTCCCTGATTATCCTGAAATACACCCAGTCTAATTCCGTGTGCTATGTGAAGGATGGCCAGGCCATCGGCGTGGGCGCGGGACAGCAGTCCAGAGTGCACTGCACCCGTCTGGCAGGCCAGAAAGCGGATAACTGGTGGCTGCGCCAGTGCCCGAAGGTGATGAACCTGCCCTTCAAGGACACCATTTCCCGGGCAGAGAGAGACAATGCCATCGATGTTTACATCGGAGAGGAGTACATGGATGTGCTGGCGGACGGAAACTGGGAGAATACCTTCACCGAGAAGCCGGAGGTATTTACCCGGGAGGAGAAGAGAGCCTGGCTGGATCAGCTGCAGGATGTGACGCTGGGATCCGACGCCTTCTTCCCCTTTGCCGACAACATCGAGCGGGCTAAGAAAAGCGGCGTGAAATACGTGGCAGAGCCCGGCGGATCCGTTCGCGACGACGCGGTGATCGACTGCTGCGACAAGTACGATATGGTGATGGCATTCACGGGAATCCGTCTTTTCCATCACTGATAAACAGAGTCCGGAAGGAAAACGGATAAAAGGCTCCCCGGTCAGGCTGCAAGGTCTGACCGGGGAGCCTTTTGACTTCCGGCAGGAGCTGTGATAGAATGACGATGGCTTTTGCTGAAAATGGAAGAGCAAGAGGATGGAAACGTAAGAGAAAGGAAATTACATATGCGAAAACAGGAATTTGCCCGGGGAATCCGGGATGGGATTCCCATTTGCCTTGGATATTTTTCAGTCTCCGTGGCATTTGGAATGACCGCGGTGCTGGCGGGGATGCCGCTGTGGGCGGCAGTTTTGATTTCTCTGACCAATCTCACCAGCGCCGGTCAGTTCGCGGGTACCAATCTGATGATCGCCGGCGGGGGCATGGCGGAGCTGGCGCTGACCACATTGGTGATCAACATCCGGTATTTTCTGATGTCGCTGTCGGTATCGCAGAAGGTGGAACGGGGGATGGGACTGGGAAAGAGACTGGCGGTGGCTTTTGGAATCACCGATGAGATTTTCGCGGTCTCCATGCAGCATCCGGGGGAGCTGACGGCGCCCTATATGGCGGGGCTGATTCTGACGCCGGTGCTGGGCTGGACCGGCGGGACCCTGGTGGGTGGGGCCGCCACATCGGTGATGCCTCCAGCGCTTTCCGGGGCCCTGGGGATCGCCCTCTACGGTATGTTCATCGCGGTGATTATTCCGCCGGCCCGTCAGGAGAGAAGCGTGCTGTATACGTTGCTGCTGGCGGTGGCTGCCAGCCTGGCCTTTACCTGTCTGCCGGTGCTTAAGAAAGTGGGATCGGGCTGGTCGATCATCATCATTACGGTGGCAGTCAGCGCCCTGATGGCCTGGCTGTTTCCCAGGAAGGAAGAGGAGGACGCGAAATGAGTACAGGCTATCTGTTTGCGGGAATCGCGGTGATGGCCCTGGTCACCTATCTGGTGCGGGTGCTGCCCATGGCGATTTTCCGAAAGAAAATTCATAACCGGTTCGTGCAGTCCTTTTTGTACTATGTGCCCTACGCGGTGCTTTCCGCCATGACATTTCCCGCCATCTTTGACAGCACCGGTTCCCGGTTGGGAGCGGCGGCGGGCTGCGTGGCCGCGCTGGTTCTGGCCTATTTCAGAAAAGGGCTGCTGCTTGTGGCGGTGGGGGCCGCCGCGGCTGCTTTTCTGGTGCAGGCGGCGGGGCTGTAGCGCAAACGCGGAGCCATCGGACATGGGCGGGAAAACGCCGGATGGAGATTGCCGGAGACTGCCTCCGGCGCAAACGCTCCTATGCCAGGGAGAACAGGCGGGAGGCCAGCTGCCAGAGAAATCCCTCCTGCGGCGCAAAAGAGACGATCTCGTCCGGAAACCAGAGGATCCGGATGAGATAGACGCCGATGAAAAGGATGGCGGCCAGAATCACAACCCAGCGGTATTTTTTGAAATCAATAAATCCTTCAAAAACGAAAGCCGCCGCGATCAGCGGAGCCATCCAGAACAGGGGATGGCAGGCAAAGGCGCCGGCCAAATCCAGGTGCAGAACGCGGATCCAGGCCCGGGTGATGCCGCAGCCGGGACAGGAAATCCCCAGGAAAAAGCGGATGGGACATCCGGTAAAACGGGTGATCAGATAATAGAGAATACAGACGAGAAACAGGGCTGCCAGATTATTCCGCAGCCTTTTTTTGTCCTCTGCCGTCAGTTTCATATAAAATGCCTCCTCAGTCCGGGTCAAATCTTCAGGTGTCTGGTATCAGTATAACGGTGGTATCCGGTGGGGACAAGGAAAATTTTTGCCGGAAGGAAATTCTTTTCGTTGGGGGATAAAGAAGTTGCTTCGGAATAGGGCGGATGCTATAATAAGTGAAAGCAGCAAAAGGAGATTCTGAGATTCAGGGGAATCGCCTTTGGTCATGAGAGGAGGAGTAAGATGCGTTTCAAAAAGCGTGACGGACTGGTATGTACCATTTTCAGCGTCATTACCTGCGGGATTTACGGAATTTATTTCTGGTACTGCTACGGGGAAGACGTGAATGAGCTCTGCGCGGAGGACGGGAAGCATACGCCCAATTATATTGTGGCATGGCTGCTGTCCCTGATTACCTGCGGAATTTATGGAATATACTGGACGTATAATCTGGCTTCCCGGCTGGATACTGCCGGAAGAAAGTATCAGGTGAATGTGGAGTCACCGGTATTCTTTACCCTGTTCATGAACATCCCGGTGCTGGGGTACCTGTACGCCTGTGATATCATGAACAAGTTTGCCGAGTCTTATCTGCGGATGTATCCGGGAGGAAACGGCGGATACAGCTATCAGCAGCCGGGGCCGGGACCTGTGCCGCCGTACGGCCAGGAGGAGCCGAGACAGAGCATGGGACAGCAGTTCGGGGAGGATCTGAAGTCCACCTTCATGGATGTGGGCCGCTCAGTAAAGCAGAGCGTCAGCGATGCCATGCGGACCGTCAGCCCGGAGCAGGAGCTGGTGAGAACCTGCAGAAACTGCGGGGCTGAGATTCCGGCAGGAAAACAGTACTGTACCCGGTGCGGATTTCCGGTGGACGCGCCCGGACCCCAGGATGGCGGGCAGCCGGGACCGGATATGGGGATGCCGCCGCAGTCCGCGGAAGGACAGAGCGCCCAGGCGGAGGATAACGGTGCCATGAAACCGGCGGGGGATTTGTCCGAAACCCCGGCGGCCGGACCGGAGATGGCGGATTTTGGGCAGAATCATCCGGAGGCGGAAGCGCCGGATCTGTGCCCCAACTGCGGAAGTGTGATTCAGAAAGGCGATAAGTTCTGCATCCACTGCGGTTACAGACTGTAAAACAAAAAAGAGGGAACGGCAAAATTATCAGATCCGATGGTTTTGCCGTTCCCTCTTTTTATGGAGCAGATTTATTCTTTTCCGTTGAAGCAGTAGGTGCAGAGTTTGCAGGGAGACAGGCCGATGGAGGCAATCATGTCGTCCAGGCGGTGATAGCGCAGCGTGGTGAACTTCAGCTGCCGGCCGATCTCATCCAGCATCTCATTGTAGTTGTGAGAATCCGGGTTGGCGTAATCCTCCAGAACCGCTTCGGTAACCTGGCCTTCCCGTTTCTGAATCACCCGGCGGGTAATCAGATCCATCTCGGACTTGGACCGGGAGAAATTCAGGTATTTGCATCCGTACAGCAGCGGCGGACAGGCGGGGCGGATATGTACCTCTTTGGCGCCGCTCTCATAGAGAAATTCTGTGGTCTGGCCCAGCTGGGTTCCCCGGACGATGGAATCGTCGATCAGCAGCAGGCTCTTGTCCTTGATCAGTTCCTGAACCGGGATCAGCTTCATGTGCGCGATCTGCTCTCTCTGGCTCTGCTGTGCCGGCATGAAGGACCGGGGCCAGGTAGGCGTATATTTGATGAAGGGCCGGGCAAAAGGAATCCCGGAACGGTTGGCATATCCGATGGCGTGGGCGGTACCGGAATCGGGAACGCCGGCCACGATATCGGGCTTCACATTATCCCGGCGCGCCAGCATATCGCCGCAGTTATACCGCATCTGCTCCACGTTGATTCCCTCGTAGGTGGAGGTGGGGTAGCCGTAGTATACCCACAGGAAGGAACAGATTTTCATTTCTTCTCTGGCAGGGGATACGGTTTCCGCGCCTTCCGGTGTGAGGAACACGATCTCTGCCGGTCCCAGCTCCCGGAAATCATGGTATCCCAGATTAAAATATGCGAAACTTTCAAAGGAAGCGCACATGGCGTCTTTCTTTTTCCCCAGAACAATGGGGGTGCGGCCCATCCGGTCTCTGGCGGCGTAGATTCCTTTGGGAGTCAGAACCAGCAGACTCATGGATCCGTCAATCATTTCCTGCGCGTAACGGATACCCTCCACCAGACTGGCCTTCTGATTGATCAGGGAAGCCACCATTTCCGTGGCGTTGATGCTTCCGCCGCTCATTTCCAGAAAATGCGTGCATCCGTTGGCAAAGGAATGTTTCACCAGCTCGTCCATATTGTTGATTTTGCCCACCGTGGTGATGGCAAAGCTGCCCAGATGCGACTGCACCAGCAGCGGCTGCGGCTCTGTATCGGAAATACATCCGATGCCCATGGTGCCTTCCAGTTCTTCCACATCCCTTTCAAACTTTGTCCGGAAAGGTGCGTTCTGAATATTGTGGATGGCACGGTTGAAGCCTTTCTCGGGGCTGTACACCGCCATTCCGCCCCGTCTGGTTCCCAGATGGGAGTGGTAATCCGTTCCAAAAAATACGTCGCTTACGCAACTGGATTTCGAAGCTACTCCAAAAATTCCGCCCATATGCTATTCTCCTTCTTCTTCTGAAACTTTTTCCAACAATCACGTCTACCATTATACTTGCGGTGGAAGGGATGTGCAAGAATAAAATTCGATGAAAATTGACTTTTTGGACAGGGGTTTTATAATAAGAAATGCAGACTGACCATCCGAAACGGCCCCAAGAGCGGGCCGGCAGGTCATTTTGCAGTACGGAAAACGAGGTGAAATCCATATGAGAATGATGGAATTTAAGATGGAACGCCAGGGCCTGGTGGAGGTGGGCGATGAGGTGACGGTGACGGAAAGCGCCCTTCCCACCTCTTACTACTATACGATTCAGCCCATGGTGGCCATGAGCAAAAACTACCAGGGGTATGAGCGGTTGAAGTCCACCAAGGGAATCATCCGTGAAATCCGGACCACGGACAGGGGATTCTACGCGGTGGTGGAATTTGACGAGGAGGAATGATGGAAAGAGAAATACATCCCATCCCTCCGCTGTGGAATGAGGAGAGCAGAATCCTGATTCTGGGAAGCTTTCCCTCAGTGAAATCCCGGGAGGGCAGATTTTTTTATCACCATCCCCGCAACCGGTTCTGGGCGGTGATGGCCAAGGTGCTGGAGTGTCCGGTGCCGGAGACTGTAGAAGAGAAAAAAGAAATGCTGCTGGCGCACCGGACGGCCCTGTGGGACGTGGCGGCTTCCTGCAGCATCCATGGTTCCAGCGACAGCTCCATCCGGGACGTGGTGCCCAATGATCTGGGAGAGATCCTGGAGCATGCCAATATAAATCAGATTTTCACCAACGGGACAACGGCCTTCCGGCTGTACCGGAAATATACGGAGCCCATAACAGGCCGTCCGGCCATCTGCCTTCCGTCCACCAGTCCCGCCAACGCCGCCTGGTCCCTGCAGCGTCTCGAGGGGGAATGGTACAGGATCAGGACATATCTGGACGAACAGCCGGCGGAGGCAGACCTCTGAGGAATCAGTTTCCGGGACGGAAGGTAAGGGAGTGATCGTCCATGGAGTCGATGATGGCCAGCGATTCAAGACGGACACCCATATCCCGGATCATTTTTCCGCCATCCTGAAATCCTTTTTCGATGACGATGCCCGCGCCTTCCAGCACGGCTCCTGATTTCCGGACAATCTCGATCAGCCCCATAAGGGCGCAGCCGTTGGCCAGGAAGTCATCGATGAGAAGCACATGATCCTCGGGCCCCAGAAATTTTTTGGAGAGAATCACATCGTAGACTTTTTTGTGGGTAAAAGATTCTACCTTGGCGGTATACATTTCCCCGTCGAGATTTACGCTCTGGGATTTTTTCGCGAAAATCACCGGCACGTTGAAATACTGGGCGGCAAGACAGGCGATACCGATGCCGGAGGCCTCGATGGTGAGGATTTTCGTGATGGGAGCGTCCTGGAAACGGCGCCGGAATTCTTTGCCCAGCTCATTGATAAAAGGAATATCCATCTGATGGTTCAGGAAACTGTCCACCTTCAGTACGTTTCCCGGTTTTACGATACCATCCTTTAAAATGCGGTCTTCCAAAAGCTTCATGTCTGTGTTCCTCCTGAATTGGTTTAGAATTGGACTGTTCCTTTAATCATACGTCAATATTTGACGCAAGGCAACGTTTTTCTACAGAAAATGAAAAATTGATCCCCCCCAGGTGCTTGTCCTTCTGACGGCAGCCGTGCTATAATGAACGTCAGGCGTAACAGTTACCGTCAGACATCCATACGAGAGCAGAACGGAGGAAAATTCATGAAAGAGTATGAAGCAATCCGGGAGATCATCAATCAGTGCCCGATGAACCATTCCAGAGATCAGCTGATCGAGGAGATTTCCTGTGAAGATCCTGAGGAATATATCCGGGAGAAGTTCAGGGGAAAGGAATTTACCTATGACAAAACGGTCATGAAGGACGGAAGTATTGTCTTTGAGATCATGACAGCAGGTATTCACCAGAGATATACGTTTACGGAGATCTGACCGTAACGCAGGGCAGGAGGAGACAATGGGAGACCATATCGTTACACACACCCATGTGCTGGAGGACGGTACCGTGCTGGAGCACACCCATGTGGAGGAGCACCGCCATGCGGGAGAGAAAAACCACGGCCATGTCCATCCGGAGCAGTATGCCCACGGAGAACACGAACACAGCCATGGCCACACGCACCAGAATACCAAAGCGGTTCTCAACCGGCTCTCCAGGGCCATCGGGCATCTGGAGTCCATCCGCAGAATGGTGGAGGACGGAAGAGACTGCACGGAAGTACTGATCCAGCTTTCCGCCGTGAAAGCGGCGATTAACAACACCGGGAAGGTGATTCTCCAGGATCATATCGAACACTGCATCGTGGACGCGGTGAGCGAAGGAGACACCAAGGCGCTGGAGGAACTGAACAGAGCCATTGACCGGTTTATGAAGTAAACGCAAATGGAGGTAAGAAAAAATGGCAAAAGAATGTAGCAATTCATCCTGCAGCAAGGAGAGCTGTGAGGGATGCCCCAGCCGGCAGCCCCAGAGCTTCAAGGAGGAAATGAACCAGTTTTCCAATATTAAGCATGTGATAGGTATCGTCAGCGGAAAGGGCGGCGTGGGAAAATCCTTCGTTACCGCCTCACTGGCAAACCAGATGGCAAAGCAGGGATACAAGGTAGGTATCCTGGACGCGGATATCACAGGCCCGTCCATCCCCAGAATGTACGGACTGAAAGGCCCCGCCCAGGCGGAGGAGAGGGGAATCTATCCCATGGTTTCCCAAAACGGCATTGAGGTGATGTCCGTCAACCTGCTGCTTCCCAGAGAGGATGAGCCGGTAATCTGGAGAGGCCCCATTCTGGCCAACATGGTGAAACAGTTCTGGACGGACGTGATCTGGGGGGAACTGGACTACCTGTTTGTGGATATGCCTCCGGGAACCGGAGATGTGCCGCTGACCGTGTTCCAGTCTCTGCCGGTGGACGGGATTGTCATCGTATCCTCCCCGCAGGATCTGGTGAAGATGATCGTCCGCAAGGCATACAAGATGGCCCAGATGATGAAGATTCCGGTGCTGGGCGTGCTGGAGAATTACAGCTATGTGGTATGTCCCGACTGCGGAAAAGAGATGCGTATTTTCGGCGAGAGCCATATCGATGAGATCGCGGAAGGCCTGGGCCTGAAGGTGCTGGGAAAAATGCCCATCAATCCCGCCTACGCGGAAGCAGCGGATCAGGGAGCGTTCCATACAGTGGACAATCCTTATGTGGAGGACGCTGTCCGGACGATGCCCCGGTAAATGCAATAACAGAAAATTTCCGGCAGCCTGCCGGCACAAAAAAAGGAGCGCGCACAGATGACGCTCCTTTTTTCGTGCCGCCAAAAAGCAAAACAGCCGCCTGCAAGTGCGGAAGGACTCAGCCCTTGAGCCCTCTTGCCTGCCGGTCCATATCTTCGATTACGATATCATAGATTTCGCCCAGGGACGCGCAGTACTCCAGCACCTTCCAGGGCTCGTTGGTGTGAAAATGAATCTTAATCAGATCCTCGTCCCCCACCGCCAGCAGACAATCCCCCTGAAAATGTTCCTGAAAATACTCGCTGATGACATCCTCGTCCAGTTTTTCCCCCTCAATGAGAAGCTGTGTGTCATATCTGAACTCCAACATAACCATACCTCCTTCGACAGTTTCCGTTGTTCCGTTTCTCTTTGCAGAATCTGCTCTGCCGCGGCCGCGCATGCACATCCCTTGCGAAATGCAGACCGCAGCCAGATCGCGGCTTTTGTCAGCTTTCATCCATTATAGCACGGCGGGCCAAACTTGTCATCTGCCGGCGCCGGGGAGCAGATGGAACAGAGCGGCCAGAGATTTGCAGACTCGCTTTCTGGCAGATTTCTTTTTTATTCTGCATACAGGGATTAAAAAATCAGGAAAAATCGGCTGTGGCAGAAAAATTGAGAAAGAAGCTGTTGTTGAAGCCGGGAAAATGCTTTTTTTCGGAAGGACATGACAAAAAAGCCGGATTGCCGCAATCCGGTCAGGTACCTCTTTTCCAGGAATTGACAGAACATACATTCGGTACTATAATAATGAAAACGAACATATGTTCTTGTCGAGAGGGGAGGAAGCTGCCATGATTATACAGCACAATCTGGAACTGGGGGAAAAGCTGAGGATTCTGGCGGATGCGGCCAAGTATGATGTGTCCTGCACATCCAGCGGTGCGGACAGAAGAAATGACGGAACGGGTCTGGGGAATGCGGTGTCATCCGGGATCTGTCACAGTTTTTCCGCGGACGGCAGATGTATCAGCCTGCTGAAAATTCTGTTGACCAACGAATGTGTTTTTGACTGCCGTTACTGTCTGAACCGGTCTTCCAACGACGTGCTTCGGGCCTCTTTTACGCCGGAAGAGGTATGCAGGCTGACGGTGGAGTTTTACCGGAGAAACTACATAGAGGGGCTGTTTTTGAGCTCCGGCATAGTGAAAAGTCCCGGGTATACCATGGAGCTTTTGTATCAGACTGTCCGGAAATTGCGGACGGAGTTTCATTTTCAGGGGTATATTCATCTGAAAGCCATACCGGGAGCGCCGCCGGAGCTGATCGAGAAGGCGGGGTTTTTCGCGGACAGAATGAGTATAAATCTTGAATTTCCCACGGCGGAGAGCCTGGGGCGGCTGGCGCCCCACAAAAGCAGAAAGACGATTTTGGGGCCCATGCGGCAGATTCAGCTGAAGGCCCGGGAGAATAAGAATGAGCTGGCGCTGCGGCAGGGAGGTCCCCGGTTTGTTCCTGCTGGACAGAGCACCCAGATGATCATCGGCGCCGCGGGGGAGAGTGATTATCAGATTCTGATGACAGCAGAGGCACTGTACCGGCAGTTTGCCATGAAACGTGTATTCTTCTCTGCCTTTGTAAATGTCAATATGGACAGCGCGCTTCCCATGGTACCCCGGGCACCTGTGCTGCTGCGGGAGCACAGGCTGTATCAGGCGGACTGGCTGCTGCGGTTTTACGGTTTTGAGGCAGAAGAGCTTCTTTCGCCGGGAAGGCCGGATTTTAATATGCTGCTGGACCCCAAGTGTGACTGGGCGCTGCGGCATCTGGAACAGTTTCCGGTGGAGATTAACCGGGCCGACTACCATACACTGCTGCGGGTTCCCGGCATCGGTGTCCGGTCGGCGGGAAAGATTGTCCGGGCCAGGCAGTATGGCACGCTGACCTTTGAGGATCTGAAAAAAATGCGGGTGGTGCTGAAACGGGCGGTTTATTTCATCACCTGCGGAGGAAGGATGATGTATCGGACGCGGCTGGATGAGGACTATATTTTGAGAAATCTTCTGGATCCCAGGGAAAAACCGTCGGTGGATCCGGATATCACTTACCGGCAGCTGTCATTGTTTGACGGGGAGGGATGGAGATGAATGAGAGGCATGTCTTTTACTGCGACAACACGTTGGAGGGGATTTTTTCCGGCGTTTACCAGGCCTGGGATGCCCGGGTGGGGCATGGCTGTGTGGAGCTACGTACCGAAGAGCCGGAAAATATGGAATTGTTCTGTGTATATCACCGGGTGAAAACCAGCCTTACCGAGGCAGAAAAAGTAAGGAGAACCATTGCCCGGCAGCTGGGGCCGCGGATTTTGGAAGAGATTTGCTTTGCGGCCTGCGCCGATGACCCGAAGAAGGGAACCGCCATTTACCGGACACTGGTGGAGTGTCTCTCTGTTCATGGAACATTATATAAGAAGAAATCGCTGGATAATCTGAAGAATCCTTCCGTGCGGAAGGTGACAGAACTGTATCGCAGCGTATGGACTGAGTATGATCATTATCTGGGATTTCTGCGCTTTCAGGAGCTTCCGGGAGGGATTCTGGCGGCGCTTATTTCGCCGCGTCATGACCTGCTGCTGCTTTTTCAGGATCATTTTTCAAACCGATACCCCAGGGAGCGGTGGATTATCGGGGACAGCACCCGGGGAACGCTTCTGGTGCACCAGCCGGGGGAACCCTGCTTTTTGACGGGAAATGCCGGGAAGATCATCGAAGAAATCCGCACCAGGAGGGATGAAGGGGGAGACTATGAACTGCTCTTTGCCAGCTTCTGTGAAAGTATATCCATCAAAGAACGGGAAAACGATAAGCTTCAGAAACAGAATCTGCCTCTCCGTTACCGGGAGGATATGGTGGAATTTCACCAAAAAACAGACAATTGTCGACAAAAATGTGTCAAGGAAGATAATTGACAAATCGGGGCGGCGTGTTATAATAGTCGGCGATGTGGTACTACCAGCCACATGTCGGGAACCCCACAAGGGGATACCTTTATGGCCATACGGCCGGAAAGAGAGGAAACCCCGCAAGGGGATACCTTTATGAAAGTGAG
>CBJMC01400__coassemble_1174_pt1 | contig 17589 bp, 16 predicted proteins | sample CBJMC01400__metabat2_low_PE_039 | metagenome-assembled genome bin CBJMC01400
TTAATTTAACTGCTTTTGTACCCTTTGCTCTGCGAAGCAACGCCAGAATCCGCGAGTGCAGAACGGCAAGGTTGAAAGGCTTTACCACATAATCATCCGCGCCGTTCTGAAAACCGCTGACAATATCGCAGGAATCACCGCGAACCGTCAGATAGATAACGGGCAAATCGTTCCATCTGTCCCGTATCCAGCGGCACAATTCATGTCCCTGGCCGTCCGGCATATTCCAATCCAGCAAAATAACGGCAGGCAAATGGCTGAGCAACGCTTTTCTGATCTCCGCAATCGTGCGGAAAACGGTTACCATGCAGTTTTGCTGTTCCAAATATTCTTTTACGGATTTGGCAATGATTTCATCATCTTCCGCGTAATATACCTCAATCACAATGTTTTTCTCCTGTCATCCAATGGCTTTTGCTATATTATAATTCGCTCTTCCGAACAATACAAGATGAGAAGTATGAGACGGACGGGGGATTCAAAATAGGGTGGTCATTGACGTCTCAGACTTTCCGGAATCCTGGAAGTAGTTTTCTGATGCTTGATTTCTACGGATATAATGCGTATAATATAGATAAAGTATATTATGTCCGTAGACCCCCCTGCGGGGATACCTTTTGGGCCATACGGCCATTAATAATGAAAGCTTGACATTATAGGAAGGAGTATGGCAATGAAGACGATTTTATACCACGGATCCCCTGAGATTATAAAAAAACCTGTATATGGAAAAGGAAAACCATATAACGACTATGGCCGCGGCTTTTACTGTACGGAGCATTTCGAACTGGCAAAGGAATGGGCGTGCAGCGAGAATATCGACGGATACTGCAACCAGTATGAGATTGATCTGGACAAGCTGAAGGTACTGCGCTTATCGGAGTATACCATCCTGCATTGGCTGACGCTTCTTGTTACCTATCGTAAAATCCGGCTCTCTTCCCCTATACAGCAGCGCGGCATTGACTGGCTGAAAAAGAATTATTTGCTGGATCTTTCCGGGTATGATGTGATTATCGGCTACCGTGCGGATGATTCCTATTTTTCCTTTGCCAGAGCCTTTATCGGAAATGAAATATCGCTGAAACAGCTATCTTACGCCATGCGTCTTGGAAAACTGGGTGAGCAGATCGTGCTGAAAAGTCCTGCAGCGTTTGATGCGATCCGGTTTATTTCCTGTGAAGGTGTAGATAATACCGAGTACTATGCCAGGCGAAAGACACGTGACGATGAGGCAAGAGCAGCATATAAAGCAGAACTTGAAAATGACGACCTGAATGGTCTGTATATGCGTGATATTTTAAGAGAGGAGCTGACCCCGGATGACCCGCGCTTACAATGAACAATATTTATCTGATGCTATGAATAATCTTGGTGAGATGATGGATTATGCGGTCAATACCTGCCATTTTGAGATCAATGAGTTTTTTGATATGTTCCTGGTAAGTGATCTGGCTGTGCAGTTTGCCAGGGGTGTACCGAAAGTGGTCTCCGGCATGTCCGGTGTGGAGCTTGCAATGGAGGTTGTGCGAAAAAGCGGCGCTGATATGGAACTGCCGGATGCAGAAGCAGAGTATGACCGCTCCCCGGAATACTGGTGTGGCTGGATTGTGGCATTCTATCAGTGGTATACGGGTGTTTCGTTCCGGGAGATCTCTCAGATCGTATCGATGACGGAAATCCGGAAGATGTATCCAACCCTTCACGAGGCATCCGAACTCAAGTTTGTGGATACCGTCAATGCGATTGCCCGCAGAAAAAAGTTGCCGACAAAGCTGAGAATGCTGCGAAAGGCGTGCGGATACTCACAGAAGGAACTGGCAGAAAAGTCGGGAGTAAATCTCAGGACTCTTCAGGAGTATGATAACCGCGCAATGGACATCAACAGGGCTACCGGCGGTACCTTAATTGCCCTGTCCAAAGTACTGGGCTGTCAGGTGGAGGATCTGCTGGAGTATGATTATGCGGAGGTAAAGGAATAAGAAATGATATACGCCTGTATATACTGGCTGAAATCTCTTGTTACCATTTGGTTTCCATGGATTTTGAAGGGTGTTTCTTTCATTTGACAGCAGGATATTTTATAATTAGCTCATAGTTTTCTGTAATCAGGTGAACCACCTGTTCAACCAGCACGCCCATAACGGCGGTGAACTTTTCATCATTCATACGAATTCCTCCTGTGGCACGGTACCGATAAATTGGAGATAGGACAGGGCTTTTTCAGAGGTCAACACCAACTGATTATACAGCTTTTTGATTTTGAGCGCCTCCAAAGTCTGCTCCTTTGTCAACAGCCCGGCCGTATAAAGGGTAAAGGTGGCACTGGCAGAAGAGAGAGGGGCAGTGCGATGGATTGTACTTTCTATTGATTTTCCCGAATCACCCGGCATGGATTTCCATAAGCAATCACATTACTCGGAATATCCTTTGTAACAATACTTCCAGCTCCGATTACCACATTATCTCCAATGGTAACACCTGGCATGATAATCGCCCCTCCGCCTATCCATACATTGTTTCCGATCACAACGGGAGCTGTTTGTGTTTTGCAAAATTCAAAAGACCCGTCTTCCTTCGGCGTTCCAAAACGATCTATTGCATTTGTCGGATGAAAGGCCGTGTAAATCTGAACATTGGGAGCGATTAGAGCGTTGTCGCCGATTCGAATGATATTGTCATCCAAAAAGGTACAATTCATGTTTACCTCGCAATTATTGCCAAAATAAATATTATTACCGTAGTCGACATAGAATGGTGCGGTAATCCAGAGGTTTTTCCCTTTGCCTCCTAACAACTCATTTAAAATACGTTCTTTTTCCTGTGCATTGGCAGAATCTGTCTGATTGTAATCCCGGGCTAAGTCCTTTGCCTTATGCCATTGTGTCAAAAGTTCTTCGTCACCGCAATCATAAAGCTGCCCTGCAAGCATTTTCTCTCTTTCTGTCATAATAAAAAGCTCCTTTTGGGAATAGATACAAGTCTACAAATTATATGGCTGCTACTGCGCCAGCTCCTCCCACGCCTCGTACAGCTCCTCCAGCTTCCGGGCAATTTCCGCTTTCTCGTTGGATAGCTGTACGCACATGGCCACATCAGTGGCCACCTCCGGGCGGCTCATTTCCTCATCGATCTCTTTATCCCGTGTCTCCAGTTCCTCAATCTGCTTTTCCGTTTTCTTCAGATCGTTTTCTTTTTTCCGCTGTCTTGCCTGTTCCTCTTTCTGAGCCTTCCAGTCCAGTTTGGAAGAGGTGTCTCCGCCTTCCGCGGCCACAGTCTCGGCCGCCGGCGCATAGATCTCCGTCAGTTCTTCTTTTTTCTCCAGGTAATAATCATAGTTTCCGATATAGTTCACCATAGCCTGATTGGTCAGCTCCAGGATCCGGGTGGCGGTCTGGTTGATGAAATAACGGTCGTGGGAGACGTAGAGCACGGTCCCTTCGTACCGGTTCAGGGCATTTTCCAGAATCTCCTTGGAGACGATGTCCAGATGGTTGGTGGGCTCATCCAGGATCAGGAAGTTGGCCTCGGAGAGCATCAGCTTCGCCAGGGAGACCCGGCCCCGCTCGCCGCCGCTTAAAGTGTGGATGGGCTGGAACACATCGTCGCCGGTGAAGAGGAAGGCGGCCAGCACGTTGCGGATCTCCGTATTGGTCAGATAAGGATAGGCATCGGAAATTTCCTCAAAAATGGTTTTGTCCATATGAAGAACGTGGTGCTCCTGATCGTAGTAGCCAATCTGAACCTTGCTTCCCAGTTCCACCTCGCCGGTATCCGGGGGCACCAGTCCGTTTAAAATCTTCAGGATGGTGGTCTTTCCGGTGCCGTTGGCCCCGATGATGGCCACCCGTTCCCCCCGTTTGATCTCAAAATTGATATCGGAAAACAGCTGCTGTCCGGGAAATGCCTTGGAAAGCTCCCGGACGGTCAGCACATCGTTGCCGCTTGTGATGCGGGGGGTCAGGGTAAAGTGCATCTGAGGATCTTCCCCGGCGGGTCTGTCCAGCACTTCCATTTTCTCCAGCATCTTTTCCCGGCTTTCCGCCCGCTTGATGGACTTTTCCCGGTTGAAAGATTTCAGCTTGGCGATGACTTCCTCCTGGTGTTTGATTTCCTGCTGCTGATTCAGATAAGCCTTCAGCTGGGCCTCCCGGATCTGTTCCTTTTTCTGGGCGTAGGCAGTGTAATTCCCCTGGAAGGTGCGGACGGAGCCATGGTCGATCTCCACCACCTTGGTCACCACCTTGTCCAGAAAATACCGGTCGTGGGAGACGATGAACACCGCGCCCTTATAATTCATCAGATACGTCTCCAGCCAGGCGATGGAATCCATGTCCAGGTGGTTGGTGGGCTCGTCCAGCAGGATGATATCCGGGCCGGACAGCAGCAGCCGTCCCAGGGCTACCCGGGTCTTCTGGCCGCCGGAGAGGGTGGAGACCTCCTTGGAAAATTCATCCTCGGAAAATCCCAGACCTTTCAGCACACCGGCCACCTCGCTGCGGCAGGCATAGCCGTTTTCCAGCTCAAACTGATGGGTGAGCCGGGAATAGTCCGCCAGCACCTGATCCAGCGCCTCCCCGGTGCTGGTCTTCATCGCAAACTCCAGATTCCGGATCTTTTCTTCCATATCTAAAAGGTACTGTTTGACGGACAGCAGTTCTTCATAGATGGTTCTGCCTTCCGAAAGCTCCTGGTGCTGGGCCAGGTAGCCGATGGTTTTTCCCCGGGCAAGGATCACCTCCCCGGAATCGGCGGGCATCTCCTGCATGATGATCCGCAGCAGGGTGGTTTTTCCCGCTCCGTTGGGGCCGATCAGCGCCGCCTTTTCCCGTTCTTCCAGGTGAAAGGAGACGTCTTTTAAAATTTCTGTGGTTCCAAAGGATTTATTAATATTCTGACATGCTAAAATCATACGTTTCCTCCTGTAGCAGCCGCCCGATATCCGCCGTCTGGCCGGATGGACGGTAAAAGGCAGATACGGCCAGTTTTGGCCGGTACACACACCTATCGACAATTATACAGGAAATCCGGAAATTGGCAAGAAGGGGAAAAATGAAATTAAAATGAAAATAATATTTCATAAAAACTCAAAATAGAAAATTTACTTTCATTTAACGTAACTGTGATTTTTGATTTAACGTAAACTTCCTATAATCTTAACCGTAAGCAATGGAAAGTTCTCACAGCAGCCGGGCCGCCTGCAAAAAGCCGGAAGGCCGGTTTGCTGCAAAAACGGATGGAATATGAGGAGGATGAAAAATGGATGTAAAACAGACGGCAACTCAGCCGCAGAAACTGATGATTTTTGTGCTTACCATGTCCCTGTACGGACTGGCAACCCTGTTTACGGAATTGAATCCCCATTTTCAGGTGGGAGTCGTTGAATTTTCCGTGGAGTATTTTCTGTTTATCCCGCTGACGCTGGCGATGCTTTTTGATCCCATGTCTGCGGCGCTGGGAGCTTCCACCGGAGAGCTGGTGTTCAGCGAGATTATGCTGGGTCAGTTTGGAGGCCTTGGAGAGCTGGAGAAATTTATCACCGTGACCATCGGTGTATACCTGGCAGGACGGATGGTGAAGAATCCCGCAAACCGGAAGATGGTGGGAATCGCCGCCATGAGCGGAACGGTGATTCAGCTTTTCCTGGGTATGGTGGTGGACATCCTGAAAGTACAGTTTGCCGTGGAAGATTTTGAAGCGGTGCCCGGTCTGCCGCAGAGTGTCTTTGCCACAGAAGGCTTTGCCTTCCTCAATGACGCGTTGTTCTCCGGAATTCTTTTCTGCCTGCTGCCCACCCTGTTCCTGGTGCCGAAGCTGTACGGAAAGATTGAACCGCTGCTGGGCATGCAGCCCAGAACCGGGAAAACCGCACTGGGCTCCATCAACGCCAAAGTAATTGTCTGTTGCCTGGCTGCTTTCGCGGTGGCAGTGGGAGCGGAGCTTCTGGCCACCAGCGGCATGCCGCTGATTGACTGGGAGGCCGGATGGGCCGAAAGTGGTACGGCACTGGCTGCGGGAATTGTGGTGGCCGCGCTTCTGGCGGTGATCATTCTGGCAGTGATGAGGAAAAATGCCGCCGCGCCGGAAAAAAGCTGATACAGGAAGCAGAGAGTAAACGATGAACAGTATAGAAATTAAAAATCTGACATTTACCTACCCCGGGGCGTCCACTCCGACGCTTTCGGGGGTCAGCCTTACCATAGAGCAGGGCGACTTTGTGGCCATTGTGGGAAATAACGGCTGCGGAAAATCCACGCTGTGCAAGGCGATGAACGGTCTGATTCCCCATTTTATCGCAGGGGAATTTGAAGGAGAGGTGCTGTCCGGAGGACTCAACACCCTGGAGATGGATATCGGCAGCCTGGCCCAGAAAGTGGGCTATGTGTATCAGGATTTTGAAAACCAGATTGTCCGCCCCACGGTGCTGGATGATGCTTCTTATGCCTGTATGAACTATGCCATGAAGGATTACCTGGAAAGAGGAAAGGAAGCCCTTGAAATGTGCGGCCTTGCGGGCAGGGAAGCAGACTATATCTGGCAGCTGTCCGGAGGACAGACCCACCTTCTGGCTCTGGCGGGCGCCGTATCTCTCCGGCCGGAGGTGCTGATTCTGGACGAACCCATCGCCCAGCTGGATCCCGGCCATGCGGACCGGATTTATCAGATCCTGAAGGAACTGAATGAAAAACACGGAAAGACCATTATTGTCATCGAGCATCATACGGAATATATTGCGGATTACTGCCGCCATGTGGTGCTGATGAAGGACGGCGCCGTCAAGTGGAAGCTGCCCGCCGAGGAGGCACTTCAGCGGGTGGAGGAGCTGGAGGAGTGTAATATTTTCCCGCCGCAGGTGACACTGGCGGCCCACGCCCTGCAGAAAGCGGGAATAATTGCCGGAGAGGAGCTGCTTCCCTCCACCATAGAGGACGGGACAAAAACCTTCCAAAAGCTGGTCTACCACAAGCCCATGGAAGGAAAGAAAGAGGCGGCCCACGGAGAACCGGTGGTCCGGTTTGACCAGGTATCCGTGTCCTACCGGAGTGTAAAGGGAGAGCCCCGGAAAATTTTTGACCGGCTGAATCTGACCTTGTACCGGGGGGAAAAGATCGCGCTGATCGGATCCAACGGGGCCGGAAAATCCACACTGATGAAAATGATGACCGGCCTTCTGAAACCGTCAGAGGGTACGGTGACACTGAAAGACCGGAATATCCGGGACACCCGGCCGGAAGAACTGTCCCGGTATGTCTCCCTGGTGTATCAGAACCCGGAGGATATGTTTATCAAAGATTCCATCGAACATGACATTGCCTTTGCCATGCAGGTGCGGAATCTGGAGGGGTGGCAGGAGAAAACCGACAGGCTCCTGGAACGGTTCCGGCTTTCCGACCTGCGCCAGCGGGACGGCAGGCTGCTGTCAGGCGGACAGATGCGCAGGGCCAGCCTGGCCATCGGCATTGCGCTGAACCCGCAAATTCTGCTGCTGGACGAGCCCACGGCCAACCTGGATATCGCCACCCGGAAGGAAATCATGAGGACGCTCAACGATATGAAAAATATCACCGAGACCGTGATGATCGCCACCCATGATATGCAGCTGGTCTGCGAATGGGCCCAGCGGATTATTGTGCTGTGGCAGGGACAGGTGATCGCCGACGGAAGCAGAGATGAGATTTTCGGAAACCGGGAAGTTGCCGAAAAGACCGGCATCCGTCCTCCGGAGATTTTCTCCATGGGAAAGGCGCTGGATGAGCGGGCATTCTGCTACACGGTGGATGATTTTGTGAAAGGATTTGGAGGAGAAGGGTGAGATGGAAAAGATGATGAGAAAGCTTTCGGACAGCGTGCTGGATAAACTGTCCATGGATTTTCTGCGGAACCAGGTGCTGAAAAATGCTTACGGCAATGACGACACCTTTATCGCCGCCAGGGATCCCAGAGTTCTTCTGGTGTGGTATGTGTTTTTCGCGCTGGTGCCCTGGTTTGTCAGCAGTCTGCCGTTTCTTCTGGGGTGCTTTCTGATTGTGACGGTTACCACTCTGATGGCCCGGGTGGCGGGACTGGTGCTGCTGCTGTTTCTTGTGGGCGTCTTCTCCCAGACGGGGTACCTGTTCCTGGCTTCCCTGCTGTTTGGAGGCAACGGAGAGACGATCCTGCCGCTGCTGGTGCTGACCCTGAAGGTGGCCACCGTTTCCCTGGCCTCCATCACCGTATTTTCCGGGCTGGACCCGGACCGGCTCTCCAACGGGCTGATGTGGTTCGGATGTCCGGAGAGGCTGTCCTTTTCCATTTCCTATGCGTACCGGATGCTTCCCATGCTGATGGAGGAATTTCAGAATGTGTTGCTTTCCTACCGGCTGCGGGGAAATGCCCCGGATAACCGGACATTCACCGGAAAGGTGCGGTATCTGATCTACCAGATCAAGATCATCATCCATTCATTCTATCCGCTGATGCTGAACACCGCGAAACGTTCCCGGACCACCGTGGAGGCACTGGAGATCAAAGGATACCGGTATGCGGCCGTGAACCGGGAGGTGAAGAAAATGAAGCTGTCCTCCCTGAAAGTTACGGTGGATGATTTTCTGTTTGTGGCCGTATCGGTGCTGGGGACGGCGGCAGCCGCTCTGGTGGGAACTCTGATATGACCGTAAGATTTTGCGGACTTTGCGGCTGCAAAAGAGAGGGAGAGAGTGCGGGCCCCAGGCCCGTAGAGAGCAGGAGGCGATAACGTGTACATTGATTTTCACACCCATGGAAAACTGGCCAAAAAGCTGCCGTTTTCCACCGTCTATACAGACTGGCTGTTCGGCGAGGCAAAAAAGGCCGGGCTGGACGCCCTGTGTCTGACGGAACATTTCAATACACTGCAGTTTGACGAACTGTACGGTTACCTGAAAAAGACCTGTGACCGGGAGGGGGATACGCTGGTTGCCCCCTCCGGGCTTCGGATTTTCGCGGGAATGGAGACAGACATCGCGGAAAGCGGCCATGTGCTGTCCATCGGCACGCCCGAGGAGATTATGGAACTGAACCGGCGGCTGGAGCCTCATAAGGAGAAGGGACAGTTTCTGCCTTTTGAAAAACTGAGAGATCTGTTTGATGAATACGAAGTGATTGTGGGAGCGGCGCATCCTTTCCGGGCCGGGGGAAATATCCCCTCCCTACCGGAGGATCAGCTTCGCCGTTTTGACTTTGTGGATCTCAACGGAAAGGATGTGGCAGAGGACAGGGAACGGACGGAGCGTCTCACCTGCGCCCTGGGGGAAAAACTGCAGATTCCCGTGGTGAGCGGCAGCGATACCCATCAGGCGGTGCAGTACGGCTGCATCCGTACCTGTTTTCCCGGGGAAATCCGTACCGTGAAAGCGCTCTATGAGGAGATGAAGGCAGGACATTATACCATCCAGGTATCCGACCACGCGGCTTTTCAGGTGAAGACGGCAGGGCTTCTGAAACGGGCACTGAAGGAGATCCATGCGGCAGGGGGGAATTATGTGTCGGTTCTGACGGAAGAAGGCTGAACGTACAAACCCATTGCCCGGCATACTTGCGGAGAACTTTTAAGTTTTTTGTAGTATGCCGGGCTTATTTACGTTATAATAGGTCATATGGGGTGACATGGAAGCCGGAAGGGTATACTGTTGTCATATGGGAGGAAACAGCATGGTACTGACAGTGAAAAACACAGAGATCCGATATACAAAGTCCGATCTGAAAATCAGGGAATTTATCGAAAACAGCACCGAGGAATTTCTCTTTATGAGCATCGGGCAGCTGGCGCAGCGGCTGCAGGTGTCGGAGGCCACCATTTCCCGGTTTGCCCGCCATATCGGCTACCGGGATTTTAAGGATATGAAAAACGCGGTGATCCGGAAGAAAGCAGATCAGGGGGCCGCCAGAAAACTGGCGGGGACGCTGATGAAAAACCAGGGATTTGATCTGGCCGGATGGTTTGCGTTTCAGCAGGAATGTATGGAGAAAACCCTGGAAAATCTGGATGCGGAGGAATTTGACCGGGCAGTGGAGAGTATCTGCACCGCCAGACGTATCTATATCCACGCCAAGAATGCTTCCGCGGCCACCGGCCAGTTGCTGTTTTTCCGGCTTCGCCGTCTGGGCTTTGATGTCTCTCTGATCCCATCGGGAGGCACGGAGGTGGTGGAGGGAATTGTCCATGCGGATGAGAAGGATCTGGTGATTCTCTTCGGATATTCCAAAATCTCCGCGGAAGGAAAAATCATCCTGGATTACGCCCGGAGTGCCGGTTACCGTACCCTCCTGTTTACCAGCCGGTTTCACGCTTCCGCCGGAGAGCGGGGTGATGTGAACCTGTATGTCTGGAGAGGGGAGGAGGATGAATTTCACTCCAATGCAGTTTCCGTGGCGCTGGTGGACGGCCTGATTCTGGCGCTGTCGGAGAAGATGGGTTCCGAATCTGCCGAGCGGATGATCAAGGTGCAGAAGGCCAAGAAAAGGTATTCCCTGCGGGGACCGCTGTGACCGCGAGGGGATCGCGGACTTTGGCGGATTTAACACAGATTTTATACAGAGTATCTCTCAGACTTTAAATTTCCTCTGTAAAATAGATGGAAAATCAGGAGGGATACACCATATGAGCAAAGTTTATGTGATTGACACCAATGTTCTGATCCAGGCGCCCTACGCGCCGGAATGTTTTGAGGATAACCAGATTGTCCTGCCGCTGGCGGTGATTGAGGAGCTGGACGGCCTGAAAAAGGCGGAGGGCGAGCGGGGGGCCAATGCCCGGAAGGTGATCCGTTATCTGGAGCAGCTTCGCCAGAAGGGGAATCTGCTGGAGGGTGTCAGCCTTTCCACCGGGGGCGTTCTCCGGGTGGAGAAAAATTTTGTGGATGTGAAGCTGCCGGAGGATCTTCCGGATTCAACCATGGACAATCGTATACTGAAGGTGTGTCTGGGCCTTTCCCAAACCCTGGAAAGCCAGGTGATCCTTGTGACGAAGGATCTTCTTCTCCGGCTGAAAGCCCAGCTGCTGGGACTGGCGGCGGAGGATTTTATGGCGGAGCAGGTACTGGAGCAGGAGCAGCAGTACACCGGCAGATGCCAGGTATACGTGCCGGAGGAATTGTTTAAGGATTTTAAAAAGAAGGGCGTTCCGGTGGAAGAGGTCTACCAGGTGGACGAGGGCGGTCAGCGCATGACCCCGCAGCTGACGGAAAATCAGTTTGTGATTCTGCAGGCGGATCAGTCTCAGAAAAAGACCCATCTGGGCAGAGTGGAAAAAGGTGTGATCCGGAAACTGGAATACCGGAAAAGTCAGCCCTACGGGATTACTCCCAGAAATGCCGGTCAGTATTTTCTTCAGGAAGCGCTGATGCAGCCGGCTGACAAGGCTCCGCTGGTGATCGTCAAAGGAATGGCAGGCACCAGCAAGACGTTTTATTCCCTGGCAGTGGGCCTGGAAAAGCTGCTGAATCATCCCACGGGAGAATACCGGAGAATTCTGGTGTGCCGGCCCAACGCCCAGTTCGATTCTGACATCGGTTTTCTGCCGGGAGATGAGCAGGAGAAGATTTCTCCGCTGATGCGCCCGGTGATTGACAATCTGGAGCAGCTGATCGACTCCAGCGAGGAGGAACGCTTTGAAAACGAGGCAGAGCTTCAGGACAAAATAGAGGAAATTTTCTCCCGGGGGCTGATTCAGGCGGAGGCGCTGAATTTCATCCGCGGACGCTCCATCATCAAGACGTATCTGATCATCGATGAGGCGCAGAATACCACGCCCAATCAGATCAAGGGGATTATCACCCGGGCGGGTAAAGACACAAAGATCATTCTGCTGGGGGATCCCAATCAGATTGACCGTCCGTTCCTGGACGAACGGACCAACGGGCTGTCCTATGCCTCCGAGCACATGAAGGGGAGTCCGCTGTGCTGGCAGATCACCATGACAGCCCAGGAGTGTGAACGCTCCCAGCTGGCCATGGACGCCATCCGAAGACTATAAAGAGAAGGCAGGAAACAGATGTATGAAACTGGATTACAAAAAAATCCGGGAAGATGAGGAGATCAATCTTCTGATTGAGAAAGGAAATGAAATTTTAAAGGAACTGGGCTATACGGAGCATTCCAGAAAGCATGCGGCAAAGGTGGCCGCCGAGGCGGGAAATATTCTGGAACAGCTGGGGTATAAGCCTCAGAAGGTGGAGCTGGCAAGGATCGCCGGCTATATGCATGATATCGGCAACAGTATCAACCGCCATGACCACGCCCACACGGGCGCCATCCTGGCCTACCAGATTCTGCAGAACCGGGGGATGGAACTGAAAAAGATTCTCACGGTGACCACCGCCATCGGGCATCATGATGAGGACACAGGAACGGCAGTGGACGAGGTTTCCGCCGCCCTGATTCTGGCTGACAAAACCGATGTGCGCCGTAACCGGGTGCAGAATCCCAATCCCGCCAACTTTGACATTCATGACCGGGTTAACTATGCGGCCCTTTCGTCGAAGCTGGTGGTGGATCGGGAGAAGAAGATTATTCAGATGAATCTGGAGCTGGATGATTCCATTTGCAGCGTGATGGATTATTTTGAGATTTTCCTGAAGCGGATGCTGATGTGCAGGCGGGCAGCGGAAAAGCTGGGATGCCGGTTCAAGCTCCATGCCAACGGGAGCAAGCTGTGCTGAACATATCCGCCCGGCTCGTTGCCCGCGGGAAGTCAAAAATCCTGCAGCAATAAAATGAGAGGAAGGAAGTATATGAAATTTAAGATGAACGCACTGGAAAAGAAATGGGTGCTGTACGATGTGGGAAATTCCGCGTTTACTCTGCTGGTATCCACCATCATGCCCATTTATTTCAATTATCTGGCCGGAAACGCCGGAATCTCGGATGTGGACTATCTGGCCTACTGGGGCTATGCGGTGTCCCTGTCCACCATTTTGGTGGCCATTTTGGGGCCCACCCTGGGAACGGCCTCTGATTTGAAGGGCTGGAAGAAAAAAGTATTTCTGGGATCGCTGCTGGTGGGCGCCATCGGCTGTGTGGCCCTGGGCTTTATGCAGTCCTGGCTGTGGTTCCTGGTGCTTTTTGTGATCGCAAAGTCCGCGTATTCTTTAAGTCTGGTGGTTTATGATTCCATGCTGACGGACATTGCTCCGGAGGACCGGATGGACGAAGTTTCCGCCAGAGGCTATGCCTGGGGGTATATCGGCAGCTGCATTCCGTTTATTCTGAGCCTGCTGCTGGTGCTGTTTTATGAGAATCTGGGAATCACCATGGAACTGGCCATGGGAATCGCGTTTCTGCTGGTGGCGGCCTGGTGGCTGCTGTTGACGGTGCCGCTTCTTACTTCATACCATCAGGTATATTATCAGGAGGCCAGCCAGCATCCTGTCCGTGCCTGCGCCAGAAGACTGGCAGGTGTATTTTCCGATCTGGGAAAAGAACGGAAGGTTCTGTATTTCCTGATTGCCTTTTTCTTTTATATTGACGGTGTGTATACCATCATCGATATGGCCACGGCCTATGGAACTGCTCTGGGACTGGACACCACCGGCCTGCTGCTGGCGCTTCTTCTGACCCAGGTGGTGGCTTTCCCTGCTGCGCTGACTTTCGGAAAGCTTTCCCGCAAGGCGCCGGTGGCGCGGCTGATGCTGATCTGCATCGGAGCGTATTTCTGTGTGGCGCTGTATGCGCTGGGGCTGAGAGAACAGTATCAGTTCTGGATTCTGGCGGTCTGCGTGGGACTGTTTCAGGGGGCTATCCAGTCCATGTCCCGGTCCTACTTCGCAAAAATCATTCCGGCTGACAAGTCGGGAGAATATTTCGGCATCTATGATATCTGCGGCAAAGGAGCTTCCTTCATGGGAACCATGCTGGTGTCCGTGGTGAGTCAGATTACCGGAAGCACTAATCTGGGCGTGGGAGCGCTGGCCTTCATGTTCCTGGCGGGATTTCTGCTGTTCATCAAGGCAGACAGGACGGAAATGGCTTCCGCGAAATAGCTGACGCCGATTTCGCTTATACAGATGGAAAAGATATTCCGCTGAAAAAGGTGTTTTTGCAAAACGGATATCGCATGGCAGGAAACGATCCGGGAGAGGTGAAGCCGTCTCCCGGATCGTTCGGTTTTTATGTATGTTACTGTCCGTATGTTTTTCGCCGGATACTGCTGTGGCAGGGGCTGTTGTTTCAGTCAAATACGGTTTCCCAGTGTTCGCTGCGGGCGGCGGCAAAGCACATACGGATCTGCTCATCGGTATTCTTCTCCTCGGAAAGCACCGGAAGACAGTCCTCGGCGAACCAGCCGGATTCTACGGTTTCGATATTGGGCTGAAAGTGGCCGCCCAATGCAGTGCACAGGACGAAAATTTTGCAGATGCCGTAAGGATGCAGCGAAGGGTTGTGCTTTGCCAGATCCTGGACGGCGATAATTCTGTCCGCGGTCACATCCAGTCCCGCTTCCTCCTTCACCTCTTTGATGGCATTCTCCTTCACCGACACATTGACGTCCACCCATCCGCCGGGCAATGACCATTTCCCGTTGTTTTCTTTCACCAGAAGAATCCGGTCATTCTCAAAAATGGCCGCCCGGGTATCCAGCTTCGGCGTCTGATAGCCGGATTCATTGCAGAACAGATCCCGGACTTTTTCCATGGTAAGCCCTGTTTTACAGGCCATTATCTCAGCCGCGATCTCCCGGATCCGTTCATACCGTTCCCTGTCATAAACATCTTTTCCGTAAGTCAGACCCGCCTGGGCCAGGCTCTGCAGCTCTACGGCCCAGCTGAGCCACTGATTATTTACTTCCATATTTCCTCCTTTTTTGGCCGAATGGCCATAGAGGTATCCCCCTGCGGGATTTCCTCCTTTTTGGCCGAATGGCCATATTGTCAGTTCGTTGGTTTTGATGTTGTCTGCGAAAGGGATTTCTCCCCGGCAGAAGGTGTGTCCTGGCCCCCGTTTTTGCAGCTGATTACATATTCGGTGGGAGAGAGCGCCATGTAGCGGCGGAAAACGTTGGCAAAATAGCTGCTGGTATCGAAGCCCATCCGCATGGCGGTCTCGGTGACGCTCAGGCCTGAAAGCAACAGCTTCCGGGAGGCCTGGATTTTTTCCCGGTTGATATAATTCCGGGGAGAAATCCCCATCTGATCCCGGAACTTTTTCTTGTAACGGGAAACGGAAAGCCCGCAGCTGGCGGCCAGCGTATCCAGGGGCAGCCGCCGGGAAAGATGTTCCCGGATATACGTCAGAGACGATTCAATATCCGGCGTCAGCCGGGGCGCATCCTTCTTTGCGGACAGCAGGAGCATATGAAGAAAAGTCACCAGGCAGCTGGCGGTGGCTGCAGGGTCACTTCCAGTGGCTGCCAGGGAAAAGGCATTTTTCAGAAGCTGTCCCGTCTCCTTGTCCTTCAGACGGATCACATGGTGGGGGAGCCCATACAGCTGCCCCATCAGCTTCCGGGCCGCTTCCTCTTCCAGAAACAGAAATTTCTCCGGACTGCTGATATCCAGCTGGAACCAGTAAAGCTCTCCGAAATTCAAAGGGGATCCTTCACTGCTGTGTACTTCGTCCGGCCAGGAAACCAGCACCTCTCCGCCGGAGAAGGGATAAGTACGCTCCCTGGTGGAAAAGGCCAGACTGCCTTCCATCAGCAGGGAAAACTCAAAAGCGTTCCTGTGATAATGCCAGGGAAGCGGCGAAAGCGCATGGCGGGCTGTATGCCAGGCCAGCATCCGTACGCCCGGAATATGAAGCTGCTGTCCGGTGAGAATGGTTCGCTCCGGCGAAATATAATATTCATCCACACAGTTGAAAGGTTGTATCATGCAAAAGTCCTCGAAGGTAATCCATTAAAATTGTATTGGGTTCATTCTTGATTGCAGTATATTTTTGTTCATTTTATAATGGAAAACAGAAACTGTCAATTGGCGATGAAGCCGGAAGGATGAATCGTTAGTAAAAGAGCTGCTAAATCGGAGAAAGCTCCGAAAAAAGATGCCGTCAGTTCGGAAAAGAGCGGCTAAATCGTAGAAAGTCCTGGAAAAATATGCCGCCAGGCCGTGAAAAGGCAGCTAAATCAAAGAAAGCCTTGAAAAAATATGCCGTCAGGCCGGAAAAGAGCAGCTAAATCGTAGAAAGTCCTGAAAAAAGATGCCGTCAGGCCGGAAAAGAGCGGCTAAATCAGAGAAAGTCTCGAAAAAAGCTGCTTTCAGGATATAAAAAGAGGATGAATCAGGAGAAGGTTCCCTAAAAATCGTTTCAGATTACTCATCAAGAACTTCGCAGGAATGTTGTGCGGCAGTGATACACGCATAGTACAGACCGCAGCGGAGAGAAGGACGCTGTGTGCCAGTGTTATACGTTTAGCACGGACCCGAAACGGAGTATAGATCCCGTTGCATTTGCAGGGAGATATCCAGGTCTGTGTACGTGCTTTTGTGACAGTAAGGCCGGAAGGGTGAATCGTCACTTTTCGAACGCCATTAACAACGGAAAGCTTTGTGAATCTTCCGTTGTCAGAAATAAAACAAACAGGAGGACATGGATATGAGAGAAACTTTTTGTCCGGATTACAGAAATCTGGTAAATGCGGCTTTTAACAGGAGTGCTCAAAGGCTTCCATTATATGAGCACAACGTATCTTTTAAGAAAATCGGAGAGGTTATGGGAAAGGATCTGGAGACGCTGTTTCAGGGAGACGACAGGGATGTGGAGGAATTTTTTGCCGTCTACAGCGAGTTTTTCCGCCGGTACGGGTATGATGTGGTGACTTTTGAGGCCTGTATCGGACAGAATTTCCCGGGCGGCGGCGCGCTGGGAGACAGCCGGGTGGATCCGGTGATCAAGACCCGGGAGGATTTTGAACGGTATCCCTGGGAGGAACTGGAGGAGCGGTATTTTGAGAAAAATTCCAGATACTTCCGGGCGCTGCGAAGCCAGATGCCGGAGGGTATGAAAGCCGTGGGAGGCGTGGGAAATGGAATTTTCGAGTGTGTGCAGGAGCTGACAGGATTTCAGGGACTGTGCTATATCGGAGCCGACGACGAGGAACTGTACGCGGATCTGTTCCGGAAAGTGGGCGAGCTGCATCAGAGCATCTGGAAGCGGTTTATGAGAGAATTCGGCGATATCTACTGTGTATTGCGGTTCGGTGACGATCTGGGCTATAAGAGCAACAGCCTGCTGTCTACGGATGATATCCGGATGCACATTTTCCCCTGGTACAAAAAGACGGTGGATCTGGTACACAGCTACGGGAAGCCGTTTCTGCTTCATTCCTGTGGAAATATTTTCCATTTGATGGAAGACCTGATTACCGATGTGGGCATTGACGCGAAACATTCCAATGAGGATCAGATCGCGCCGTTTCCGGAGTGGGTGAGACGCTACGGGGACAGGATCGGAAATTTCGGAGGTTTTGATGTGGATAAGGTTTGCTTCGCGGGGAAGGAGGAGCTGCGGGAATATATCCGGGATGTGCTGAGCTGCTGTGAAGGACATGGAGGAATCGCGGCCGGGACAGGAAACTCCATTCCCGATTATGTTCCCACGGAGAATTATCTGGATATGATTGAGATTGTCAGGGAG
>CBJMC01400__coassemble_1191_pt1 | contig 17254 bp, 15 predicted proteins | sample CBJMC01400__metabat2_low_PE_039 | metagenome-assembled genome bin CBJMC01400
TCTGTACTCAGCAATCAGTTCCTGCAGCGCATCTTCACCTTGTTTCTCAATATGATAATATACACGTTCCATTCGTTTTCCGACTTTCTTTTTATAGTCTGAAATATATCCCTTATCCAGCATTCTGTATAATACCGGATACATCGTACCTTCTGCGATGCTTATTGTGTCATCAGAATATTCCCTGATTAATTGAGAAATCTGATATCCATAAGCATCTTCTTCCGAAAGGATTTTTAATATTATCATCTCCACTGGTAGCGCTTTTGTGCCCTTTTCGCCTCTCATTAACAATCACCGTCCTTTAATGTAATTATAAAACAGATATATTATGTTTTCAATACATTTTTAAAAATGTATTTATGTATCTGCTATTTTCATGCAGATACGCAGTTTTTCATATTTTTGTTATGTGCATAGTCGTGATTATATGTTATACTTTTTCCAGAATATATTTTCGATATGTTTATGGCCACTTTATCCAGGGCAGCTGCCAACACGCTCACCATGAAAGGATGTGTTACTATGCCATTACTGCAGCAAAACAAGGAGTATACCATTGATGATATCTATGCCCTTCCGGACGGACAACGGGCAGAATTGATCGACGGCCGGATGTATATGATGGCGCCACCCACACGAAAGCATCAGCGGATACTTCTGTCTCTCAGCCGCAGGATTGCTGACTACCTTGAAAAGAAAGGCGGCTCCTGTGAGGTCGATATCGCTCCATTTGCCGTATTTCTGAATGAAGATGATAAAAAAAATTATGTCGAACCGGATATCAGCGTTATATGCGACGCCAACAAGCTCACAGACAAAGGCTGCACAGGCGCGCCGGACTGGACCATTGAGATTGTCTCCCCGGGCAGCAGGCGCATGGATTACTATACGAAACTGTTCAAATACCGTTCTGCCGGTGTTCGGGAATACTGGATTGTTGATCCTGAGAAAAACAGAATCACCGTTTATTCGTTTGAGTCCGATGATACCGCAGAATATACCTTCTCTGAGGCCGTCAAAGCCGGAATCTATAATGATCTGGAGATTGATTTCAGTTCCATAGATGTCTGAGGATACTATTTCAGAAAATCACATCAAAAAAAGGAAGGCACAGTGTCTCTCCTGTCAAAAGACACCATGCCTTCTTTATTTATAACAATGAAAAATTCGCGCAGCGTGCCTTCCATTGTCCTCTCTGTCCTTACAGCCTCATACCGCCCGGATTCTGGGTACCTCAGCGATATGCAGATATTTGCTGATACTCTTAATCAGTAGATCATGATCCGACACATGATCCAGCCCGGAAACCGCAACGGTTCCCACCACGCCCGCTTCCTCCACGCGGATGGGGAAGCCACCGCCGCAGGCGGCATATTCTCTGGGATCCAGAAGCATATCCTCCAGGGTCTCCTCGTTCATTTTCAGCTCCATATATACCCGCAGGCTGCTCTTTTCCATCAACCGGACCGTATTCTCCTTCCGGTCCAGCCACCGATCATTGTACAGCGTGGTTCCGTCCATTCCATACTGAAATACGGTATATCCGTTATTCAGCCGGATCCGGACCGCGATGGAAACGCCCAGTCTTCTCGCCTCCATGAGGATCATATTTCCCAGCTCCCATGCGTCTCCGTTGGTAAAGCTGGAAAACTGAAGGATCTCCTCCTGCATCTCCAAAACTCTGTTTAATTCTTCTGCTGTCATGCAATCTCCTCCCAACTGTCATATTTTCTCCCGGCAGAAATTCCCGGCGGCGGATCCTGCTCCCGTCCGCCGCCCGCCAAAGCCTGCGCCGGGGATGTATTTCCCCATTGTCAGTATGTGGCGATATCTGCCTCCGTTCCGATTACAATTTTCGCATTGCCGTGAAGCCGCCGGATCACGGTCAGAAGCTCCGACTGAGGAATGGCAACGCAGCCACCGGTACTTCCCTTTCCCAGACAATGCAGGAAAATCGCGGATCCCGCATGGGGCGTTCCCGCCGCGTTATATTTGATTTCCACACAGTAATTATAAACGCTGCCATAATCCACAATATGTTCCGACTGGCTTTTCGCAGAGCTGCTCAGGGAAACCTCCCGGGTACTGACCATCTGATTATAATAAGGGGAAGCGGAATCTCCCACCCAATAGTGAGAGCTGTCCACCTGCAGATAGGGCTGCGCGCTGCCCGGATCCGGCTGAATACCAAATACCTGCCCCAGCGAATACACGCCTTTTGGAGTCTTTCCGTCCCCTTCCACTGTTTTTCCCAGCCCATTATAACCGATCCGGCCGCTGGAGGTGGAAAAAACCTGCTTCCAGGCGCCGCTGCTGTCCTTTTCCTCCATCCAGACTTTGGCATAGGTACCGCTGGTCTCGACAAAAATAATCTGATCCGTCTGCTGGCTTACCTTCAGCCCCTGTGCCGTGGAAGAATTGCTCCCGCCGGAAACCCAGACACCGCTTCCGTTGACATAGTAGCCATCGATCCAGGTATTGCTGGCCATGGCGCCGGAGGCGTCCAGATAATACCAGGATCCCCCGATCTGCTGCCAGCCAGTCAGCATCGCTCCGCTTCCGTTCAGATAGTACCAGGTACCTCCGATCCGCTGCCAACCGGTCAGCATCGCTCCGCTTCCGTCCAGATAATACCAGACACCTCCGATCTGCTGCCAGCCAGTCAGCATCGCTCCGGAACCGCTCAGATAATACCAGGCGTTTCCCACATACTGCCAGCCGGTCAGCATACGGCCGCTTCCATCCAGATAATACCAAGTGTCCCCGATTCTCTGCCAGCCAGTCAGCATACGGCCGCTTCCGTCCAGATAATACCAGACGTCTCCGATCCGCTGCCAGCCAGTCAGCATCGCTCCGCTTCCGTCCAGGTAATACCAGACGCCTCCGATCCGCTGCCAGCCCGTCAGCATACGACCGCTTCCGTCCAGGTAATACCAGTTGCCTCCGATCCGCTGCCAACCGGTCAGCATACGGCCCTGCTCATTCAGATAATACCAGTCGGAGCCGTCCGGCCGTATCCATCCCACAGCCCGCCCGCCGCCGCTCTCCTGCCAGTACCAGTCTCCATCTATCAGACGCCAGCCGGAGGTATCCGCTGACTGCTCTCCCGCGATCTGGTCGGCGGACAGCGCTGCCGGGCCCAGGCAAAGCAATACGGCGCACAACCCCAGCATCCACAACTGTTTCTTCATCTTCCCCACCTCACCTTTCCGGAAATCCTATAATTGAATTTTATCGGAAATCCACAGAGATTGCAAGATACGGCTGGCCGTTATCCGCAAAAGGGGGTAGCAATTCCCTCTTCCTGCTTCCCCTGTTGCCAAAAGGATTCTGCCGCCCGCTCTTTTTTTGAGCCGACGGCAGAATCCTTTTCCTCTGGCGGTTTATTTTGCCAAAAGCATCATAATCTTGTTGCTTCTGTTGATGAATTTCGTCATTTCATCCGGATTCAGCTGCTTGTGGGCCAGCATGGCCAGATCGTACAGCTGTTCACAGATCATGGGAACATTTTCCGTGTCGTCCTTGTGCTCAAAGACGTATTTCACCAGCGGATGGTTGGCGTTGAGGATCAGCGTGCTCTGGGAATCGCCGAACATGTTGGCGTCCATGCCGTACATCTTCATCATATCCTGCATACGGCGGCTCTCCTCTGCCATGGTCATCATGGAGGAAATGTTTTCATTTTTCAGTTTCTCCACTTTCACATCCAGCTTGTCGTTGTTCAGGGCCTTGTGGAACAGCTCCTTTAACGCATCCTCCGTCTCCTTCAGATCCTCGCTGTTTTCTTCTCTGAAATTGTCGGTGAGATCCGCGTCGATTCTCTGGAACTTCACATCCTCATGGCGCTGCTCCTCATGGGAAATGAACGCCGCGTCAATGTTGTGGCGGAGAATCACCGCATCCATGCCCTCCTGACGGAACATGTTGATATACTGGCTCTGCTGAATCTCATCGGTCACATAGAAGATGGTGGTCTTCTCTTTTTCTTTGGACTCGCCGGCATCTTCGCTATCGGAGGAAGTATCCTCACTGTTCTCCTGGGATGCTGTGTCCTCTGCCTTTGCTTCTTCCTCTGCTTTGGTCTCCCCTGCCTTTTCCTCCTCGCCGTCTTTTGCTTTTCTGTTCTCCTCCAGGCAGTCTTTCAGCGTCAGATATTTTCCGTCAATATTCTTGTACAGAATATAGTCGTCCATCTTGTCGGCGAATTTGGCGTCCTTGAGGCAGCCGAACTTGATAAACGGGCTGATATCGTCCCAGTATTTCTCATAATCCTCCCGGGCCGTCTTGCACATGCCGGAAAGCTTGTCCGCCACCTTCTTGCTGATATAATCAGAAATCTTCTTGACAAATCCATCGTTCTGCAGCGCGCTTCTGGATACGTTCAGCGGCAGATCCGGGCAGTCGATGACACCCTTCAGGAGCATCAGAAACTCCGGAATCACTTCCTTGATATTGTCGGCGATGAATACCTGGTTATTGTACAGCTTGATGGTTCCCTCGATGGAATCATACTCGGTATTGATCTTCGGGAAATACAGAATACCCTTCAGGTTAAAGGGATAATCCATATTCAGATGGATCCAGAACAGGGGCTCCTTGTAATCCAGGAACACCTTCCGGTAAAACTCCCGGTACTCCTCATCCGTACACTCGTTGGGATGTTTCATCCACAGGGGATGGATATCGCTGAGGGAAACGGGACGTTTGTTGATCTTCACCTGATCTTTTGCCGGAGATACCTCCACAACTTCCTTCTCGCCCTTGTCGTTCTCCCGCTCTTCGGTCTTGGCGTCCTCGTGGATCCGCTCCACCACCACGTCGTCATCCCGCAGCTCGGACTCGTCGATGGTCTCATACTCCTGCGGGGCATTGGCCTTTGACAGGAAAATCTCCACCGGCATGAAGGAACAGTACTTCTCGATCACCTCGCGCATCCGGTACTCGTTGGCGAACTCCAGGCTATCCTCATTGAGGAACAGGGTGATCTCCGTACCGACAGTGGTTTTATCCCCGTCCTTCATATCGTACTCGGAACCGCCGTCACATTCCCAGTGAACCGGCACGGCGCCGTCCTGGTAAGACAGGGTGTCAATGTGTACCTCGTCGGCCACCATGAAAGCGGAATAGAAGCCCAGACCAAAATGTCCGATGATCTGATCTTCGTTGGTTTTGTCTTTATACTTCTCCAGGAACTCCGTAGCTCCGGAAAACGCGATCTGCGTAATGTACTCTTCCACCTCATCGGCGGTCATACCGATACCGTTATCGATGAACTTCAGCGTTTTCTCGTCCGGATTCACAACCACTTCGATCTTGCTCTTGTAATCCTCCGGAAACGTATACTCGCCCATGATCTCCAGCTTTTTCAGCTTTGTGATGGCGTCGCAGCCGTTGGACACCATCTCACGGACAAAGATATCGTGATCGGAATAAAGCCACTTCTTTATGATCGGAAAAATGTTTTCACTGTTAATAGAAAGACTGCCATGTTTCTCACCCATGGTCATTCACACTCCTTTGATTTCTTTATATGATTTTCGGAATCTCATCCTCATGAATCTTATAGTAATACCCGAAAATCGAAATGTCAAGAGAAAATCAGCACTCAAACCTGTCGAGTGCTGATAATTTATACTTTTTTAATTTTTTCGCCATGCTCAGGCGCTCTCCTGCACCACCAGCCGCACCTGAAGCTGTTTTTCCCTTCTTCTGGCGCGGGGATTTTCGATGAGTTCCAGCAGCATGCGGGCCGCTTCCCGTCCGCTGGTTTTATAATGGTAATGCACCGTTGTCAGCCGGGGCGTCAGAAGATCCGCCACCCTTCCATGGCCGATCCCGGTGACCCGCACCTGATGCGGCACCCGGTATCCCCTGTCCCGCAGACAGGCCATGGCCCCCGCGGCAATCAGATCCGAGGCACAGAAAACCCCGTCCGGTACCTCCCGGGCTTCCAGCAGTTTTTCCATTCCCCGATATCCGGATTCTGAGGTAAATTCCACTTCCTCTTTGGGAATTTTCTCTATGGAAAATCCTTTCTGTGCCAGAGCTGCCCCGGCCCCCTGAAATCTTGCCTCCCCGGCGGCCAGATCCCGCCGGTTAACTCCCAGATACGCCGGCCGCTCCACGCCGGATTTCAGCAGATGGTTCATGGCTGTCCATGCGGCCTGGTAGTCGTCGTGATATACACAGGAACAGATATCTGTCCGCTGTCCCACCAGCACCACAGGAAACGGCATCTTCTCGATTTCTTCCCGGTGCCCGCCGGTGATCTGTGAAGCAGCCAGAATCAGCCCGTCCACCTGACTGCTGGCAAAGGACGCCAGCATCCGGACCTCTTTTTCCATGCTTCCGCTGGAGTTCATCAGAAGAAAATGGTAATTCTCCTGATCCAGTTCCTGACTGATTCCCGACAAAATCCGCGGAACCGCCTCCGAATCAATCTGGGGTACCACCACGCCGATCTGGCGGCTCCGCTTCGTCCGCAGCGCCCGGGCATATTCGGAAGGCCGGTAATCTGTCTGCTCGATGACCGCCCGGATCCGTTCCCGCTTCTCCTGGCTTAAGCTGCCCTGATTCAGGTAACGGGACACGGCGGCGCTGGAAACCCCTGCCATCCGGGCAATTTCCTGTATGGTCATTTTTTCTCCTGCTCTCTCATCAGCCAGCAGGAACCGAAGGCGGGAATCTGCACCCCTCTGGCCTCCAGTTCCTGGCCGGTCACCAGATTCCGGTACATGCCGTCCTCTTCATTGACCCAGGCCACCTTGTCATATCTGCTGAAATTAAACAAGGCCACCAGCTTTTCGCCGTCCTTCTCCTTAATCAGTCCCAGGATGGAATCGTCCCAGGTGTCCACCGTCCTGCAGGCCGCGTCCGCGTCAAAGACCGGATGGCTGCCTCGGATTTTTTCCAGTGTTCTCAGGCCGTCAAAAATTTTCTCCTGAATGGTTCCCGGTGTATGGCGAAGCTCTGCCTTGTCCCAGCGGAAGGCGCCCCGGTGCAGATAACGGGAATCCTCCCATTTTTTCGGATCCTCATGATAGGTGTAATCATTCTCCTGCCCGATCTCGTCCCCGCTGTAAATCACCGGGATGCCGGACTGGGTCAGCATGTAAGCGTGCAGCGTCAGATCAAACCGCACGGCACGGTCCAGCGCCGCCTCATCCCGCTCATAGGCCGCTTTCTCAATTCCGCAGAGAGAAGCGGTGGTTCCGCACTGGCGGGCGTCTCCGGAAGCGGGATCGTCATTGTAAAGCTCTCCTCTGGCAAAGGAATCCGGGAACTTTCCGGTGAAGAAATCGCTGAGGAACCGCTTGTGGGGAACCTCCTGGATTCCAAACTGACGAAGCCAGGGGTAATCCAGACCCCAGCCGATATCGTCATGACACCGCAGATAGTTCAGGAACACATAATCCTTGGGCAGACCGTTGACGATATCCATCTGACGGCGCAGCAGCCGGGCGTCTCCGGTGGCCACCGTGTGCCAGGTAGAAGCCATGGTGGTCACGTTGTACAGCATATGGCACTCCGGCTTCTCCACAGTTCCGAAATAGGGAACCACCTTCTCCGGCTCCATCACCACCTCGCCCAACAGCAGCACGCCCGGGCAGACAATCTCACAGATCATCCGCATCATCCGGACAATGGTATGCACCTGGGGAAGATTCCGGCAGCTGGTTCCCAGCTGTTTCCAGATATAGGGAACCGCGTCGATGCGGATCACATCGATACCTTTGTTGGTCAGGTTCAGCATATTGTAAATCATCTCATTGAGAACCACCGGATTCCAGTAGTTCAGATCCCACTGATAGGGATAGAAAGTGGTCATGACAAATTTGTTCATGTCCGGCAGCCAGGTGAAATTTCCGGGAGCCGTGGTGGGAAACACCTGGGGCACCGTCTTCTCAAATTCCGCCGGCACATCATAATTGTCATAGAAGTAATAGCGGTTCATATATTCCCGCTCTCCCGCTCTGGCCCTTCTGGCCCACTCGTGATCCTCCGAGGTGTGGTTCATGACAAAATCCAGGCACAGGCTGATTCCCCGTTCCCGGCACTCGTCCGCCAGCTGCTCCAGATCCTCCATGGTTCCCAGCTCCGGCTGCACCCGGCGGAAATTGGACACCGCATACCCTCCGTCGCTTCTCCCCTCCGGAGATTCCAGAAGAGGCATCAGATGCAGGTAATTCACCCCGCACTCTTCCACATAATCCAGCTTTTCGCGGACACCCTGAAGATTGCCGGCAAAGCAGTCCACATACATCATCATGCCCAGGATATCATTGCTCTTGTACCAGTTGGGATCTGCTTCCCGCTTCCTGTCCTGGCAGCACAGAGACTCTTTCCGATCCAACGCAATGTTTTTCAGATCCCTGCACAGCTGATCGAACCAGGGCTGGCCGCCCTCGTACAGCTCACAGTAGAGCCACTGCAGCTCGTCCTTATGCCGCGCCAGCCGCGCGTCAAACTCCGCTTCCGCCCTGGCACGCTCCCGCGCTTCCCGATCCGCCTCTTCCCGGCAGGTCTGCTCCACATTTTCTGGTTTTGCTTCTGCTGCCTGCGCGGCTTCCTTCTCTTCTGCTTCCGCTTTGGACGCTGCCGCTCTTTTCTCCGACGCCGCCTCCTGCGCGGCCCGCTTCGCCTCCTGCTCCAGCCGGGCCTTTCTCGTCTCCTCGGCCCGTTTCAGACTTTTCTTTTTCCCTCTTTTTGATTTCATTTTTGTACACCCTCCGGCCTTTTGTAATCGATTTCAAAGTAATTATAGCACTCCTCCGCCAAAATTCAAGTAGTCTGCTTTCAGAAGAAAAATTACCTTTTTATTAAGAATTTATGAACAGGATTGTACATAAAAATATGCTGTGATATAATCGCAGATGACGAGAGCAGAAAGGTGTTATCTGCCGGAACAGGAGGTTGAAACATTATGAATCGTTTATCCCGATGGAGGCGTCTGATCCCGGTTGTGATTTACGGTGTTTTTTATCTTGCGGCTTTTAATTGGCTGGAAAAGCGATCTGGTCCCTATCATATTGTTAACTCCAGCATTGATGGCCGGATTCCGTTTTGCGAGATATTTATTATTCCATATTTTCTGTGGTTTTTCTACATAGCCGCCGCGGTTCTTTACTTTGCCTTTTTCAATAACAGCCGGGCAGAGTATATGCGGCTGCTGCTGAATCTGGGAATCGGCATGACAGCATTTCTGCTGGTCTCCTACATTTATCCCAACGGCCTGACTCTGCGGCCCGTGGAATTCCCCAGAGATAACATTTTTACAGATATGGTGCGGCTTTTGTACCGTATAGATACACCCACCAACGTATTGCCCAGTATTCATGTATATAACTCAGTGGCAATTTTCTGTGCCATCAACAGCTGCAGACAGCTTCAGCGCCATCGTGGCATCCGGATAGGAGCATTTGTCCTCACTACGCTGATTGTGCTGGCGACCATGTTCCTGAAGCAACATTCCATCTGCGATGTGGTGGCTGGAATTACCTTCAGCTTTGCCACATACATCCTGCTATACCGGGCATTCGCGAAGATTTCCATGTCGGTGACGCGTTCTCCGAAGATCAAAGTTCGGCCGTATCCTGTTTTCAGCCGGAGTAACAATTCAAAAGAGACAGCCAAATAATTGGCTGTCTCGCTTTTTTAGTTAAATCCGTAGATTTTCTGAACCACCTTGTATACGGCGCCGGATACCTGGCGTCCTCCTTTACCCGGAAGATTGCAGAAACGTCCCAGAAGACTTAACCTTATGGTCAGATAATTTTTCGCGTCAGCATTCTTCAGATATTTCCACAGTTCCACCTTTTTCTCATAGGCCTCGTCCGTTTTTGCCCGTATCAGCATGATGGAAGAAACAGTAGTGATAATGGTCAGCATATGGATCATATATTTCCTCTGATTTTTATTAAGCGCTTTCTGCTTTGCCATGTGATCGATCATCAGCTTATTCACCTTGATCTGCTGATCCACCCGCCCGATCATCACCTGTTCATTGACCGACTGGTCACTCCGTCCGATGAAATAACGGTACAGATTCACATCCAGATAATACATGGTCCGCACATAAGACAACGGAATGAATGCCATCAGGTTATCCACATAAAACGTATGTTCCGGCAGCTTGATGCCCGACTCCCGCAGAAGCTCCGTCCGGTAGATCATGGAGTGCATCAGAAGATAATGGCTGTTTCCCAGAGATTTTACATCATCCCATCCGAAAATCCGGTCCTGCGGCAGAGAAGAGCGATAACGCATCACAGCCTTACGCCGGGCGCCTACCTTCTCATACACATAATTGCAGATGAGAAGATCCAGGGTCTGCGGTCCCTGCACACAGGTACGCAGCACCTCCAACGCTTTCCGGAAAGCTTCCGCGTTTACCCAGTCATCACTGTCCACAACTTTGAAATACAGGCCGGTGGCATTCTCAATACCGGTATTCACCGCCCCGCCATGGCCTTTGTTCTCCTGGTGAATGGCGCGGACAATGGACGGATACTTTGCCTCATACTCCCGGGCAATCTTCAGCGTATCATCCCGGGAACCGTCATCCACAATCAGGATCTCCACATCTTCTCCCCCTGTCAGAAGAGAATCCACACAATTTTTCATATATTCCTGCGAATTATAGCAGGGTACTGTTACAGACAATAATTTCATTGCTCTTCACCACTTCCCATCTGATCGTATTTTTCCTGTCCCAGCCGCATATTGATTTTGGAAGCGTAAGCTCCGAACGCTGCCGGCACAGCATATTTTTCTTCTGCATCCTCCACATCCACAAACAGGACGTCCTCCCCGGGAGCGCCTTCCAGCGCCGCCACCCGGATGTCGTATCCCTCCATCAGCCATTCCACATGGGAAAATATATGCCGGGAGGCGCCCAGCGGCAGAATCCGCAGAGGCGTCAGGCCGTATTGGACAAGTCTGGAAAGAACCTCTTCCTTTTCCAGATGGCCTTCCAGATTCGGCAGCTCATACATGCCCGCCAGAAGGCCGGAAGGCGGCCGTCTGTGCAGGGCCACTCTCTCCCCGTCCCGGATCAGAAGCACCGTCCGTTTCTCGATTCTGCGGGCTTTTGCCTTCTTCTTCACGGGCAGTTCGTCTACGGTGCCATGCTTCCGGGCCAGACACTCCTCTGCCGCCGGACACTGTCCGCACCGGGCGGGGCCGTTGGGTACGCAGACCATGGCTCCCAGCTCCATCAGCGCCTGGTTAAAAGCGCCGGGATCTTCCCTGGGCATGATTTCCAGCAGTTCGCGCTCCACACGGTTTTTCACCGACTGCTTCATGATGTCGCCGTAATCTTCCGTAATTCTGGTGAACACCCTGAGAACATTTCCATCCACCGCCGGCACCGAAATCCCGTAAGCAATGGAGGCCACCGCCCCCGCCGTATAGCTTCCGATACCCGGAAGACTCTTCAGCGCCTCATAATCGGCAGGAAGCTTTCCGCCATACTCCTGCACAATTTTCACCGCGGCCTTCTGCATGTTGCGCACCCGGTTGTAATAACCCAGCCCCTCCCACAGCTTTAAAAGCTGATCCTCCGGACAGGAAGCCAGCGCCTCCGGATCCGGCAGTGCCTGGATAAACCGCTGAAAATACGGCTTCACCGCTTCCACCCTGGTCTGCTGCAGCATAATCTCCGAAATCCATATGTAATAAGGATTTTTCTCTTCCCTCCAGGGAAGAATACGCCGGTTGGCATGATACCACTCTGTCAGCGGCTGTACAATCCTCTCTATCATCCTACTCTATCTCCCTGCAAAAATCCACTGGAATTTTCTGATCAATAAAAATATTTCCAGGAAGCACCTGGCAGTCACAGGCAATCACGGAAACTCCGGCATCCGCCGCCTGCCGCAGAACGCGTCCGAATTCCGGCTGCGTCACCCAGTTGGCCTGAAAGGAAGCGACCCCTTTCATTTGGATGACGAAAATGAGATATGCCTCATATCCCTCGGACAGACAGCTCATCAGCTCCTGCATATGGCGCACGCCCCGCTCGGTGGGAGCATCCGGAAATCTTGCCGTTTTGTCCACCTCCAGGGTAACTCCTTTCACCTCAAGGAAAGCCTTCTTCCCTCCGTGCTCCACATACAGATCAAACCGGGAATTGCCGTACCGGCGTTCCATGGCCACGGACGTCACATCAGGAAACAGGCCTCCCGCCTCAATCCACTCTCTCACCAGATAATTTGGCATCTGGGAATCGATATTCACCAGCTGTTCCCCCTTATAGACCTGCACCAGGTCAAAACGTGTCTTCCGCCGGGGATTGTCCGATTCTTCCACAAACACCCTGGCCTGCGGCACCAGCAGTTCTCTTAAACGGCCTGTATTTTTCACGTGGCACAGTTCTTCCTTCCCGTCAATCTCTACTCTGGCAATAAAACGGTTGGGCCGGCCAACGAACCGCCCCTCCCGGATCCTGCGATACTGCATCTTTGTTATCCTTTCCCTGAAACGTCTTGCTTTTGGAGAAACATTTCTATAAAATAATACCTGACACCGCAGTCTGCCGGACCGTATCCGGCGGCCTGCCGCAAATCCAACAGATCCGAAAGGAGATCCTTATGGACAGTATTATTTTTGATGTGGACGGCACCCTGTGGGATTCCACCGCCGTCTGTGCCGAAGCCTGGAACACCGTTATCCGTCAGGAGGATCCCGGGCTTCCTCTGCTGACAGCCGAAACGCTCCGGGGCTTGTTCGGCAAACCGCTCCCTGAAATTGCTTCCATCGTATTTTCCCGGGAAAGCCGCCAGCGGCAGCTGGCGCTGATCGATGCCTGCTGCCAGGAGGAGCACCGGGCGCTTCTGGAAAAAGGCTCTCCCCTCTATCCCGGTCTGGAAGAAACGCTGAAGGCCCTCGGAAAATCCTACCGGCTGTTCATTGTCAGCAACAGCCAGGCCGGCTATATCGAAGTTTTCCTTCAGGCCAGCGGTCTGTCTTCTCTGTTTGAAGGCCATCTCTGCGCCGGCGACACGGGAAAACCCAAGGGCGACAATATCCGCAGCGTCGTGGAACGCTATCAGCTGGATTCCCCGGTCTATGTGGGAGATACTCTGGGAGACTTCCAGGCAGCCCGCCAGGCAGGAACTCCGTTTGTATACGCCGCATATGGTTTTGGAGAGGTTCCATATCCCGATTATACCATTCATTTACCGGGAGATCTTCTTAATATTTTTTAATTTTTTCTGTTCTCAAAGAATCCTTGCCGCATGCTTCTCTGCCTGCGGCAGGAAGACAGGTTTTCCTTTAACCGATCAGCTGATATCCGTCATTGTAGACACAGACGATGGGAGTTTCCTTATCGATCATCTCATAAATTTTCGCTGCCTTTGAGGACGGCAGATTGATGCAGCCGTGGGAGCCGCTGTACCGGTAAATGGTGCCGCCGAATTTTCCTCTCCAGGAAGCGTCGTGCAGGCCGATTCCCCCGTTAAAGGGCATCCAGTAATCCACGGGAGACTGGTAGCTGGGCTGGCCGTTGGGAAGGGGCCTGCCTTTCAGAACCCGGTCTCTCTGCTTGTAGGTAAGAAGGAAAATTCCCGGAGGCGTAAACCTGTCCCTGGTCATCTTTCCGGAGACAAGCGGCGTGTCCAGAACCACTTTGTTATCTTTGTAATAGTAAAGATGCTGCTCCGTCAGATTCACCTCAATGTAATTTTTTCCAAGTCCGTTATTCTCCTCACCCATTTCCTGGCTGGAATATACGGGTTCCCTGGTAGTGGATTTCTGCTGATTCAGCAGTTTTTTCAGTGCCTTGCGCTCTTTCTTTTTGTCAATCTTCCAGCCATAATCACTGCTCTCCACATTCACATCCAGCCCGGAAGTGGTGTGAAATTTCCTGTTCTTTCCTTTGGTGTCCACTTCCTCTGCCAGTTCTTCCACAAACTGCTTCAGTTTTTTGTCAAACTTTTCATCATCCCGGGAATAATTTCCCTTCTTATCAGTCACCAGCCATGTTTTCAGCTCTTCTCCATCCAGAACCTTTTCTTTTCCGTAGGGAAGCTGATAGGTGATAGTAACTTTTACCAGATCATTGAGCTGATCTTTCTGACGAACCAGCGTATCATCATCCTTCCGCACCTGAGGTTCCTGATAAATTCCGGCATCCTCCGCCGAAAGCGTTTTGCTGCTGGTCTCCACCGCTTCTTCGGCGGCCTTATACAGTTTCTCCGGAAGAATCATCGTGCCCTCTTTCTCCGGCTCGATTACAAATTCATCATTCCGGAATATCACAAAGGCATTCTCAGGCTGCGTCTGTTCCTCCTCCTTCATCTGCGGAAGCTGATTCAGCTGTTTCTCCAGCTTCTTCTGATCAAAGGCTATATGTTCCTTCACCTGATACTGTTCAGGAGAAAAATAGCCTTTGATCCACAAAAGGGGATTCTGTGCCTCCATCAGTTCATTTTCACTGCCATCGCTGACATACCGGTAGTCGATTTCCCGTCCCGGAATTTCCTCCGTCTGATTTTCCCGGAATGTAATCTGCAGCTGATAATTCTCCACCTTTTCCCGTATCTTCTCTGTGGCCTCCTGTGCGGTCAGACCGCTGCAGTCGATTCCATTGATTACGGTTCCTTCAAAAAACCTGTTTCTGTACTGCCACGCCTGATAAGCATAAAAACCCAGGCCCAACACCACGGCGCCACACACTGTACCCACTGCTATCCGAAATCCAATGCTGTGTTTCTTCTTTTCTTCCATATTCTTACTCCGATTTTCCAAGCTTTTTTGAAAGCTTTACTGCGACTATTATAGCATGATTTTTCTGCTTTGTTCGACATTATTCTAAAAGTCAGAAAATCGTAAAGAATATCTGTCCTGCTATTATTTTCCTTCTTTTACAGCACTCTTTTTCCTGTGCTGAAAGTTCCCCAAGGCGGTATTGACCACAAACATGGCCAGCGCAATCATCCCAGCCGTCTGGAGCGTCTGCTGAAAATAATACATGGACGATTCATTCTCCGGCTGAAGAATATAGTAGACAATCCGGTACATACCGGCTCCCGGCACCAGTGTCATATTTGCCGGTATCAGGAACATGGTCACCGGCGTCCGGAATTTTCTCGCACACAGATGGGCTCCCGCCGAAATCACCATGGCCCCCAGAAATGTGCTCAGCAAAGGCGAATCCAAAGCCTGATTGGCAGCCAGATAAACCAGCCAGCCGATACCTCCGTCCAGACCTGCCCACCATAGAAATTTTTTCGGCACCCGCAGCACAATTCCGAATCCTACTACGGCAACCACCGCACCGATGCACTGTATGATCATATCTGTCATTTATCCCGCTCCTTATATAAGACTCATGCCAATACCGATTCCCAGCGCCACCGCCGCGGCAATCACAAATGCCTCCGCCGCTCTGGCCAGTCCCGACAGGTAATCCCCGTGAAGGGTATCAAACACTGCATTGGTGATAGCCGCCCCCGGCACCAGCGGCATGATGGCGCTGATGATAATCAGATCTCTGGAATATTCGCCCGGCAGAAATGTCACTGCCAGCCCCACCACAATAGCCAGGAAAACAGAACACAGCATATTTTCCAGAAACATGTGCAGATGAATTTTCCGGCAGTAAAAAAGCACGGCAGCCGTAAGAAAACCGGTTGCCGCCGCCACGGCCACATCCGCCGCGCTGCCGCCGAACATGACGGCGAATCCTCCTGTCAGCGCTGCCATGGCCGCCAGATTTCTTTTGCTCTCATGGGGTTCCCGCCACAGGGTTTTCATTCTGGTAAAAGCCACCTCCAGAGGAATCTGATCCGAACAGAATTCCCTGGAAATAACATTCACCTTGTCGATCAGCTCCAGATCTGTCCCCCGGCTGTTGATCCTCCGCACCACAGTCAATGAATCCATGGACGGATCATCCAGTGTGGCCACAAAGCCGGTCATCATCACCAGAACCTGAACTGTCTTCAGATTTGATTTTTTCAAAATCCGATACATGGTATCTTCTACGCGATAGGTCTCCGCACCATTCTTCATCAGAAGCTCTCCCGCAAAAACCGCAGTGTCAAACAGAAGCTTATAATCCATCGTCTCCTCTCCATGCCTCCCAAACAATATTATCACAACAGCAGAAAATCCATAAAACGTGCTTATCTACTGGATTTCAGCAGAAGTCAGGCTTTTCCCGCCAAAAAGGAAAGGTATCAGCTGATTTTTCTTAAGATGAAGCACCGTACAGAATTCCTCAAAAAGCAGTTTTTCCGCTGCACGGAAAATCTGTTCATCCGAACTGTACAGCTTCCTTCCTGCCGCCGTCCTCTTCTTTTTCTGAAGATACAGGGTCCGAAGCATCTGAATCAGCTTGCCTCTGTCCCCCTCCGCGAGAATCTGCTGAAAAGCCTCTTTTCTCTGGTGCTCATTGTAAATCCACGGAAGCGGCTCCTGGGGAACCTGACTGACCAGCTGAAGAATCTCATCCTTTGTCAGAAGCCTGCGCATCTTTCCCACCGCCTGCTCACTGTCCGTGGGTGCATAGATCGTGGATCTGTCATCATCAATGGGCTTCAGTATATAATATCTTCTGCTTCTCCGGTTAAACGTCCGTTCTCCGATATCAGTCACCCTGCAAACCCCGCTTTTCCCATAAATCACCAGATCTCCTGTTTCCAGATTAACCTTTGACATTCCTTACCTCCTGTCACAACGTAACAGCAGATCACTCTGCCGTCATAAACAATGGAAAGCACGCTTGGCAGCCTTTCCATTGTCATGAACAATGAAAAGCGCGCTTGGCAGATTTTCCATCATCGTAAATAAGCTGCAGCACAGCCTTCCGGCCCGGCTGTAACAAAAGGTATTCCACGGTATACCCGACCGTTCTGCAAAAAAACGTGCAGCTTACTCAACATAGCTTCATACTGCTAAGCAAACTACACGTTGATATATTAATTATACCACTTATTTTCCAAAAATGTCATAATAAATCGAAGAAATTTCCGGCATAGCAAAAGCTGCAGCAACGTGATCTGTCTGCTGCAGCTTTATCCAGGGGATAAGGGATTCGAACCCCTATCGACGGTTTTGGAGACCGGTGCTCTACCATTGAACTAATCCCCTGTATCCATTTATAAGAAGGTGATGCACCTTCAAAACTGCATATACAACTTTCATCCATTCTCTCTTCCGCGTTAACCACCTGCCTGCTTTCTCTTTCCAGTCTCTCTTCTCTGTCTCCGCAGACACTCAGGTCAAACCCTCGACCGATTAGTAA
>CBJMC01400__coassemble_1218_pt1 | contig 16781 bp, 12 predicted proteins | sample CBJMC01400__metabat2_low_PE_039 | metagenome-assembled genome bin CBJMC01400
GAAAAGAGGAGATTTCACATTTTCTCCTCTTCTCTGTTTTTCACAAAAATACCATCCTCAGACATCCGCTCTGGTAATATTTTTCAGCCATTTTTCTTTTCTGAATCTGGAAAATACAAAGGGCAGCTTGATAATTTCATCGCTGACCAGGAACACATATACCCAGGGTACCGGCAGCTTCAGCACAAAGGCAGTAATCAGTCCCATGACAATAGCGCCGCCCCACAAAGTAGACAAATCCAGGATCAGGCCGTAGCGGGTATCCCCGCCGCCCCGGAATACGCCCACCACAAGAGTACTGTTCAGGCTCTGAGCCACCACGAAATAGGCCATCACATACATCATGTACCGGAGGTATTCCCTGGCCAGATCCGTCAGTGTCAGGAAATGCGAGGCAATGGGCGATACGCAGAGGATCACGCCTCCTCCGGCCAGCCCCAGCCAGAAAGCCAGGCGCACAAACCGTTTCGCGTATGTTTTGGCCAGCTCCTTATTTCCTTCACCGATGGTTTTTCCCACTACGATGGCAGTCGCGCTGGAAACGCCAAAGGATACCACCATCGACAGCTGCCGGGCCACCTGGGCCACGGAATTGGCAGCTACGGCCGCGCTTCCCAGATGCCCCATAATGGCGGTAATAATAGCCATACCGCCTCCCCAGGCCAGCTCATTCAGCAGCACAGGTACCGCATACGTGCGGAAATCCTTCATCAGCGCCCGGTCTTTCAAAAAGAGATCCTGAAAATGGAACTTCAGGATATGGTTCTTCTTTTTCGCGTACCAGATTACGATTGCCAGCTCCACCACTCTGGCGCCGCAGGTTCCCAGAGCCGCGCCTGCCACTCCCATGGCCGGCCATCCCAGCAGTCCGAAAATGAAGATGGAATTCAGTACCACATTGGTGGCCAGGGACGCCGCGTAAACCACAGTGGCAATCACCACCTTCTCCACGCTTCTCAGGATATTCAGATACACCATGGTGATTCCGCTGATCACATAGGAACAGCCCACAATCCGCAGGTAGGACGCGCCCTCCCGGATGATCTCCGGGTCATTGGTAAGAAGCCCCATAATCGGTTCCGGAATCACCCAAACCGCCACTGTGAATACCGCCCCCGCAAGAAGCGCGAAACGCAGAGAAATAGCCAGTACCTTCTCGATGGTTCTGGTGTCTCCCTTTCCCCAGTACTGAGCGGTAATCACCGCCGCCCCCGAAGTAAGTCCGAAATAAACCAGGTTGAGAATGAAGTATACCTGTCCTGCCAGGGAGGAAGCGGACAGAGCTGTCTCACCCACCCTTCCCAGCATGATCACGTCCGCGGACGTGACGCCCACATTGATCAGATTCTGCAGCGCCATGGGCAGAACCAGGGCAAATACCATTTTATAAAATTGTTTTTTCTCGTCATTCATCTTTGTTCTCTCCATCCGCCGGCGTTCCTTTGCTCCGGCGGCTGTCCGCTGTCTTTCTCAGATTTTCTTTTCCTTATCTTTTCGCATACCCTGTGGTCAGATCCACCATATTTTCCAGGGTTTCTCCCTTTTCATACCGTTCCAGATTCCGGGCAGAAAGAGCAAGGATCTTCTCCAGTGTGGGTTTGAGCGCATAACCGCCGGACACATGAGGAGTAATCAACGCGCCCGGGGCATCCCAGATGGGATGATCCGCCGGCAGTGGTTCCGGATCCGTTACATCCAGACCTGCTCCCGCCAGTTTTCCTGCATACAGAGCATCGGAAAGGGCATTCGTATCCACCGCTGTCCCTCTTCCCACATTCAGAAGAACAGCTCCGGGTTTCATCCGGTCCAGTTCTTCTTTTCCGATAACTCCCCGGGTAGCCGCATACCCCGGCAGGCTAAGCGCCACCACATCCGCTCTGGGCAGCAGCCGGCTCAGCGCATCCATCGTATACAGCTCGTCCACGTAATCCGGCTTCTCCCGGAGCGTCCGGCGCACACCGATCACATAACTTCCCATGGCTTTCATCTTTCTGGCAAAGGTACTTCCGATATCTCCCAGCCCCAGCACCAGCACTGTACTTCCCTCTGTCACCAGCATAGGCTCCTGCTTTATCCACAAATGCTCTTTTTGCTGATCCCGGTACACTCCCAGATGTTTCTGTATCATGAACAGCATGGCGATCAGATGCTCGGAGATAGCCATACCATAGGCTCCGGAAGCATTGGTGAGCAGTGTACCCTCCGGCAGGACACCGGGATCGCAGAATCCTTCCGTACCCGCATTATTCAGCTGGATCCACCGGAGATTGGGGGAATCCTTTAAATATTCCCGGGGGACGTTTCCAATAATCACATTCGCTTCCTGTGCCTGTTCCTTCGTAACCTGGTCTGCCAGGCAGTAGATAAGCTCTGCTTCGGGGGCGGCTTTTTTAAACATTTCCCGGTGACGCTCCTCCACCGGCAGAACAATCAGTATTTTTTCCATCGCTGTCGATCTCCTTTTTCTACTGTTTTTTTCATCGGCAAGTCTCCCCATGCGGCCCATGTCCGGCAGAAATGCAGTACCACAGGCATATCCGGAAGACTTTCAAATTACTTCTACACTAGCATACTTTTCAAAACGGCGCAATATCCTTTGTGACCACAAAACTTTATCTTAACATCACTTTACCATTGTGCAATTCATTATTTTTCTGCTATAATAGTACCATTATTATAGAGGAGGATTATTATGGAACCATTTATTATTCCTGAAAACTATCAGCCTGCGCTGAACCTTCACGATACGCAGATAGCTATCAAGACGGTGAAAGATTTTTTTCAGAAATCACTGTCTGAGCGGCTGAACCTTCTGCGTGTATCCGCGCCTCTGTTTGTGGATCCCGCATCCGGTCTGAATGATAACTTAAACGGCGTGGAGCGCCCCGTACACTTTGATATAAAAGAATCCCCGGGTTCTGATGTTGAGATCGTCCACTCCCTGGCCAAATGGAAACGCTTCGCCCTGAAGAAATACGGCTTTGCCCAGGGAGAAGGTCTGTACACGGATATGGTGGCGATCCGCCGTGATGAGGATACGGACAACGTTCATTCCATCTACGTGGACCAGTGGGACTGGGAAAAGATCATCGGACGCGAGGAGCGGAACGTGGATACTCTGAAATCTGTGGTCCGCACCGTATACAAAGCGCTGAAGAAAACCGAGAAATACATGGCAATCCAGTACGATTATATTGAAGAAATTCTCCCGAAGGATATTTTCTTTATCACTTCCCAGGAGCTGGAAGATCTGTATCCGGACTGTACTCCAAAGGAAAGGGAATACAATATCGTAAAAGAAAAAGGCGCGGTTTTCATCATGCAGATCGGCAAATATCTGGCCTCCGGCCAGCGTCATGACGGCCGGGCGCCCGACTACGATGACTGGGAGCTGAACGGGGATATCATCGTGTATTATCCGGTGCTGGACATTGCCCTGGAGCTTTCCTCCATGGGTATCCGTGTGGATGCCGAATCTCTGAAACGCCAGCTGGAAATCAGCGGCTGCACGGAGCGGGCAAAGCTCCCCTTCCAGAAAGCCGTTCTGGAGGATGAGCTGCCTCTGACCATCGGCGGCGGCATCGGTCAGTCCAGAATCTGTATGTTCTATCTGAGAAAAGCGCATATCGGAGAGGTTCACTGCTCTCTGTGGCCTGAAGAGACCATGCGGACAGCGGAAAAACTGGGAATTCCGCTTCTGTAACTTATAACACATTGACACGATATGCCTGAAAAGCACCGCGGGAACAGGATTTTCTGCCTGTTCCCGCGGTGCTTTTTGCAGATGCGGCCGTCTGATCATCTTTCTTTATGCTTCCAGATCAATTTCTCCGTCAAATACCACGGCGGCAGGGCCGGTCATATAAACCTGATTGGCTTCCCGGTCCCAGAAAATTTCCAGTTCTCCGCCCAGCAGTTTCACTGTCACCCGATCTTCTGTCAGACCGTTGAGAATACAGGCCACAGCCACAGCGCAGGCGCCGGTGCCGCAGGCCAGGGTCTCGCCGGATCCCCTCTCCCACACTCTCATCTGAACCGTATGGCGATCCAGTACACGGATAAATTCTGTGTTAACCCGGTCCGGAAACAGAGGATGGTGTTCAAACAGAGGACCGATTTTATCAATTTCCAGGCCATCCACATCCGGAATACAGGTGACCGCATGGGGATTTCCCATGGACAATGCCGTGATCCGGTACTCTTTTCCTCCCACCTGGATGGGATAATCCACCACCCTGCTTTCTCCCGCTTTCATGGGGATTTTTTCCGGCTCCAGCTGAGGCGTACCCATATTGACCCGCACCCGGGACACTTTGCCGTCTTTCACAGTCAGCTCCAGAGTTTTCACCCCGCTGCCGGTGTTAACCGTAATTGTTGTTTTATCAGTCAGGCCATAATCATAGACATATTTTGCCACACAGCGGATACCGTTTCCGCACATGGCGCCCCGGGAGCCATCCGCATTGTACATCTCCATTTCAAAGTCCGCGGCATCGGATGGTTTGATCAGAATCAGCCCGTCGGAGCCGATGCCGAAATGCCGGTCGCTGACCTTCACCGCCACCTCCTCCGGGTGTTCTACTTTTTCCTGAAAACAGTTGACATAGACGTAATCGTTGCCGATTCCCTGCATTTTCGTAAATTTCATTTAAAGTTCCTTTCTTCTGGCTATGCCAGATCCCAGCTTTTCTCCCTGCTCCTTAATTATAGCGTTTCATTTATATTGTGTAAATTCTTTTTCTTTTCAGCGCGAGTCTCCATGCAGCAGATCTGAAACAGAAACTGCCGCATATTCTTCCCTTTCCATCCGGTCAAGAAGCAATTCCAATCCCTGTGCCGTATATTTGCCTCCCAGCCGGAATCGGAGGATATCTCCCTTCTCGCTGCCTCCCGCTGCCTGGAAAATAGCTTCCGCCTCATAATTCTTCCAGTCCATGCTGTCTCTTGTCCAGAGAATCGTGGAATATCCCATCGCATCTGCCGTCATCAGAAGGGTTTCATCGAATACTCCCAGCGGCGGCCTGAAAAGCCGCAGCAGGCCGGCTCCCAGCTTCTTTGCTGTCTTCTCCGTTTCCTGAATTCCGTCCTGACACTCACCTACGAAAAGTCCTGTCATGTCCCGCAGTCCCGGGCCGCCATTTGCCAGCTCCATACCGGCTTCCTGCAAATTCAGGAGCTGCTCCGGATATTTTTCCATCCATTCCCCGGTAACAAAAAAAGTGGCACCTGCCTCTTTTTCAGTCAGCACCGCCAGTATCTCTTCCAGACCCTGACAGTCCCAGGCCGCTTCGAAGGAAAGTCCCACCTTTTTCTCATCTGTCCGCACCCGGTATACCGGTGCCGGTTTTTCATTCCCGCCGCTTCCCGCCGTACAGGATGCGCCTCTTTCCTGCTGATACACCCAGGAAAGCGCGGAGACTGTCACGAAAGCAAGCAAACAGACCACAGCTGTTCCATGGTTTTTCATAATCCAGCCCCAAAATCAACCGTCTTTCTACTATTCTATGGGGCATCCGCCATTCCTATTCAGCCCTCCTGTACCCGCAGTCATTCTCCAGCCTGCAGATACGTTTCCAGTATCCGGATCAGTGTCTCCATCTCTTCCTGCGTTCCGATGCTGATCCGCAGATAGTTGTCGATCCGCGGTTTTTGAAAATACCGGACATATATGTTCTGCTTCCGGAGCATGGAAAAAAGCTCCCTGGCCGGAATGGCCGGGTGGGCGGCAAAAATAAAATTGGCCTTTGAATCGCCGAACACAAACCCCAGGCGGGCCAGTTCTTTCTTGGTCCACTCCCTGGCGGCGATCACCTTCTGCACGGTTTCCTGAAAATAGTCCCTGTCCGCCATGGCGGCGGCGCCGCACACCAGTGCCGTCTGATCCATGGTGTAGGAATTGAAAGAGTATTTCACATCGTTCAGATAACGGATCAGCTGAGGATTTCCACAGGCAAATCCAATCCGCATGCCGGCCAGACTCCGGGATTTGGAAAACGTCTGCACCACCAGCAGATTGTCGTATTTCTCAATCAGCGGCAGCGCCGACCGGGCTCCAAAGTCCACATAAGCCTCATCCACCACCACAATCACATCCGGGTTGGCCTTCACGATGGCCTCCACCGCCTCCTGGGACAGTTCCTCCCCGGTGGGCGCGTTGGGATTCGGGAAGATCACGCCGCCGTTTTCCCGCCGGTAATCCTCCGGGCAGATGGTGAAATCCTCTCCAAGCGGTACCGTTTCATAGGGAATCCGCAGCATGGACGCCCACACATCGTAAAAGGAATAGGTGATATCCGGAAAGAGGATGGGCTTTGGAGAGTTAAAGAATGTCAGAAAAATCATGGCCAGCACATCGTCCGATCCCACACCCACAAACACCTGCTCTTTTGTCAGCCCGTAATAGTCCGCAATAGCCTGCACCAGAATTCCCGCCTCCGGATCCGGATACCGGCGCATCCCGTCCAGATCCATTTCCCGGAGCGCTGCCCGGGCCCGGGGGGAGGGGGGATAAGGATTTTCATTGGTGTTCAGTTTGATAATGTTATTGCCCCTGGGCTGTTCTCCGGGGACATAGGGTTCCACTTTTCTCACATTTGCTTCCCAGTTTTTCATCTGCATCTCCTCTTTCTCTCTGTCTTTTCTGTCAGAACTGTACCTGATACAGTCCCGCGTACACGCCGTTCTTTGCCAGCAGGCTCTCATGGGTTCCTTCCTCAGCAATACCATCTTCCGTCAGTACCAGGATTCTCTGAGCGTTTCGGATGGTGGAAAGCCGGTGTGCAATCACAAAGGTGGTCCGGTCTTTGGCCAGCTTCTCCAGAGAGTGCTGCACAATCTTCTCACTCTCGTTGTCCAGGGCCGAGGTGGCTTCGTCAAAAATCAGCACCGGAGGATTTTTCAGGAATACCCTGGCAATAGAAAGCCGCTGTTTCTGTCCTCCCGAAAGTTTCACTCCCCTCTGTCCGATATCCGTGTCATAGCCTTCCGGCAAACTCATGATAAATTCATGAGCATTGGCCGCCCGGGCCGCCCGGATCACTTCCTCATCGGAGGCCTCCGGCTTTCCGTAACGGATATTGTCCATCACGGTACCCGCAAACAGATAGACATCCTGCTGAACAATACCAATCTGCCGGCGCAGATCCTTCAGGCAGATATCCCGGATGTCCCTGCCGTCCAGCTTCACACTTCCGGCGGTTACATCATAAAACCGGGGAATCAGGGAGCAGAGGGTGGTTTTTCCCGCTCCGCTGCTGCCCACCAGGGCCACATACTCTCCCGCCCGCACCTTCAGGTTCACATGGGACAGCACATTCTCCTCTTTTCCTTCATAGTGAAAGCTCACATCGTCAAACTGAATATCTCCCCGCACCTGATCCAGATGCACCGCGTCCGGCTTGTCCTTGATATCCGGCGCGATATTCATGATCTCCAGGAAACGCTCATAGCCGCTGTATCCGTTCTGGAACTGTTCTGTGAAGTTCACCAGCTTCTTCACCGGCTCCGTGAAGTTATTGATATAAAGAAGGAATGTCACCAGATCCGCGCTGGTCAGCTCTCCGGTGGTCATCAGATACGCTCCCATAATCAGGGAGCAGACGGTGATCAGTGTGGCAAAGGCGCCCATACCGGAATGGTACACGCCCATGTACCGGTAGGTTTTCCGTTTGGCCGCCACGAACCGGTCATTGCCCCGGCGGAACTTGTCCATCTCCGCCGCCTCATTGGAGAAGGATTTTACCACCCGGATACCGGACAGGCTGTCCTCAATCTGGCTGTTGATGTCGGCGATACGCGCCCGGTTTTCTTTGAAGGCGCTTTTCATCCGCCGGTTCAGGAATACAGCGTAGATCAGCATCAGCGCCACAATGCCGATGGCCACCAGCGCCAGCTTCCCGTTGATCATCAGCAGGATGACGAATGCGCCCAGCAGCTTGATCACTGAAATCACCACATCCTCCGGACCGTGGTGGAGAAGTTCCGTGATGTCAAACAGGTCGCTGGTGATCCTGGACAGCAGATGCCCCACCTTCTGATTGTCGAAAAAGGCAAAGGACAGCTTCTGATAATGGCCGAAGATCTCATTTCTCATGTCATACTCGATCTTGGCACCCATCATATGGCCGTAGTAAGCGATGTAATAGTTGCAGAATGCCTCCACCAGCACCATGGCAATCATGGCGGCTCCCAGCTGGAAGATGGTGCGGGTGGCCTCATTCAGAGGAAAATTTACCACGGTCCCGGTGATATACCGCACCAGCAGCGGGATCGCCAGGGTAATCACGGCGCCCAGCATGGCAAAAAACATGTCAGAGAAAAACAGTGCTTTGTATGGCTTGTAGTATCCGGCCAGTCTTCTCAGTTTGTGTTCCATTTTCTTATATCCCCCATTTGTAAGAATAGGGAAATTATATCATTTCTCATTCCCATATTCAATTCATTTTGCCCGATATCCGAAGGGGCTGCTCATCCCGGAATACTGTCCCGCAGACACAGCACCCCATAGCCCAGCCTGGGATTGGGGTATTCGCTCTCCGTAGGCAGATGGCGGGCGCCGTTGATGAGATAGCTCTTCACCTTTTCCCCGTAAAGGAAGGGATCGTTGCCTCTCACCATCCCCCACTCCATCAGCAGAGCCGCCGCCCCGGTGACAAAGGGCGTGGCAAAAGAGGTTCCCGTCACCTCCTGATAGCCGCCGCCGGCCCGGGTGGTACGGATACCTACGCCGGGCGCTGCCAGCTCCGGCTTCACCTGCCGGATAACGCGGGTAAATCCTCTGCCGGAAAAATCCGCGTAAGACTGCAGCCTGGGATCGTAAGCGCCCACAGACAATGCCTGGTGAGCAGTAGAGGGGATAGTAAGCGTGGTATCCGGCGTGGGCCGGTAAAACCGGGTAGCATCTCCCAGCACGCCGCCTCCGGGCAGCCACATGTCAAAGTCCCCGGTGACAATCCTGCCGGACGGCACCAGCCGGAAGGTCCACACACCCGCATCGATATAACTTCCCGTGGGGAGAAAATCCACATAAATTTCCTGGGAAGTGCTCAGCGGGCTGGGCTCACCGTAATAGATCAGCAATTCCGTATTCCGCACGGTCAGCCGCTGGGTGCCCTGGATGGGCTGAATGGGCCCCACATACTGGCCGGAGGGATGACCAATCAGAATACCCATCCGATCCTGATAATTTTTCCAGATCTGCACATTTACCGTGGGCTCATACTCCCCCACAGACATCTCCACCCGTGCCTCCTTCTCCTGCGTGACAACCCCGGCGGCATGACCGGCCCGGCTGCCCTCGTTTCCCGTCCCCACGCAGATGGTGGTGCGGCCGGCGCCTCCTGCCTGATCCAGATAGGCCTCCACCAGGGAGCGCCCGCTGTGCGATCCGTAATTGTTGCCGAAGCTGAGATTCAGCGCCAGCGGATAGCCCAGCCGGATGGCCTGCCGCACCGCATAGTCCACTCCCTGCATCAGTTCCGTGGTTCTGGGGAATGAATCCGGATCCGGCACCCCCAGTTTCACCACCAGCAACGGGCTCTTTGAGGCAATTCCCCGGTATACACCCCCGCTCTCCCGTCCTGAACCGGCGGCAATCCCCATCACTGCCGTACCATGGCCGCTGGTATCCCGGCTGGGGACAATGGCCTCCCGCTCCTGCCTGGATGAAGCCCGCAGGGCCTGATCGATCTGCTCTTTCGTATACTCCGTTCCAATCCGATAACCCTCCGGAGGATTTCCGGGGATCGTCTGGTCCCACAGCCGCAGAATCCGGCTGCTTCCATCTTCATTCCGAAAATCCGGATGGGTATAATCGATGCCGGAATCCACGCAGGCCACCAGAACCCCTTCCCCGAACAGTTCCCATCCCTGGTTCTGCACCACATTGATACAGGAGACTGCCCGGCCGTCAGCCGCCGCGAAAAACAGCCGTTTGGGCTTTTCCACAAATTCCACCTGCACCTGCCGTGAAAATTCCTCCAGAAGCTCCTGGGGAAGATTTACCACCGCATAATTACCCAGAAGCTTTGTAATCAGAATATCTTCCGATGCCAGGCTGTCAATATCCCCGGAATAGCGGATCACCACATCCCACCGCCGGGTCAGCCGTTCAAAACCCACATCCAGTTCCAGGGAACGCTGCCGTTCTCCCGGTGTGGCGTCCATGGCCAGATTCAGGAGATTGCCGATTTTCTGATTGTTCATGGAATTGAATTCACCGTTTTTCTTCTATTCTATGAGGGAGGCACCGGGAAAAATTCTCTACGGCTTCAAAAACGCAAAGGGTTCCTCATCGTGAAGGAAATGCATCATCATATAGGCACAGTTCTGAGAGACCAGCTCCTCTTTCAGGATGCGCCGCACCTCCTTGCGGTCTGCCAGCACCACCTGAATCTCCTCACTGTCCTCCATATACTCCTGGCTCACCTGGCCGGAAGCATAACCGTAGACCGTACCGCAGGATTCATCGGTCATACCGATGGTGGTAAAATACGGCTTCTGATACATTTCATCCACGGTGAGAGGGGCAAGCGTCAGGCCGGTTTCCTCCCGCAGCTCCCGGATAGCCGCCTGATGGTAATCCTCGCCCTCATCCACCAGACCTGCCGGCAACTCATAAATATAGCCGTCGATGGGGTACCGATATTGCCGGATCAGCACCACCCGGTCATGATTTTCTCCATACAGGCTGTAAATAATCACACCGTCAGAAGTATTCTTTCTGGTGGTCATCTTCAGTTCCTCCACATTTTTCGCCCGGGAGGCCACAAAATAGCGTCCTTCCCGTCCCACCCGGTTTACGGTTTCCAGTTCAAAAAAATTCAGATGGCTGTTCTGTGTTTTCTGCGTCACTTTCTTTATCGTACCCATGACTTACTCATCCTTTCCTACTGCATATTGGCAGAAATCCCCGCGGGGATTCCCTTTGGCCGGCCATAAAGGTTCTCTCCACCAAAAAAGCTCCCGGCCAGTCTGAGCAACTGGAAGGAAGCCTTTTTTCCGGCCGTGCCGGTGCGACAGTAAAGCCGGTATCTGCTGTCTGTCACATCATATTTCCCTTCAGCACGTGGCTAATATGCTTATATAATAGCAGAGTCAGCAGGGATACCACAATACCTTTGATCAAATTAAAAGGTACCACGCAAACCAGACAGAACGTCAGCAGACTGTCCACAAAGGGGATAATCGCGTGGCCCATCTCCACAAAAGCATCCACCGGCGTTCCGAAAGCAGCTCCGTAAGCCGGGAGAAGCAGAAATCCGTTCAGCACCGCACTGGCTGCCGCCATGCATACAATACCCACCGTCATGCCTATCATGGCATGTTTTCTGTCTTTGTGCAGCTTGTAAATCAGTCCCGCAGGCATCACCAGCGCACATCCCATCAGGAAATTGGCCAGCTCGCCCACGCCTGCGGTGATGGTTCCGTTCAGTACAAAATTCAGCAGGATCTTGATCAGTTCAATGGCAGCCCCCGCCAGCGGCCCCATGGCAAAAGCCCCGATCAGCACCGGCACCTCGCTGAAATCCATCTCATAGAAGCTGGGGGCAATAAAAGGCAGCGGAAACTCAAACAGCATCAGCACAGTGGCCACCGCCGCCAGCATGGCAATCTGCACCATCATCCGCAGTTTCGTGACTTCCTGTCCATGTCCACCTGCATTCATCCTCTGCAGTCTGTTACCCGCTCTCTGCGCGGCATTCGTCTCACTCATAGTTACAATCTCCTCCTTAATATCCGGCCTGTACGGCTCTGAATTTTTCTTTAAGGAAATTCTCCGAATCCGCTGCGGCTGTATCTTTGACCGCACCAGCCTGCGGCTCGCGGACGGTGGCAAATGAATATGCAGGCTTCTGCGTTCGCCTTGTGCCTTCACGCAAAAAGAAACGCCCTGAAAGCATAAACTTTCAGGGCGCGATTCCATCAAACATACAACTGCTGAAAATTTCTTCTCTCATCCAGACTATACTGTCGGTACCGGAATTTCACCGGTTCAGCCATGTGGTCATGGGTCGCGGACTGTCACCGCCGGTGGGGAATTGCACCCCGCCCCGAAGAATTATCCTTTTTACAAAAGCTATTATAACGCTGTCCGGTTCTTATTTCAAGAGGATTTTTATACAGATTTCCTGCTGATTCCCGGTAAAGCCTGCGGAATTTTTTCGGCGTCATTCCCTGACTCTTCCGGAAAATTTTTCCAAAATAGCTCCCGGTACCAAAACCGGTTTCCACTGCAATATCCAGGATGCTCTGATCCGTTTTCATGAGCAGCTCTCTGGCCCGCTGCAGCCGGAAGGAGGCAGCATACTCCGCGGGAGTGGTGCCAAGCTCCTTCCGGAAAAGGCGGTGACATTCCCGCCTGCTCACATGAGCAGCCCTGGCGATCTCTTCCACTGTCATTTTTTCTCCGTAATGCTCCCCGATCCAGGCCAGCATGGCTTTGATCCGCTCATCCTCCGCTCCACGGCGGGCGCCTGCCTCTCCTTTTTCCCGGGCCCATCCATATACTGTTTCCCACAGTTGGGAAAACAGAGAACGGAGCCGCATTTCAAAAAACGGCCCGCCTTCCCGGCTCAGCGCAATTCCCCGGCGCAGTCCCTCAAGAAATTCCATATTCTCCGAAATACTCCCGTAAACGGGAACCGCTTCCAGCGCTTTCTGCTCTGCCACCGGCGCAAGATACCGGATGTCAAAAATATTTCCCAGCGCCCCTGCCAGAAATTCCCGGCCAAAAAACTGCGAATGCAGCCGGATGGACTCCGGATTGCCCTCCGGGTGCAGCGCGTGCAGCACGCCGGAATTGATAAAAATCCCATCCCCTTCCCGAAGGATAAATTCCTCCCGGGCCGTTTTGTAACGGATGGCCCCGCCCGTCAGATAACCGAACTCGAACTCCTCGTGCCAGTGCCAGGGAATCTCGGGGAAATATCCCTCCCCGGGATCGTACAGTCCATAATGAAGCATCTGGCTTTTGTAGGATATTTTTTCCTTTACATTGCCGCTCTCGTCCACGCTTTCCATGTACATTTCCGCTCTTCCCCTTTTCCCGCCGTATATGGCGTGATTTTTATATTTTCCGGCAGTATTCTTATATTCTCTCCGGTCTTTTGTGCAGTATACTCATAGTATCATTATCCCCTGTGCCGGTCAAGGCGGCGCGGGGCAGCAGGAGGAAAAGGTATGATTTATTATGTGGCAGCAGACGCCCCCAGGGGCGGAGACGGTTCCGAAAAGAGACCGTTTCAGAAAATCAATGACGCGGCGAAAATCGCCCGGGCCGGGGATCAGGTGCTGGTGGCTCCCGGTATTTACCGGGAATATGTAAATCCCGTTCACGGCGGAACGGATGAGGAGCACCGGATCGTTTACCGTTCCCAGGTACCGCTGAAAGCAGTGATCACCGGGGCCGAACGGGTAACCGGCTGGCAGCCGGCCGGGGAAAATGTGTGGACGGCGCGGATTCCCAACGGTATCTTTGACAGCTATAATCCCTACACCACCGTCATCGCCGGTGACTGGTACTGGGCCCAGAAGCCGGTGCATACCGGGGAAGTCTATCTGAACGGAAAGGCCATGTATGAGGTATTTTCCATGGAAGAAGTGAAAAATCCCCGGATTCTTCCCACCTCCTGGGAGCTGGAGGCCACCGTCTATCAGTGGTACACCAGCCAGGACGGGGATGATACGGTGATCTGGGCTAATTTCCAGGGGGCTGATCCCAACAGGGAAAATGTGGAGATCAATGTGCGGAGGAACTGTTTTTATCCGGACAAAACCGGGGTAAACTACATCACCCTGTCCGGCTTTACGGTAAAGCAGGCAGCCACCACCTGGGCGCCGCCCACCGCTTATCAGGAGGGTATGGTGGGGCCTCACTGGTCCAAAGGCTGGATCATCGAGGACTGTGAGATTTCTGATTCCCGGTGCAGCGGCATTTCGCTGGGGAAATATCTGCAGCCGGAAAACGAAAACAAATGGACCACCCGGCTTTACAAGGACGGCACGCAGACGGAGCGGGACGCCATCTGCCAGGCACAGCGGGAAGGCTGGACAAAGGCGAATATCGGTTCCCACATTGTCCGCAGATGCAATATCCATCACTGCGGACAGACCGGCATTGTGGGACATCTGGGCGGCGTGTTCTCCCTGATTGAGGACAACCATATCCATCATATCAACAACAAGCAGGATCTGGCCGGAGCGGAGATCGGAGGCATCAAGATGCATGCGGCCATTGATGTGGTGATCCGCCGGAACCATTTCCACCACTGTACCCGCGGACTGTGGCTGGACTGGCAGGCACAGGGCACCCGGGTATCCCAGAATCTGTTTCATGACAATGTGCCCCCGGCAGGCACGGAAATCACCAACGGGCTGGCTCTGGGGGAGGATATCTTTATCGAAGTATCCCACGGTCCCACACTGATCGACAACAATCTGCTGCTGTCAGACTGCGCCTGCCGGATCAGCACCCAGGGAATCGCTTTCGTCCATAATCTCATTGCCGGCTCCTTCACCTTTGTGGGAGAAGGGACTGACAACGGCGGCAATAAGCTTCCCACTCCCAGGTATACGCCCTACCATGTGCCCCACCGGACGGAGATCGCGGGATTTATGACCATCCTCCACGGAGACGCCCGTTTTTACAATAATATCTTTGTGCAGAAGCCCGTCCGGCCGGACCTGGAGAAATCGGTTCCCATAACCGGCGCTCAGTTTCTCTGCGGTACGAAGCCCTACGACGGATATCCCACGGGGGAGGAATATTTCTCCCGGTTTACTTATGAGACGGCGGTGAACGGCCCCGACCGGGATCTGTTCTACGACCACCTTCCGGTATACACCGGAGGAAATGTGTTCTTCAACGGTGCTTTGCCCTGTGACAGGGAACAGAATTTCGCGCAGGAAACGAAGCATCCGGTGACGCTGACGCTGGAGGAAGCCGACGGAACCTGGAAACTCTGCACCGATCTGTACCGGTATCTGCCCGATGTTCCCGCTTCCGTGATCAGCACCGAGGTGCTGGGAGAGGCCTTCGAGCCGGAGCAGCGGTTTGAGAATCCTGACGGGACTCCGATTGTTTTCAAGGCGGATTATTACGGGCAGGAGCGGGGGATCCGTCCGGTTCCCGGGCCTTTTGCCCAGGCATCGGACAATTTCGTTCTGATCTGATGGAATCGTTCAATCTGCCGGCTTCACTGTCGAAAGCAACTTTCTGTGAAAAAAGGGAAAGCAGCAGCAGGGAAACTGCAGCTGCTTTCCCTTTTCCACGGCAGCTAATCCGGAAAATAGAACTGCTGTCATATTTTATCGGAATCCTGCCATTTTTCATTTATCCAGACTTTCATTTCATTTATTCCACGGTTTCCCCATTGATAATACGGTATAGCTTTCAGCCGTACTTCCCTGCCCTCCGGACTTTTTTCTGTGTATAACTCATCCGCCAGTTCCTCCTTCCATCCTTCAACCGTCAGGCTGGGGATGCCATCAAATACCGGCAATTCTTCTTCCGCAGATTTGGCAGCATGGCTTTTTAAAAAGCAGGAAAAAAGATCCTCATTGTCCGTTCCTTCGAAACAATATACAAAGGGGCCCTTCATCAACGCCGCTTTACCCACATTGGCTCTGACTCTTGGATTGCAATGAATTACTCTTGCCTGCATGGGAAACTGCAGTTCCACTACATCCCCTTCCTTCCAGTTTTTCCGATAATACAGGTAGCCTTTTTTCATTTCATAGTCAGTAATTTGTTTTCCTTCCGCATCTTTTACCCGCAGTTCTTTTATATAAGAGGGGATATGAACGGCAAAGGTAAAATCTTCGTTTTCCTTCACCGGATGAAAAATGTATCTCACATTTCCGTTAAAAGGATACGAGGTACGCACTTCGATTTCTGCTTTCTCAAATTCCGCAGTTCCTCCCAGAAACAGATGCGAATATATTACGTTTTCATCCTGGCCCCAGGCATATTTCCCCAGCGCCATAACCGTACGGACTACATTGGGCGGGCAGCAGGCACAGGCATACCATTCGGGACGCTCAGGAAGCACATGTCTGTATCCATACAGTTTTCCGGAAATTTCCGGCTGTACTTCCAGCGGGTTCACATAGAAAAACCGTTTTCCGTCAATCTGCATTCCACTCAGGATTCCATTATATAATTCCCGTTCCATAATATCCGCATACTTACCGTCAATGTCCATTTTCAGCATATTTCTGGCAAAAAACACCATGCCGCAGGACGCGCAGGTCTCCGCATATGCAGTATCATTCGGCAAATCGTAATCTATTGTAAAAGCTTCTCCTTCAACAGTAGAGCCTACCCCGCCGGTAATATACATTCGTTTCCGGACAATATTATCCCATAATGTTTCACAGGCTGCCTTCATTTCCTGATCTTCTGCCGCGGCAGCAACATCTGCCATTGCCGTATACATATAAATGGCGCGGACCGCATGGCCTTCTGCCGTCTTTTGTTCTTTGACAGGGGCAAATGACTGATTATACTTCGTATCTTCAGGATCCATCCCAAAATGTTTCCATCCTCTTTTTTCCGATTCATCCAGGAAAAATTTCGGATTTTTCCCTCTTTCCTCCAGAAAATACTGTGCCAGTTCTTTGTATTTTTCTTTTCCTGTGACGTGGTATAATTTCATCAGACCGATTTCTATTTCCTGGTGTCCGGGAATTCCGGTTCTCCTGCCTGTCCCAAAGGTCCCGGCAATATGATCCGCCATTTTTTCCATGACCTTCAGAAGCTTATCCTTTCCGGTGGTCTCATA
>CBJMC01400__coassemble_1242_pt1 | contig 16398 bp, 13 predicted proteins | sample CBJMC01400__metabat2_low_PE_039 | metagenome-assembled genome bin CBJMC01400
TGGCATCATTATAATATCCGAACACATGTTTGTCAATCATTTTTTGGAAATTCTTTCTTCATCATCTCCCGCACCCGCTCCAGATCCTTTTCCGTATCCACCGAGAGATTTTCCAGATGTTCCACCGGAATCAGCCGCAGTTCTTTCCCGTAGTCCAGAAACCGCAGGGTATCAATCCCTTCGATCTGCTCCAGTCGTCCCGGCTTCGAGGCGGCGTAAAAATCCAGCATTTTCCGGTTATACCCGATGATCCCCACATGTTTGTAGTAAACCACATCCAGCGAACGGAAGGGATGCGGAATGGGCCGCCGGGACATATAAAGCGCCCGGAAATCCTGGTCGAAAACAACCTTGATATTGGAATCGTCCAGCACCTGGGCCGGATCCCGCACCGGCGTGATGATATTGACCCCAAATTCCCGGTCCAGAGGAATCTCCTCCCGTGGGATGGCGGCGGCCACTGCTTCCCGGGAAATCAGCGGTTCGTCTCCGTTTAACTGAATATAGAAATCCGCGGAAATCTGACGGGACGCCTCCCAGAGCCGGTTGGCTGCCGTGGCATGGTACGGCGAAGTCATCACCGCCGGGATTTTCTCCCGGCGGCATACCATCAGAATCCGCTCATCGTCCGTGGCCACCCAGATCTGATCCAGGCCGCTGATTCTGGCGCATCTGTGATACACCCACCAGATCATGGGTTTACCGCAGATCTCCATCAGGGGTTTGCCCGGCAGCCGGGTGGATCCATACCGGGCGGGAATAATTCCTGCAACCTTCATATTTCTTCATCTCCTTTTCACAGACCGTTTCTATCCTTTTTCCCGTGTTCCGGATGCCGACGGGAAAATTGAAATAAAGCCCGGCTTTGTGTCGGGTCTGTCATCGAAAAGCTGCCGCAGACTACAGCTGGTACAGCAGCCGCCTCTCTTCTCCCCTGCTCTCATAAATCCTCTTCTCCTTCGGCGCAAAGATGAATCGCTCCTTTTCATACCGGGGAAAGCCTTTCCGAATCCGTTCTTCCAGATGTTTCACCGCCTCCCGCGGATCGTTGAGATTCAGGCCGGCCAGCACATCGGGTCCGTAATCCCACCAGCAAAGCTCCTCCAGCTTGTCAATCACCGGTTCCGGAAACCGTTTCTTTATAGGGCGGGCAGGGACGCCTCCCACCACGGTGTAAGGCTCCACATCCCTGGTCACCACAGCCCCCGCGCCCACCACGGCGCCGTCACCGATGGTCACACCCCGCAAAATTGTGGCCCTGCCGCCGATCCACACATCGTTGCCGATGACAATCCTGGTGCGGGTGCCAAATTCATGGATTTTCTGATACCGGATAATTTCCTCCAGCCACTCCATATCCTCATACAGATGATGGAACGGCCGGTTCCACCCGCAGTCCATATTCTGAAAAACCAGGTGCGTACTGACAGACTCCACCGGATGGACAGCGCCCCCGGTGACCACCTCCGGCCCAAACAGGCCGAAACGGCCGATGGACTCCACAAACCGCATACTGCACTGCTGGTTGAAAAAGGAAAAAGCTCCGATAAACCCTGCATCCACCCGCACGCCGGAGCAGAACCGCACCGGAGCCTCACAGACACATTCCATGCCGGAAGCGTAACAGATCTCGGCCGCGTCCCCGGTAATGGTAATTCCCTGCCCGCCTCCTGCGGGAAATGGAAAACCGGCATGTATTTTCATCTCACTCCTCCTTCGCTGTTACAATCCCACGTTACAGTTCAGCCTTCCGGCTTCACTGTTACAATCCCGTCAATGAGACCGGCTATCCGCTCATTGACAGGGAATCTGATAGCAAAGTTTCTTTCCCTCCGCACCCGTCCGCCACACCGAGCAGATTCCCTGGCGATGGGACAGCAGAAAGCCCGTTCTCTCCAAAGGCACCGGCGCCTGATGCCGGGCCATTTCGGCAGCGTTCCTGAAAAAATCCTCCCGGCCGCTGAGCACGGAAAAATCTGTTTTCTCAAGCAGTGCGCTTCCGTAATTCCACCAGGGAAATGCTTTCTCATACCGGTATCCGGCAATATGACCGGGATTTCCGCAGACCAGGGCGCCTTCGGGCACCGAAGCCGCCACCAACGCCAGCGGAGCAATCACTGCGCCGTCCCCGACAGTTACTCCCTCCAGGATCACGGCTCCGTCCCCGATCCACACATCATTTCCGATCACCGTCGGCGGACGCTTTTCTGAAAGAACCGGATGCTCTGTCCGGACGGCATCGCCCCACCAGCCCTGCCGGCTGCGGATCATGGCACAGACGGGAAGCTCTCCGGTATCCGCCCCATAGGCCGCTCCGATCCGGCAGCGTTCCCCGATGACGGAAAATCTCCCGATGCGCCGGCAACGGCGGACCCAGGTATCATTTCCCACCTGGGTACCCATGCCCACAAATCCCACCTCCAGCCGGCAGCCTTCTCCCAGATATAACGGCGTCTCCAGAAACAGCCGCGGACACCTTCTGGGATGGCCCAGCCAAAGCGTTCCCGCCGTCACCACCTGACCCCTGGCTGTCATTTCCGGAAAGGTATCCCTGTCCACCCTCATGAGCGGGAAGGCTCCTTATCCTTCGTCAGTTCCTTAAGCTGCCGACGAAGTTCCTTTTCCGTCCCGATATACTCCAGCAGCCGCCGTTCCGTGGCCGCCAGGATACCCTCCAGCATACGGATACGAATCTGCTCATCGCTCATTTCCACGAAGGAAAGTTCGGATCCCGTATAAGGCAGCGTTTTGGATTCTCTGATTTTACTGCTCTGGCTCATAAGACGCGCCTCCTTACTGTAAAAATAAATGGTATGACAGTCCTCGCTGTCCCAGTATTCCTCCGACCGGCACTGCCCTGCCTCAAGCCGCCTCTTTTGGATGGAAAGCGGCCGCATGGAAAGGAATTTCTCCTTCTCCCCATGCCCGGGCCGGTACATGCCATACTGTCCGTCCGTATTGAGAAACAGCACTGCCCGGACCCGGTCAGGCATCTCCCAGGGATCCCGCCCGTCCCCGCTGCCGTCCCAGAAGCAGATGACCTCCCCGGACAGTTCCTCAAGGGACGGGCTGATCTGAAACGCGTCCGAGAATCTGCGGTTCCATCCGGCCAGATTCTGAAACGGCAGCGGATCCACCCCTGCCGTCCAGATCCGGGTAAATCCCAGAGCCTTGGCCGCCGCCATCGCCATATAGTAAACGGGAAGGAAATGAAAATTTTGTTCATAGGCAGCGTTGAATTTCAGACAGCGGGAAAATTCCTGCCGGATCAAATTGACGCCGGTGGAACTGATGGTGCAGATGGATTCCGGGAGCCGGTCAAAGGCCATGGGCAAAAGCTCCGCCGGAAACACCTCTCTTAAAATTTCCGCCTCCGGAAACAGCCTGTGATAATACAGGATATCGTCCGGGTGCGGCTTGATCAGCACCTTCCGATTCTCCAGAAAATAATCAAACAAGGTCTGATAGATGAGATTCTGTTCCGGAAAAGTCAGCTGCCCCAGATTGGCAAACTGCTGGGTCAGAAGCAGCACATAATCCTGATAGCCCTCATACGCGGGCAGCCGGAAAAACTCCCGGATACTGTCCTTCCACTTGCCGGAAAGCTTCCCGAAGGCCTCCAGCACCGGAAAATCCACCGCCTTCTCATCGGAAAATCCGGCTCTCTGGGACCGGATATCGCAGATTTTCTCCGTGATCACCGGATTTGTATGATCGTACAGATGGTATTTTTCCACCGCCCGCTGCCGGTCGGGAGAGCTTTTCTTATGGATGTCCGACAAAATCCAGGGGCGGCTTAGAGCTCCGCTGCCATCTTCAAACATGGCAAAGGAAATCCCGTCCCTGGCCCACTGCACTTGCAGCCAGGTGTGAATCCCCGCCGCGTAGATTTTGTCGTACTCTTCCGCCCGCCGTCCACAGACCGAGAGAAATTCCTCCCGCACCTCTTTCAGAATTTTCTCCTCGTCTCCCCGGTAACCGCCGTACCGGAACAGCAGCACCCGGTCAAAAAATCCCCGCGTCGCTGCCTCCCGGTACTGGGGCATCCGCTCCAGAATATAATTGCCCAGCATAAGCTCGGCCTTCTCCCCGGCATGAAAGGTCAGCCGGTGAACGATACATTCCAGAATCTGATAAGATGATAACGCCTGATATAGTATCAATGTTTCTCCTCCTCCCACAGCTTCGCCTTCTCCATCACCCGGCGGACGGACTCCATCACCGCCCCATCCTGGGTGGCAAACAGATCCCTCCCAAAAATATAGCCGCCGAAATACTTCCTCAGCCAGGACAGGTGGCCGGCAAAATGCAGAAACGGCATATACGCGTCATGGCCGGAGATATCCAGCATATAGGGAAAATCCTGAAACCACCCGGTATAGTCCCGGACAAAATCCAGACATCCCCGGTGAATTTCCCGGTTATGCGCGTAATTCTCCGCCTCAGGAATGTCGTAGAGAATACGCCCCTCCCGGTCAAATCCCAGAAAGGTGGGCGTGCAGGACTGGGTCAGGATCTCAAAAAAGAAGGAATTGAGATGATGATTCCCCGCCTGGTGCAGATCGTGGAGGCCCTTGTTGTCCAGGCTGGAAAACAGATACGTCTCCACCTGCCGCTTCTGCATCATGGCCGCCATATAGGTGTCGTTGACATTTCTGGCTGCCGCCAGAAGACAGCTGATCCGGCAGTCCAGATGGTATACCTCCTCCACCAGATAACGCACCTGCAGCACGTTGTTTCCCGACCAGCCCACGTCCACCACGGCGGCCCTGCGGCTGCCCGCCAGCATCCGGGTAAGATAATCCCGCACCGCCTCCTGATCCGCCCGGTAGCAGCCGCACAGTTCCTGCCAGTGATCCACCAGCAGAGAATAGACCACCTTTTCGTTGGCCGGCGTCAGGTACTCCCTGTCATGAAGCCGGTATTTAGGAAAATACTTTTTCAGCTCTCCGATTCCCACCCGGTCGAACAGGGTACCCACCCGGGACTTATAAAGGGCGTTGGCCTTGTGATGCACCAGCTGCAGAAGATACGGATGCCGGTTCTTCTCCACGGTGGTCTTCACCACCGGCACCCGGCTCCAGAGCACATATTCCGTGGGAAAATCCGGGTACATCTGTGTGAAAACCTTCCTGTACAGGTCTCCCTCCCGGGCCAGAAACAGGATCTTGTCCAGATGATGCTCCCGGGCATACCGGTAAATCCACTGGCAGAATCCCATCACATAGATACCCGTGTATACATATCCCACCTCATAGTAAGGACTGAAACGCTCCATGCCGGAATGTAGCCGGGCATTGACCACGCCCCGGTAAGCGCTCCCCGCCAGATGGGACATACCCAGGGCCCGGTAACCATTTCCCGCCTCGTTGACGTTCTGATACAGCCGGGCCGCCATCCCCTTTTTCCGGGCGCTTTCATAATCGGAATGGGGATTGTCGCCCACGTGGACAATCTCCTGCCCCTCATACCGGTCCGTCAGAATATCGAACAGGCCGCCGTTTCGTTTGGAACAGTTATAATCGCAGGAGACGATCACCTGATCCCACTGGTCATAGCCGCAGGAGACCAGAAGCTTCCGCATCCACGCTTCCGGAAGATACATGTCCGAAACCGCCGCCAGGGTCTTATTCTGACCCGCAAGGAGCCGGTAGACGGTCTGCATATAAGGATTGGGCCGGCAAAGGGACAGCTCCGTCTCAAACTCCGTCCGGGCTCCTTCTTCGGCGTCGATGCCCGTCTCCCGGGCCACATATCCGTAAATCTGCAGCAGCGTCACCTCTTTGTTTCCCCGTTTCAGGTAAGCGTCGTTTCTGGCCTGCTGCTCGGCGTTTTTCCGGATTTCACAGAAATCCATGATATCCAGCCGTTCCCCCACCAGCACAAACAAGTCGGAGGGCACGGAAAACGGGCGGAAAATCAAGGTGTCGAAAATGTCAAAGGAAATCACCGGATAGGGCATCAGCCCTTTCGCGAAATTCATGGGAGACACCCGGTTGGAGGCTTCCGATTCCGGGCCTTTTTCATACAGCCTTCCCCCTGCGCCGGGCTGGGGAATCTGCGTCTTAACGGGTCCGGCCTCTCCCAGATCGTGGTATTTCCGGTTGTCGCAGGTGTATTTGATCCGGTAAGAATAAAGGCCGGGAGGGATCCGGTCGTCCAGCAGCCGGGTTTGCCGGGTCTGCGCGAGGAACCGGAACTCCCCGTCCTCCCCGGCCCGGTAGACGTTATAGTGAAGCGCTCCCGCGGCCGCATCCCAGGAAAGAGACGCGCCTCCTCCCGGATCGGCTTCCGCCCGCAGCCCGTGGGTCTGCCGGCCTTTTGGACCCTTGCCGGATTTTCCCTGTCCTTCCGGTTTGCCCGCGCCTATATCCCCGCCTTTCAGGGCAGCCAGCTTCCGGGCCCAGTACAGATTTTCATCCGCCACCGTGGAGACGGAGAGCACCTCCGAAAAGTCGCTGTAAAAAGAGCCGTCCATGGAAACCTTGAATTTGTAAAAGAAAATGGTATCCGGCGGCAGAGGTCCGGTCTTATACCGGCTCTTCTTCGTCTTTGCCAGGAAACGGTAATGGACGCCGTCCTCGGAGCGGTAGAGATTATAACAGACCGCGCCGAAAATTTTTTCCATGCGTATCGTGCCCCGCCCGTCTTTAATGCCAAGAAGCTGGATGCGATGGAGCCGTTCCTTCTGGCTGGGACGGTATTTCCAGGCCAGAAGAAGCAGCACCAGCCAGTGCTTCAGCCGGTGGCTTCGATGCTCCGCTAAATGACCGATCACATACCGCTCATAGGCTCTGCGGACCCGCTCGTTTTTTCTGACGATTTTTTCGTACAGCCGTTCCTTTAACCCGCTCATTGTTCTCACCTCTCACTCACACATTCCAGAGCCTGCGGGCACAGTCCCAAAGAACTTCCTTTGCCGAAAGCACCAGCTCCGCAAATTCCCGCACGGCCCCCTCCCCGCCCCTGGCCTTCAGCACCAGGGAACACCGGGACAGAACCCCTGTGGCCGCGTCAGAGGGACAGGCGCTGATTCCGGCCAGGGACATGGCTGCCAGATCATTGAGATCATCGCCCAGATAGGCCGTCTCCTGCCGGGAAAGGTTCCGTTCCTTCTGAAAACGCTCCAGAAATTCCTTTTTATCTTTCACACCCTGATATACCTGCCGGATTCCCAGCTCCCTGGCCCGGAGGGTGACGCAGAGGCTTTCCCGCCCTGTGAGAATCACAGGAAGAACGCCGGCCTCCCGAAGAAGCAGGATGCCTGCCCCGTCCCGGATGCTGAATTTTTTCATCTCCGTTCCCTCACTGTCCAGATACACGCCGCCGTCGGTCATGGTGCCGTCCACGTCAAGAATCAGACAGCGGATTTTGGAAAGCGCCTCTTTCATCTCATTTCCTCCTCATACCGGGACGGGGTCAGAAAGGTCAGCTTCATCTGCTCCCGGATTTCCGTAAGCCACCGGGCAATCTGCCGGTTGTCCCCGGCGCAGGCCCCGTAAACTTCCCCGAAATACCCGGCAAGATAGTTTTCCTTTCCTTCCTCATAGCCGTCAAATCCTGCCAGAGCCACCTCTTTTACCCCTAAAAGCCCCAAAAGCCGCAGAAGCAGGATTCCGCAGTTGGCGCTGTAGGATTTTTCCCCGTAGGCCAGCCGGTCATAATTGATCACCAGATCGCCAAAGCCGTATTCCCCGGAGACGTTGGAGGTGAGAATCACGTTGCTGCGCTGCTTCCGGGAGGTTTTGTATTCCTCATACCGGCGGGCATTGCTGAAAAAAGCATAACCGCCCTCCTGCTCGTCGAAATAGAAGTTGGCGGAGACCGGGATGGCCCCCTCCTTGCGGATATAGCTACGTACCTTCTTCCAGCCTTCCTCAAGGCTCTTTCCCGGGGCCAGGACCACCGCCCGGCGGCCGCCGAATTCCTCCGCCAGCTGGGAAAGAGCCCCGCCGTCATCCACCTTCCGGTTTTCATATTTCCGGTACAGCTTTTCCGCTGTCTCCGCGTCGAAGGCGACCTTTTTCTTCTCCGGGATCATCTTCAGGATCTGGTTCATATCCCGGCTGGTGAGATTCCCTTTTTTCTGCAGGTATTCCGCGTAATTCCGGTGAAGATTGTGTTTGGCGGAGAGAAAGTATTCCGTGGAATATCCCCAGGATTCCTGCTGCCGGATGGGAAGGATGTGTTCCTGGATGGCGTCCAGTACCTGGTTGATGTCATACTTTTTTCCATAATTTTTATTCATGTAATCCATGATCAGTTCCATGCACAGATTCCCCGGCACCCTTCCCATACCGTTTAGGGAAGCGTCCAGCACGCATTTCCTTCCCGTCTCCCGCATCTCCAGAAAATCCTGGGCCAGAGAGAAGGACAGGGCCAGGTTCTCATGGAGATGCAGGCCCAGCACCGTTTTTTTATCCAGATTGTTCTCACAGAGAGAATAAATCCGGGTCAGTTCCTTTCTGGTCATGGAGCCGAAGGTGTCCACGATGGAAAATCCGTAGGGAGACAGCTGGCGCACTTTTTTCAGAAGCTTCAGCAGGGCGGCATCCCGGTAGCCCATGATATTGATGGGATTCACAAACAGCCGGTAACCCTTTTCCATCACCTTTCTGCCAAATTCGAGGCCCTCATCGATATCGTAATCGTGAAAGGTCACCCGGATGGCGTCCAGGGTGCCGTCGTTTTCCTCCAGCTGGCTGATATCGTACTGGTTGTGCAGGGCCATGGCTACGAAACGGGATTTCTTCCGGTTATCCGGCAGGATCCGGGACAGTTCCTTCACATTGCGAAATACAGTCCTGTCCGGATCATAGGCGCCGTTTCTGAGAAATCCCACCTCAATCAGATCGCACCCTGCGTCCACCAGCCGCGCCAGCAGGTTTTGGATGGTCCGCTGGCCAAACCTCCAGTCATTGATATAGCCGCCGTCCCGGAGCGTACAGTCCAGAAGCCTGATTTTTTCCATCTGCCAACTCCTCCTTCCGTCAATTCTGCCGCCCGCATGCGGCGTCCGTTCCGGGGGATCCTGGATGGTGCCGCCCCAGGTTGGCGCCTTGGGCCGCACCTCTATAGAATCCCTCTTTCTTCAGATGCCGTTAGTATGTCCGTCCCGCCGCAGCTTCATTCCACCAACATACTGGTTTCCCAGGAAAAATACCGCTCCAGTTTTTTCCGGTATCCGGCGTCCGAAAGCACCGCCTGTATGGGCGCGTAGGCATCCCAGCCGCTGATCTCCCACCCCGCAAGGCACCCGAAATGCCGGTTCCAGTCTGCAGCGAAATCCAGGATTCCCTTCTGAATATGACGGATTTGTTCCGCCTGGGGCTCCGGTTTTCCGAAGCGGAACCTCACCTCCCCCTCCTCATCCAGGGCAAAGCCCAGAAAGGTGGGGGAGGGGGAAGCGGCCAGAAGCTCCACCAGAAGATTATCTCCCCGGCCCGGATCGTGAAATTCCCAGAGACCTCGGTTGAAAACAGGGGAAAAAAGGTACGTCTCCAGATCGCCGGAAAGAAGTTCCGGATACAGCTTCCCGGCGTCCCCGCTTTTTCTCGCCGCCCCCGCTGCCAGGAAGGTGAAAACCTTCGTATCGGGACAGACCTTTTGGGCCACATGCGCCAGCGCCCAGGGGCCGGTTCCCGCCCATCCGATGTCCACCGCCGCTGCCCGGCCGCAGCCGGAAAGCACTTCCGCCACATACCGTTCTGCCGCTTCCCGTTCCCTGCCGTAAGCCTCCTCCACAAGGGAAAAGTGCGCCGCAAGATACGCCTCACAACAGTCTGCCGTCTCTTTCGTAAGCAGCGCCTTCCCATCCACCCCTGTCTCCCTGACAAATCCGGGAACCAGCGCGGACAGATCCATGGCCTCGAAACACGCTTCCACCGTATAGCCGCCGTTCTGTTTATCTCTCAGAAACCGCTGGAAATATTCCTGCCTGCGGCCATCCACCGACAGCTTCAGAGCCGCCCGCCGGGACCAGTACACATAGCGGGTATCGCCGTCCGGATACAGCATCCGGTACACCTTGTGAAAGATTTCTCCATCCCTGGCCAGAAACAGCAGCCGTCCGATCTTCTTCTCCTTTGCCCTTCTGTGCAGAAACCGGCAGAAACCCACCGCAAAAAGTCCTCCGTAAAGGTAGCCGAACTCATACAGTGGAGAATACCGCCGCCCCTCCCCGTGTAGCCTCTGACTGGCCAGCCCCCGGTACATACCTCCCACCACCGGGGACATCCGGCGGACACGGAAAGGACGTCCGGTCTCATGGGCGGAGGCCACCCAGACCGCCTCCCATCCTTTTTCGCGGGCCATCCGATAATCTGCCTGGGGATGATCCCCCACATGGAGGTAACGGCAGGAGGAGCCAAAGCGCTTTTGAATCTGATCGAACAGTGTCCCCTCGTGCTTGGATGCCTTCCGGTCGCAGGAGACAAAGCAGCCGTCAAATTCCCCCAGTCCCGCCTCAAATAGCAGCCGGCGGATCCGTTCCTCCCCCAGATACATGTCGCTGGCGATCACCAGGGTTTTCCCCATACGCCGCAATGCCGCCAGCACCGGGAGAAACAGCGGATTGGCATAGCAGAACTGCCGTTCCGTCTCCCATTCCGCCCGCAGGCCCTCCTGAGCGTCCAGCTCCGTCTGCGCGGCCAGAATTTCCCAGATCTCCTCCAGCGTCACCTCCCCGCAGCCGCCCCTGCCAAGGTTCTTTTGGCGGGCTTCCTCCTCCGCCCGGATCCGCAGCGTTCTGAAATCGGGGCAGGAAAGCTTCTGCCCCACAAAATAAAAGAGATCCCGGGGATCTTCCACCGGACGCAAAAGGAGGGTGTCGAAGGCGTCGAAGGAAATCACGTCGCAGGCCGCCAGTTTCCGGATCCATTCCCTCTGGGAGGGGCGCTTTGCGCGGCCGGATTCCCGCAGTACAAGATATGCGGGATTCTGCCTGGCCGCGGCGCCCAGACGTCTGGCTAGAACGGGAATCCGCAGGGCCAGAAGAAACGCCAGCCCTTTGACCAGCCCCGCCCGTCCGGGATTTTTACGGCGGAAGTTCTGCCACAGACCGGTGATTTCCGGGTCCTGCCGGGTCAGCCACTGATAAAGCTTCTGTCGGATGTTGTGGTTCATACAGGTTTCCTCCCGTAAGCCAGATAGGCGTCGCAGACCTGACGGGGCTCCCCGTCCATCATAAGTTTTCCCTTTTCCAGCCAGAGCACCCGGCTGCAGGTTCCCAAAACAGCGGAAACGGAGTGGGACACCAGCAGCACGGCGGTGCCGCCTCTGATCATCCGGCGGATTTTTTCCTCGCTTTTCTTCCGGAAAAAGGCGTCCCCCACGCTGAGGATTTCATCCAGAATCAAAACTCCCGGCAGCTCTCTGGCCGTGGCGATGGCAAATCCCAGACGGGATACCATGCCCGAGGAAAAATTTTTGATTTTCTGGTCCATAAAGCCTTCCAACTGGGCGAATTTCACAATCTGCGGATACCTGTCGGCAATCTCCTGCCGCCCGTAGCCCAAAAGGGCCGCGTTCAGGTACACGTTTTCCCTGGCGGTCAGTTCCCGGTCAAAGCCGCACCCCAATGTCAGAAGATGGATCTGGTCCCGGTCCGCGATCACCTGCCCTCCGGTGGGCGGCATGGCGCCGGAAATGATTTTCAGCAAGGTGCTTTTCCCGGAGCCGTTGGATCCTACGATTCCCACCACCTGTCCGGGGAACACGTCGAAGGACACCTCCGATAAGGCCTTCAGGGTCCGCAGGGAATGTTGCCGGGTGAGAACCCGGATCAGATATTCCTTCAGACTGTCCGAAGATTCCTTCGGTATCCGGAATTCCATGCTGACATTTCTGACGGAAATCACCGGATGAACCCTTTCTTTTTCCACTGACAACCTGCTCACCTCCTACAGACTTTGTATGATCTTCCCCTGATTTTTCAAAAAACAGCGGCTGCCCGCCCAGAATACGAAAACGGCCCACAAAACCATCCGCGCCCACAGTCCGGCCGGCGGCACCTGCCCGTACATCATGCAGTCCCGGGCCGCCGCGATATAGCAGTAGATGGGATTTTCCCCGATCACCTTCTGCATGGTCTCCGGCAGCAGGGATACAGGGTAAAACAGCGCCGACAGGTACATCCACAGAGTGAGCAGCACCCCGTACAGATGGCGGATATCTCCGAAATAGGCGTACAGAATGGAAAGCAGAAATCCCACCCCCATGGCAAACAATCCCAGAAGAGCCACGATGGGCACAAACAGCACCATGGTCCAGACGGGGCGGATGGAAAAGACAGCCAGAATCACCGCGTAGGCTGCCAGAGAATAGAGAAAATTCACAAAGGAGGCCAGCACCCGAGAAAGGGGAAAGACAGCCCGGGGAAAGCGGGTCTGCAAAAGCAGCGTCCGGTTGTCTGCCAGGGAGGTCATGGCCGCGTTGGTGGCCCCCGTAAAGAAATTCCACAGAATCAGGCCGGTCAGGTAGTAGACCGGATAGTTTTCAATGGATTTCCGGAACATGGTGGAAAATACCAGCGACAGCACTGCCATGGACAGCAGCGGGTTCAGAACGCTCCAGAGGATACCCAGCCTGGAACGGCTGTATTTTCTTTTCAGCTCCCGCTGCACCAGCTGCTGTGTCACAAAAGAATACTTCATGGCTTTGCGCTCCTTTTCGCCCTCAGAGGCCCATCCGCCGGAGGGCGGATTTTTTCAGGCCGAGGGCATATTTGTACATCCGGATCCAGAACAGATGATACCGGATATTTCTTCCGCCGCGGACAACGCTGCCTTCGATCCAGGCGCTTTCCCTGGCGGGACGCCTGGCCAGTCCGGCCGCCTGCAGCAGCTTTCCCGAAAGATGAGCCGCCCGAAGCTCCCTTCTCCCAAGCAGCGGCGCGATCTCCTGCCGGGGATCCTCCAGCACATCGTCGGTGAATTTCCAGCTGCCGAAGGCCCGGGCCTGTAGAGGCGTGGGATTCCCCATAAAAGGTTCCAGAAGGCACCGGATCCGCCCCGCAGGCCACAGCTTCCAGGCCCGGATGGAAAAGGGCAGACGGACCGCCGCCTGGCGGGCCCGGGTCTCTACGGCCTGCTCCACCGCCCGCAGAGCCGGAAAATTTTCTTCCAGGGCCGGGCGGCGGATGGGGACGTACTGCCCCTGCCGGTTCTTCCGGTAGCCCTCCGTCATCCCTTGGGGCGCGCTGAACACGCACTCAAACAGGCTGTTGGAAAAACGGGCTTTCCTCCTTATCTTTCCCCGAACGTCAAAATAATACGCGTGATATCCGCTTTCTTTCGCGTCCCGGGGCAGCTGGTACAGTCCAAAATAAAAACCGCAGAATTCCCTCTGGTATCCCTCTGCCCGAAGCAACGTCTCCAGGGTCTCCTGCAGGCTCCCGGTCCATCCGCTGTCCGCCACCGCCCAGCGGACGTCCTCAAAAAGCCCCTCCTGCCTGAGATACCCGCAGGCGGCGGGAAGCGCCTTTGCGGCATGGTATTCCACCAGCTGCCAGAACAGCGGGCAGTGAAAAAAAAGCGGCTTCAGCCGCTGAATTTCCCGCCGGGAAAGAATCACGTCCAGGTCACAGGACGTACCTGCCGCCTGCGCCGCCCGCACAGCCTCCTGCCCGGTGATGGCCGCCCGGGCCAGGATTTTTCTGAGGGTCACATCGATGCCGTCCAGAAAAATCTGATCCAGGCTTTCTTTTTTGCGAATGGCGAAGGAGGGAAGGCGCAGGGCGTACCGGGAACATTCCAGATACCGGCACTCGATGTGAGGATGGCGATTTTCGGAAAGGATACAGGCGGACCGGTACATGGGCCATCCGTCCCGGGCCAGAAAATAAATCCGCTGGATTCCCAGCTGCTGCGCCCGGGACAGGATCCATTTCACATACTCCACCATCACGGGAGCCAGTACCTCTTCGGCTGTATTTCTGATAATCTCCATTCGCTCCATGGCGCACCCTCCGGCAATGTATCGCCTTTCTTTTGACCAGATAGAGCAGGGATGCCGGAACCAGCGCGCCCGCCAGCGGCCGCAGAATCTGCAGCCACACCCCGGGGCCGGCAAGCCCCAGCATGGCAAAGCCTTTCCGGCGCAGCCTCAGTTCATCCAGACGGTAACGCAGTTTCCGTTTTTTAAAAGATGCCCGCTCTTCCCGGTAACAGAAAAGCTCTTTCTGAAGATTATACCCATAACAGCCCATTCCATGCAGCCGCATGAAAATTTCGTAATCCTCGCAGCGGCGCATATGCCGGGATTCACAGTAGCCGCCGAACTGTTCAAAAACGCTTTTCCGAAACATCACCGACGGATGAATATAGGGAGAGTGTGGCAGAAAGTCCTTTTTTCCCGGACGCCGGGGCACATCCCTGCGCCCCCGGATCCGGCCTTCATCCAGGATTTGGGCAGTGCATCCCACAAAACCATACTCCGGATGGGTGTCGAGAAATTCCGCCTGAACGGCCAGACGGTCCGGCAGGGAAATATCATCATCGTCCATCCGGGCGATATATTCTCCCCTGGCCTGCCGGATACAGGCGTTCAGCCCCGCGGCAAGCCCCCGGTTTTCCTTTTGAAAAATCAGCCGGATCCGTTCATCCTTCCCGGCGAGATCCTCAAGCGCCCGGCGGGTTTTGGGCCCGGAACCGTCGTCCAGAATAAGAAATTCAAAGTCCGTCAGGCTCTGGGAAAGAATGGAGTCCACCGCCAGACGAAGGTTTTCAAGGCTTGCGGGATTAAACACACTCATAATCACACTGATTTTCACAGACTTGTTCATGACCGTTCTCCTTTTCTTCTCTCATCAGCAGGAGTCCTTCCCGCCGCTCCACCGGCAGGGGCCGTGCCTCCTGGTAGACCTGGCGCATGATCTCCCCCGTCCGGTGTACGGAAAAGCGGAAAACATCCGCGGCGCCTCTTTCTCCCAGCCTCTGCCGCAGGCCGGCATCTTCTGCCAGCAGGCGGATGGCCCGGGCAAACTCCTCGCTGTCCTTCCCGGCGCAGAGCAGGCCGTTTTCCCCGTGGCGCAGATATTCCCGGGTCCCCCGGTTATCCGCGCCGATCACGGGCCGCCGGCAGGCCATGGCCTCCAGAGGCGCCATCCCCAGCCCTTCCCGCACAGAGGGAAACAGGAAAATGTCGATTCCCTGAAGAAGCACCTCCAGATCCTTCCGGTATCCCAGGAAACGCACCCGCCCCTGAAGCTTCAGCCGCTTAATCTGGGCCTCCAGCACCTGCCGGTACGGCCCTTCCCCGCAGATGAAATACTGAAAATCCAAATCGTCAAGCTGAGCGAGGGCATCCAGCACGGTCTGATAATTCTTGTCCTGATCCAGCCTGGCGGCCGTCAGAAGTCCCAGCTGCCCCTCCCCAAGACCCAGCCGCCGTCTTGCCTCCCGGCGCATATGGGGACGGAATCCATACCGCTTCAGATCCAGCCCCACGCCTGGAATCTGCCGGACGCCGCCTCCCTTTTTCATCCGGAAGCGGCCCGCCGCCCGGGTATCCTCCTCATTGATGGTCACCAGCGTATCCGTAAACCGGGCCAGAAACCGCTCGGCCTGATAGTATAAAAGCCAGTTCTTCACCGGCGCCCCCTGATAAAAATGAAATCCATGGGCAGTGTAGATCACCTTCACCCGTCTTTTTGCCAGTCTGCCCGCCAGCCGGCCCAGAAGGGCGCCCACCGGCGTATGACAGTGGATCACGTCAATGCCGCAGGTTTCGATCAGTTCCGCCAGCATTTTCAGCGCCCTGGCATTTTCTCTCAGCCGCCAGGGGGAGCGGCAGATGGGGAGCGGATGGGTGATGATCCCATTTTTTTCAAAATAATTTTCCCCGATGGCAAAATCCGGCGCCTCGAAATTGGAAGCGTAATGGATTTCCGCTCCCATTTGCTGAAGAATCCGGATATTGTCCTGCTCAAACTGCCACAAAAACTCGCTGACTGTCGTCACAATCAAAATTCGGAAACTCATGATTCATCCTCTCTGAAACAGCCCCGAACCCCTGGGCTTTTATCCGTTCCTGTCTGTTACAGCCCAAAGTGTATCACGTTTTTTTCGCAATTTCCTTATGAATTGAATGGAAAAGAAGGATGTTTCTAACAGATGCCCAAAGCCCGCCGCCGGATGCTGACGCACCGCCTGCACGGCGCAGAAGGCGGGGCAGGGGTCCGGGGTTCTCTGCCTGCGGCGGCCGCACAGGCGACATCTTCCACACCGACGCAGTACCCTCGCTTCGCCGGGACAGACTCTGCGATCCTCGCGGAGCGTTTTTCATTATAAAAAACAGTTTCCCATGAATAAAAAAGGTTGGCACTACTGAAACAAAAAGGGATGGCACTGCCATCCCAAAACCGTAAATTCTGTTGTTTCCAGTTTCCAAATTCCGCTC